>ENA-UPXC01005809-UPXC01005809.1-human-gut-metagenome-genome-assembly--contig:-NODE-5809-length-9849-cov-6.250512_pt1 | contig 9849 bp, 9 predicted proteins | sample MGYA00250047_ERZ773371 | MGnify/ENA primary metagenome ERZ773371 (study PRJEB29103, sample SAMN06111975) | human gut metagenome | biome: human gut; feature: ankylosing spondylitis patient; material... | reverse complement strand
GGGCATGGAGTCCATCTCGGTGCGAATCATGGCGCAGGCCTCATCCACCAGGTCGATGGCCTTGTCGGGAAGGAACCGGTCGGTAATATAGCGGTTACTGAGGGTAGCGGCGGCAATGATGGCGCCGTCGGTGATCTTCACGCCGTGGTAGACCTCGTAGCGCTCTTTCAGGCCACGGAGAATGGCAATGGCGTCCTCCACGGAGGGCTCATTGACCATGACGGGCTGGAACCGGCGCTCCAGAGCGGCGTCCTTTTCGATATATTGGCGGTACTCGTTGAGGGTGGTGGCGCCGATGCAGTGCAGCTCGCCCCGGGCCAGCATGGGCTTGAGCAGGTTGCCCGCGTCCATAGAGCCCTCGGTCTTGCCCGCGCCCACGATGGTGTGCAGCTCGTCGATGAAGAGGATGATGCGGCCCTCGCTCTTCTTGACCTCATTCAATACGGCTTTCAGCCGCTCCTCAAATTCGCCACGGTACTTGGCGCCTGCAATCAGGGCACCCATGTCCAGGGAGAAGATGGTCTTGTCCTTCAGGCTGGCGGGCACGTCGCCCTTGACGATCCGCTGGGCCAGGCCCTCGGCGATGGCGGTCTTGCCCACGCCGGGCTCACCGATCAATACGGGATTGTTCTTGGATTTCCGGCTCAGAATCCGGATGACATTACGGATTTCATCGTCTCGGCCGATGACGGGGTCCAGCTTGTTCTGACGGGCCCGGTCCACCAGGTCGGTACCGTACTTTTTCAGGGCGCCATAGGTCTCCTCTGGGTTGTCGGAGGTGACACGCTGGTTGCCCCGGACGCTGGCCAAGGCCTGCATGACCTTCTCCTTGGTCACATTATAGGTGCGGAACAGCTCCTTCAAGTTGGAGTTGGGGCGCTCCATCAGGCCGAGGAAGATGTGCTCCACCGAGATATACTCGTCCTTCATGGCGCTGGCCTGCTCCTGGGCGGCGGTGAGAGCGCGGTCCACGTCCTGGGCCACGTACACCTTGTCGGCCTCCCGGCTGCCGCCGGACACCTTGGGCAGCTTGTTCACCAGGTCAGCGGCCGCCGCCTGGAAGCTGGGCACCGTCATGCCCATGGCGGTGAGCAGCTGGGGAATAAAGCCCTCCTGGTCACTGACCAGGGCCAGCAGCAGGTGCTCCTGCTCGATCTGCTGGTTGCCGTGGGCCTGAGCGATGTCCTGGGCCCCCTGGATGGCGGCAAGAGACTTCTGGGTAAACTGATTCATATTCATAGTAAGAAACCCTCCTTTTCATGGGGTTTTTCCATTCTTAATTTTTAGCACTCTATTATTATAAGTGCTAACGTGATGATAAACCAAGTCTGGGGAAAATGCAAGAGAAAGTTTGAAAAAAGGGCGGGTATTTTACCCGCCCTTTGGAGATTCGCTGTTACTCGATGGCGATCTTCCGGCTCTGGGGGATCACCTCGCCCTGCTTGGGCAGGGTCAGCTTCAACACGCCGTTGTCATAGGCGGCGGTGATGTTCTCCTCCTGGATGCCGGAGACGTCGAAGGAGCGCTGGTAGCTGCCGCAGCGGCGCTCCCGGCACAGGTACTTGCCCTCCTCCTTCTTTTCGGAGGTCTCCTGGTGCTTGGCGGTGATGGTCAGCACGCCATCCTGCAGGTGCAGGTCAATGTCGCCCTTGTTAAAGCCGGGCAGATCGGCCTCCAGCAGGTAGTGGTCGCCCTTGTCCTGGATGTCGGTGCGGAAGGCGGGCAGCTGGCGCTGGCTGGCGGGGAACATGGAACGCTCAAATTCATCAAACAGGTCGTTGAAACTATTGCTCATACGTCCAAAGGGAATCATGCTATACATAATCAAAACTCCTTTCGGCCCAATGGGGAGCGGTTTTGTATTTGCTCCCGGGCCCTTCTGAACTTTGACTTTAGTATAGTGCCCAATTATGAACAGTTCTTGCAAACATTGTGTCTAAATTGTAAATTCTAGCACTCTAAATATAAGAGTGCTAATTTTAAAAAGGCGGACTTGCCCGGCCGGGGAGAAATCAGTATAATAAGAAATGATAAAAAAACCGCACTTATGCGGATAAAATAAAGGAGGAACCCCATTGAAGATCCTTGTGTACGGCCCCAAGGCCCGCTATGACGCCTACATGCCCGACTTTGCCGCCCAGCTGGGGGCGGAGCTGGTATTCTGCACCATCGACCGGCCGCTCCACGAGGCCGCCGCGAACCATCCGGACGCGAAGGTAATCTTTGTTGATGCCATCACGCCGGTGGATCGGGCTATGATGGACCTGCTGCCCGAGTTGAAGCTAATCCACTCCGAGGGAGTGGCCTTTAACCGCATCGACTTGGAGGCGGCCCGGGAAAAGGGGATCTTCGTGTGCAACAACAAGGGGTGTAACGCCGATTCCGTGGCGGAACACACCATTATGCTCATGCTCATGGCCCTGCGCCACGGCATCACCGGCCATAACGCGGTAAAGGCGGGTCGCCAGATGCAGATGAAGGAGTCTGTCATGGCCTCGAGCAGCCCGGAGCTGGGGGAGCAGACCATCGGCCTGGTGGGCTTTGGCGACATCGCCCAGGCCACCGCCCGGCGGCTTGGCCCCTTTGGCTGCAAGCTGTACTATTACAGTCTCCACCGCCGCGCCCCGGAGGTAGAGGCCGACTTCGGGGTGGAGTACCTGCCTCTGGAGGAGCTGGCCGCTGCCTGTGACATCCTCTCCCTCCACTGTGCCGTCAACGACCAGACCCGAAATATGGTGAACGCCGAACTGGTTGCTAAGATGAAACCGGGCATCATCCTGGTGAACACCGCCCGGGGCGACCTGGTGGACAACCAGGCAGTACGTCAGGGCCTGATTGACGGGCGCATCGGCGGTATTGCCATGGACACCCTGTCCCCCGAGCCCACCCCCGCCGACCACCCTCTGGTAGACCTGCCCGCGGAGATTGCTGACCGAGCCATTTACTCCCCCCACCTGGGCGGCATTACCGGCGGCTCCTTCCGCCGGTCCCACAAGAATATGTGGAACAATGTGAAGCTGATCCAGGAGGGCAAGCGGCCGAATTTTGTGGTAAATGGGTTGTAATTATTCTTTCTAATAGCAAAACCGCAGTCGGAGGAAACCGGCTGCGGTTTTTTCTTTGAGTAACCTCGTTCCTTTTTGCTTGCCCAAAAAGGAACCAAAAAGGCACCAGGGGGCTTCCTTCGATGAACACCAGGCTTGCGCCGGTGTTCATAGGCGTTGCCCCCTGGACCCCCGTTTACGGGGGACGCCCTCCTGGTCTATTGGGTACTTTCATCCGGCGGACAAAATCAGGACAGGCTGATTCTTCTTGCACCGGGGGCACAGGCCCCTACAAAGTGGAAATTCAAAAGTGTCCGCGCTGTACGAACACCGCCTACCTGAGCAAAACCGTGGTAGTTGGGCAGTTGCCGGGTGCGCGACCACCGCCGCACCAAACAGGTAGGGACGCACCAGGCGGTATATGTTAGAATACAAGTGCTCGGAAATTTAGAGGGAAGTAGGCCCCAGTGGGCCGAGAATAGGAGAAAGCACGGTCAAAATTTAGGCCGCCGAAACTTACCAAACATCCAAAGGGACACGCTCTCGTAAACAGGGGGTCTGGGGGCAATGACTGTGAGCACCGCCGTAGGCAGGGTGCTCACCGGAAGCGGCCCCCAGTCACTCTTTGGTTCCTTTCTGGTGACACAGAAAGGAACCCGCCCCGCAGGGCGGAACCTTCTCCCATAAAATCTAATTATTCCTGCGTATAAACAGTCTTCCCCGCCAAAACGGTCTCAAAAACAGGAACCGTCGACAGCTCCTGGGGAGTAACCGTAAACAAATCCCCGTCCAAAATGACCAGATCCCCCTGCATGCCGGGCCGCAGCTGTCCACGAACCTCCTCGTCCCGGCTGGCCCAGGCCGCCCGGGAGGTAAACAGGCTCAGGCCCTCCTCCAGGGAGAGAGCTTGCTGGGGCAGGTAGGTGCGCTCCCCGGCCCGGTCCTGGCGGGTGACGGCAGCGCGGAGGTTATCCAGCACGTCAAAGGGCTCCACAGGGCAGTCGGAGCCGCCGCTGACCGAAATGCCCAGCTCCAGCATGGAGCGCCAGTTATAGCAGTTCTGGGCCCGCTTCTCCCCCACCCGCTGGGTGATGATACCCATGTCCGCCTCGATGAAGATGGGCTGGATGTAGGCCTGGAGGCCCAGGGCCTTCATGCGCTTCAACAGGGCAGGGTCGGTGATCTGGGCGTGGACCGCCCCGTGGCGGGCCTGGGGCCAGGGGTCCCGGGCCTGGACGGCCTCCACCGCCTGGCACAGCTGCTCCAGGGCCCCGTCGCCAATGGTGTGGACGGCCACGTCCATCCGGGCCGAGTGGGCGGCCTCAATGAGGGATTCCAGCTCCTGCGGGCTGTAAATGGCCATGCCCTTCCACTCCGGGTCATCCGCATACCCCTCTCGGAGCAGGGCGGTGCGGGCCCCCAGGGAGCCGTCCTGGAGGAGTTTTCTCGGCCCGGTGCGGAAGAGACTCTCCCGGTCCTGAAGGTCAGATCGAACCGGCAGGAAGCGCTCAAAATTCGACTGGGAGAGGAGGCACTGTTCATACACCCGCAGCTTCAGCTCCCCATCTTCTTCCATCTCCCGGAACAGATTGACCAGACGCACCGGGTCCATCCCGGGCAGCACCTGGAGGTCGTCGGAGTGGACGCAGGTGAGACCCTTAGCGTTGGCGTCGGCCTGGCCCTTGCGGATGAGGTCTTTGACCTCCTCGTCCGAGAGGGGCGGCACCACCTGCATGTACAGGCGCATGGCCTCCTCCCGCAGAAATCCCTGGTCAAAGTCCACCTTTTCCAGGACAGAGTCCTCCACCCCGGTGATGGCTTTCAGACGCTCCAGCATGGGGGTGTTGCAGGCGGCCACATGGGCGCAGGTGCGCAGCAGACAGATGGGGATTTCCCGGGAAATCTGGTCCAGGTCGGCCCGGGTGGGCATGCGGCCCTCGGCCAGAGTCTCCTGGTTCCAGCCCATACCCAGCAGGTAGGAGGCCCCCGTTCCGGCCAGCTTTGCCTTTCCCCGCTCAATTATCGCCTCAATGGAGGGCACGCCCACCAGGGGCAGGCTGTCCCGGAAGAGGGCGTAGAGGAGCAGGTGCATGTGGGTGTCGGTAAAGCCGGGGAGCACCTGCCGCCCCTCCAGGTCGATTTTTTCATCCCAGGGGAGGGCCAGGGCGTCCCGGTCGCTGCCCACAAAGACGATGGTGCCGTCCTCAATGCCGATGGCCTGCTGTCGGGGGTGGCCGGGGACCATGGTGTCCACCTTGCCGTGATACCAAAGTCTGCGCATGAGAGACCCTCCGTTTTTAAAGAATAGAGAAAGTGGAAGCGACGGATCAGGTCACTCCCACAAAAGATTTTGTTACGGGCGCAGAAGCAAAGCGAAGCTTTGCGCCAAAGTTCTTTTGCGTACTTTTCTTTCAAGAAAAGTACGTTAGTTTTCGGCGTAGCGGGACAGGAACTGGCGGGTGCGCTCCTCCTGAGGATGCTCGATAACCTGCCGGGCCGGTCCCTTCTCCACGATGACGCCCCCGTCCATAAAGATGACCTCGTCGGCCACATCCCGGGCAAAGGCCATCTCGTGGGTGACGATGATCATGGTGGTCTTCTGCTCCGCCAGAGAGCGGATGACCTTCAACACCTCCCCGGTGAGCTCCGGGTCCAGGGCGGAGGTGGGCTCGTCAAAGCACAGAATGTCGGGCTTGAGCGCCAGAGCCCGGGCGATAGCCACACGCTGCTGCTGGCCGCCGGAGAGCTGGCTGGGATAGTGGTCGGCACGCTCCGAAAGGCCCATCTTGGCCAGCAGCTCCCGGCCCTCGGCCTGGATCTCCTCCAGAATCGCCTTCTTATTCTGCTTATACTCGGGCAGCTCCTGGCTGAGGAGTTCCTTGGCCAGGGTGACATTTTTCAGCGCCGTATACTGGGGAAAGAGGTTAAAGGACTGGAACACCAGACCAAAGTGGAGGCGCTTCTTCCGCACCTCGGCTTCCCGCTGGGTAATGGGGTCGTTGGCGTCAAAAATCACATTGCCGTTGACGGAAATGGAGCCGTGGTTGGGGGTCTCCAGGAAGTTGAGGCAGCGCAGCAGAGTGGTCTTGCCACTGCCCGAGGAGCCGATAATGGCCAGGGCCTGGCCCTTCTCCAGGGAGAAGCTGATATCCTCCAGCACCCGGGTGGCGCCGAAATGCTTTTCAATGTTTCGTACCTCTAAGATAGACATTTCTACGCCTCCTTTAACCAAAGTAGTTCAGCTTTTTCTCCACCCAGCCAAACAGCAGGGTGAGCAGGCCGTTAAAGGCCAGGTAGTATACGCCAGTGAAGAACAGGGGCCACAGCAGGCCGGAGTAGCCGTGGGAGGTCTTCAGGAAAGCGTAGCCCGCCCAGATGATCTCCTGCAGGGAGATGATGCGGGCGATGGAGGTGTCCTTCACCAGGGTAATGATCTCGTTGGACATGGGGGGCACGATGCGCTTGATCATCTGCAGCAGGGTGACATGGAAGAAGATCTGGCGCTTGGTCATGCCCAGCACCTGACCGGCCTCCTGCTGGCCCTTGGGCACGCCCTGGATGCCGCCCCGGAAGATTTCGGAGAAGTAGAACGCGTAGTTGATGATAAAGGCCACGGCGCAGGCCATAAACCGCCCCGACTCCCCGCTGGGCCAGGGACTGGCGTCCAGGACCTTGCCGGGGATGTAGAAGATAATGATGAGCTGGAGCATGAGGGGAGTTCCCCGGATGATCCAGACCACGGTGCGGGTGAGCCAGCGCAGGGGGGTAAAGCGGCTCATCGAGCCAAAAGAAACGATCAGGCCCAGGGGCAGGGCGCCCACGAGGGTGACAAAAAACAGCTTCAGCGTCTGAAGAAAGCCCTCGTTCAGCGCTCCGATGACGGTAAGAAACATGGTCATTCCACCTTATGTATCATTCTGGCCCAAGGCCGATTACAGTCCAAAAGCAGAGGGCGAAGACGCCCTCTGCCTTGGGACGATATGCTTGTGTTTTGTTTGATTACTGCGCCACCAGCTTGTCGGCGATGCCGTACTTGTCGGCGATCTCCTTCATGGTGCCGTCGGCGTACTTCTCAGCAAAGAACTTGTTGAGCTCCTCGGCCAGGTCGGAACCCTTGCGGAAGCCCACGCCGTACTGCTCCTCGTTCAGGCTGACGGTGGAGGTGAGGTCGGCGTAGCTGGTGCCCTCGCCGGTCATGGCCACGGACATCAGGTAGTCGATGATGGCGGCGTCGGCGGTGCCGGAGGAGACCTCCAGCAGCGCGGTGGCCTGGTCGGCGGCCTCGGTGTAGTTAAAGCCGTAGGCGTCGGCCTGCTCCTTACCGGCGGAGCCTACCTCCACGGAGAAGGCCAGATCCTGCACGCTCTCCACGGTCTGGTAGTCGGCGGCCTTGTCAGCGGGGACGATAACCACCTGCGCGTTGTTGAAGTAGGGGTTGGAGCACTCCATGGCGGCCTTTACGTCCTCAGTGAGGGTCATGCCGTTCCAGGCCACGTCAATGGTCTTGCCGTCCAGCTCCATGATCTTGCTGTCCCAGTCGATGACCTGGAACTCGACCTTTACGCCCAGATACTCGGCGAAGGCGGCGGCCATGTCGGCGTCAAAGCCGATCCAGTTGCCGTCGGCGTCCTGATAGTCCATGGGCTCAAACTCGGTGATACCAACCACCAGGGTGCCCTTGTCCTTAACGTACTGCATATCGCTGCTCTGGGTCTGGCTGGAGCTGCCGGAGCCGGAGGCGGACTGGCTGCCGCTGAGGTCGGGGCTGGTGCTGCCGGTATTGTTCGCGCAAGCGGCCAGGCTGGCGCACAGGGTCAGGGCCAGAGCAAGAGACAAAAACTTTTTCATGGTATGTATCCTCCCAAACATTGAATTGAGAAAGAGAGGGAGACCCCTCGTTGCTTTCACATTTTAGCACGCTAATGTAATGTTGTAAAGAGGAACTTGCTCTGCCCACCGGCTTTTTCTCTTTTGCATAAAAAAGGAAGAGCACTTTTGTGTGATTCAGCTAAAATGCGGTTAGGGCTCCTGGGCAGCGTCCACAGCATCCTGGGCGCGGCGGCGCAGCTCTTCCCCGGTGACCGGCGGAGAGAAAATACACACGGCCTGGAGCAGCTCGTCGCCGGTGTTTTTGATGCAGTGCAGCTCGCCGGGGGCGGCGGCGATCATGCTGTTTTTGCAGAACTCATAGGTCTCATCCCCCACCGAGGCCACGCCGTGGCCGGAGATGCAGTACATGACCTCCATGGCGTCGGGATGGGCGTGCTCATCCACCTGGGAGCCGGGCTCCCACTGGGTGAGGTGAACGGAAAAATTGATGGGACAGGACGCGGTGTCGGGCATCATGTAGGGCATCATCATCCGGCGGAAGGGCTTGTCCACCTGAATCCCCCGGGATTCATCGTACTTAAAATACATGGGTGACCTCCTTAATAATCCTGGAAAGAGAAAAATATGACGGTACATGCAACTATGGTTATAGCATATGGGATGTTCCTTGTCAATTTGAACAAAATAGAATAAGGGGCGGGACTTTCGTCCCGCCCCTTTATTCCAGGGTGGAGGTTCTTACTTCATGCCGTTCTCATAGGACTCGATCATCTTCTTGACCATCTGGCCGCCCACAGAGCCGGCCTGCTTGCTGGTCAGGTCGCCGTTGTAGCCCTGCTTCAGGTTGACGCCTACCTCGCTGGCGGCCTCCATCTTGAACTTGTTCATGGCTTCGCGGGCGCTGGGGACCATAGTACTCTTGTTACTGGACATGATTCGTCTCTCCTTTTTTTCTGTCTGTGTTTTGGATGTTTAGTCGGATGGAACATCCGCATCTATCTTTGCCCAAACGGAGTTTGCTATGCGTGGATGACGTTTCCTGATTTCGTCATTTTTCCATGGTTTTCCTCAAAAAAATCAAAATCGGTGCCGGGTTGGGTGAGGCCGCAGAGAGACTGGGGCGGCAGCAGGTTCATGACCGAAACCTCGTAGGCGGTGCGCTCCTCGCAGCGGTCGCCTAAATTCTTTGTGTACACCCGGCTCTGGAGCCGCCCCTCCAGAGCCAGCTTCTCGCCCACCTCCATCTGGCCGCACTGGTAGGCCAGGCTGCCCCAGGCGATGCAGGGCAGGTAGTCGGAGCGGCCGTAGCGCCGGTTCACGGCCAAAATCATGTCGCAGATGGTGCGGCCCAGAGGGGTGCAGCGCAGACTGGGGGGCTTACACAGGGTACCGGTACACACCAGGCGGTTCTGATCCTCCCCCTGCTCCAGCAGCAGCTCCCGGACAAAGACGCTGATGACCAGGCGGCTGCCCACCCCGGAGCGGTTGTTGAAGGTGCGCACCTCCCCCCGCACCGTCATCTCATCCCCCCGCTCCAGCCAGCCGTGCTGCTCCAGCAGAGCGCGGGAAATCACCGCGTTTACCTGGTCGGCCGCGCCGGACAGGCGGCTGACCAGCACGGGAACGGTGAAGAAGTCCACGTCGTGGTTGTGGTGGGACAGCGCGGGGGGCTGGGCGGCCCGGCCGTGAAGAAGAATACGGTTTACGTCGGGGGAGGTCTGTTTCATGGCGGATCACACTCCTGAAAATCGTTTGTTCTTCCTCACTCTATGAGCCGAGCGGGCCGTGTATGTCCAAATGCATCAAAAAAGCGGCTCCTCTAATAGAGAGAAGCCGCTTTTTTGATGAAAAGCCCTCCTGCAAGGAGTTCCGCCGCCCGCAGGCGGCGGAATAAAATTTAATCCAGATCGGAAGAGCACACGTCTGAACTCCAGTCACAGTCAACAATCTCGTATGCCGTCTTCTGCTTGAAAAA
>ENA-UPXC01005807-UPXC01005807.1-human-gut-metagenome-genome-assembly--contig:-NODE-5807-length-9854-cov-28.870410_pt1 | contig 9854 bp, 9 predicted proteins | sample MGYA00250047_ERZ773371 | MGnify/ENA primary metagenome ERZ773371 (study PRJEB29103, sample SAMN06111975) | human gut metagenome | biome: human gut; feature: ankylosing spondylitis patient; material... | reverse complement strand
GCCGAGGTCTCTGAGCAGATCTCTCTGGCAGGCACCGAGGCTTCCGGTACCGGCAACATGAAGTTCATGCTGAACGGTGCCATCACGCTGGGTACGCTGGACGGCGCAAACGTTGAGATCGCCGATGCCGCCGGCAAGGAGAACGAGCTGATCTTCGGTATGCTGACCCCCGAGGTCAACAACCTCAAGCAGGTGGGCTACCACCCCAGCGCCTTCATCATGGGCGATGACGTGGCAAATGCCGCTCTGAACTTCCTGGAGCGCGGCTGGAACGGCGAAGACTTCCACGAGGTCACCGAGAACCTGCGCACCAGCGATCCTTATATGGTCATGGCCGACTTCAAGGATTACCGCCGTGCTCAGGCCGACCTGCAGCGCCTGTATGCTGACCGCGAGAAGTGGGCACAGATGAGCCTGAAGAACACCGCCAACAGCGGCATCTTCAGCGCAGACCGCTCTGTGCTGGATTACGCCCGCGATATCTGGCACGCTTCTGCTGTGAAGTAATTGGAAAGGTTAACCCCCCAGTCACCTACGGTGACAGCCCCCCTAGTAGTGGGGCCTCTGGCGTTACGGGAAGTTTTACAGCTTTTCCTTTACGCACAGACTTCACCGTTCTGCCAAGGCCTCCCCTACTAGGGGAGGTGGCAATGCGAAGCATTGACAGAAGGGTTCAGCATAAATATATCTCTGCCCCGGAGCCATTACGGAACCGGGGCTTTTTTTGAGAAAGGAACGACCCCACTTGTCTTGTCTGTTCAACAGTTTTGACCCCTATTTCAAGCAGCCCTTTGGTGCGGTGCGCGCCGGGCAGACTGTCCGGCTGTCGCTCTGCATCCCCGAGGAGCTGGGCTATGTAGACCCGCACCTTGTCCTGAAAAAAGAGGGTAAGTTCGATGTTCCCGTCTACTACCGGATGAACTTCGATGGCCAGACCCCCAGGCAGAACCACTTTTCCGTGGAAGTGCCTCTGAACGACCCGGGCCTCTACTTCTACTATTTCGATCTCTACACCGACTTCCGCCGCATCGTGCGCGGCCCCGACAACTGCGGTGTGATCAGCTGGCAGGATGGCGAAAGCTGGCAGATCACGGTCTATGAGCAGGACTTTGAGACCCCCGAAAGCATCAAGGGTAAGGTGTTCTATCAGATCTTCCCGGACCGCTTCTGCGAAGGGGTGGAGAACAAGCCCATGCCCTTTGCCGACCGCATCTATCAGGCCGACAAGCACGCCGAGCCCTTCTGGCAGCCCAACGAGGTGGGCGGCCACCTGAATGAGGATTATTTCGGCGGTGACCTCAAGGGCATCCGGCAAAAGCTCCCCTACCTGCACGAGATGGGGGTGGATTTCATCTACCTCAACCCCATCTTTGAGGCCCACTCCAACCACCGCTACAACACCGCCGACTACCTGAATGTGGACCCCCTGCTGGGCACCAACGAGGATTTTGAGGCACTGTGCACCGCCGCCCAGAAGTACGGCATCGGCATCGTGCTGGACGGCGTGTTCAGCCACACCGGCTCCGACAGCCGCTATTTCAACCGCGAGGGCCGCTATGGCGAGGGCGGCGCGTACCGGGACCCCAACTCCCCTTACCGCTGCTGGTACGATTTCGGCCCCCAGTACAAGGGCGGCTACCGCAGCTGGTGGGGCTTTGAGACCCTGCCCGAGGTCAACGAGAAGACCCCCTCCTATGTGGAGTTCATCACCGGCCCGGGCGGTGTCATCGACACCTGGCTGCGGCGTGGCGCGGCAGGCTTCCGGCTGGATGTAGCCGATGAACTGCCCGACGAATTCATTGAGAAGGTGCGCGCCGCCGTCAAGCGGGTCAGCCCCGAAAAGTTCCTGCTGGGCGAGGTGTGGGAGGATGCCACCACCAAGTTCGGCTTCAATAAGCGCCGCACCTACCTGCTGGGCAAGGGCCTGGACAGCGTGATGAACTACCCCTTCAAGAACGCCGTGCTGGATTTCGTCAAGGGCAAGCCCGCCGAGCAGGCCATGACGGAGATCCTGACCATCTGCGAGCACTACCCTGCCCCGGCCATGGACACCGCCCTGAACTTCCTCTCCACCCACGACACCGAGCGTGCCCTGACTGTGATCGCTGACGAGCCCGCCAATGGCCGGGGCCGCGCGTGGCAGAGCGGCCGCTGTGTGACCGGCGATGCCTACGAGGAAGGCCTGCTCCGCCTGCGGATGGCCTACGCCATCATCTACACCCTGCCGGGCGTGCCCTGCCTGTACTACGGCGACGAGATCGCCATGCAGGGCTACCGGGACCCCTTCAACCGGGCTTTCTTCCGGTGGGATGCCCACGAACAGCGCCTGCGCCCCGTGCTGGCACAGCTGGCACAGCTCCGCCACACCTGCGAGGCCTTCCGCACCGGCCAGCTGCGGGTCCTGCGTGCCGAGGACGGCATCCTGCACTACCAGCGGGTGGGCAAGGTGGAAACTGCGGAGATCATCGTCAACCGCACCGAACATATCATCGTGGAGACCCTTGCCAGCGGCAAGAGCACTGAGGTGAATCCCATGGGCTTCACCATCGTGGTGGAAGAGGTGGGGCATAACCCGAACCACAGCTATTATGATTATGTATGACCGCATTTTGTTTTCTGCGCAACAATTCAGCAAAAATCTCTTGACCTTCCCCCAACCGGATGCTCTATAATAGGATCATAAGGAGGGATGTTCGATGTCCATTGACCCCATTTTCTGGCTCCTTGCCGCCGTCGGGTTCCTGGCGTTGGAGGGTATGACCTTCAGCATGGTATCCGTCTGGTTTGCGGCAGGCAGCGCGGCAGCCCTGCTCTGCTGCCTGTTCACCCACTCGTTCCGGGTGCAGGCAGTGGTGTTCATTGCGGTCAGCGCGGTCTGCCTGTTGGCATTCAAGCCGCTGGCCAAACGGCTGCACAAGCAGCCCACCCCCACCAACGGTGACCGCGCCCTTGGCCGGGAAGCCCGGGTGCTGACCCCCGTTTCTGCCCAGCAGACGGGCCGGGTGCGGCTGGACGGCGTGGACTGGAGCGCCCGCTGCGCCACCCCCGGCGATACCCTGACCCCCGGGCAGGCCTGCCGGGTCACCGAGATCCATAGCACCCTGCTCATCGTGGAACCCATTCTGACCGAATCCATCAACCACTAAAAAAGGAGCGTCTCTATGCCTATCATGCTGTTTGTGATCCTCGCGCTCATCTTTGTCATCCTGCTTATCGTCGTCACCAACATCGTCATCGTACCCCAGTCCATGGTGTACGTTGTGGAGCGTCTGGGCAGCTACTCCGACACCTGGTCGGCCGGCCTGCATGTCAAGATCCCGTTCATTGAGCGGATCGCCAAAAAGGTCAGTCTGAAGGAGCAGGTCGCGGACTTCCCTCCCCAGCCTGTGATCACACGCGATAACGTCACCATGCAGATCGACACCGTGGTGTTCTTCCAGGTCATGGATGCCAAACTCTACACCTACGGTGTCAACCAGCCCATCGCAGCCATCGAGAGCCTTTCCGCCACCACCCTGCGCAACATCATCGGTGAAATGGAGCTGGATCACACCCTGACCAGCCGCGATGTCATCAACGGCAAGATCACGGCCATCCTCGATGAAGCCACCGACAAGTGGGGCATCAAGGTCAACCGCGTGGAGGTCAAGAACATCATCCCGCCGCGCGAGATCCAGGAAGCCATGGAGAAGCAGATGAAGGCAGAGCGCGAAAAGCGCGCCGTCATCCTGAAGGCCGACGGTGAGAAGCAGGCCGCCATCACCGCTGCCGAGGGCGAAAAAGAAGCCGCCATCCTTCGCGCTGATGCCGTCAAGCAGCAGCGCATTCTCGAGGCTGAGGGCGAGGCACAGGCCATTCTCGCCGTGCAGAAGGCCAACGCCGATGCCATCCGCCTGCTGAACGAGGCCATGCCCAACGACAAGGTGCTGGCTCTGCGCAGCCTGGAGGCACTGGCCAAGGTCGCCAACGGCAAGGCCACCAAGATCATCATCCCGTCGGAGCTGCAAAATCTGGGCGGCGTTGTACCCAGCATCAAGGAGCTTCTGACCGACCCGAAAGAGGACTGATCCATGATCTACGATACCCTGAACAATCTCCCCAACTATCTGGGCCTGTGCAGCAGTCTGGACAGCGTCATCGAGTTCATCATGGCGCGGGATATCAACAACCTGCCCGCCGGGCGCACCCGCATCGATGGTGACAAGGCTGTGGTCATGGTGAGCACCGTGACCCCGCAGGCCAGCGACAAGGCCCTCTTTGTCCGGCACGACAACCACCTGACCCTTGAGACCGACCTCGAGGGCAGCGAGCTGTTTGAAGTGTCCTTGGGCGAGTTCAGCCCCACCCGGCCTGCTGACAAAGCCGCTGATACCACCGTAGGCACCGCCGGCACCAGCATTGCCGGAATGCTCTGCGAGGGCCGCTTCGCCCTCTATCTGGCCGGGGAACCGTACAAATCCGGCTTGAAGGCCCAGGGCTGCGGCAAGCTGAAAAAAGCCGTGTTCACCATGGAGCTGGACCCGGACGAAGAAGACGAGACCGAAGCCGGGTAATTCCTGAAAGCACGAACTCCACGCAGCGTAGGTTGCGTGGAGTTTTTTGTTGGGTTATACTTTGTAACAACAACCCCACCGCAATGACTGGGGGTTACTTCAGGAGGACAACACATGAACACATACGTCACCGGCAGTACCATCCGGCAGCTGCGGGAAGCCAAAGGCCTGACCCAGGCAGAGCTTGCCGGAACGCTTTCTGTCAGCGCCAAGACCATTTCCAAGTGGGAGACCGCCAAGGGTCTGCCCGATATCTCCCTGCTGGAACCGCTGGCTGCGGCTCTGGGGGTCAGCGTGCTGGAGCTGATGCAGGGAGAACCCATCATCAACCGGAATCGGGCAGCCAACGTGCTGCGGAGCAAGCTCTACGTCTGCCCTTTCTGCGGCAATGTGCTCCACGCCACCGGACAGGCCGTGGTAAGCTGCTGCGGCATCGCCCTGCCTGCGCTGGACATCGCCGAAGCCGAAGATGCCGACGAGCATCATCAGCTGACCGTGGAGCGGGTGGAGGACGAGCTCTTCGTCACCCTGCACCACCCCATGGAGAAAAACCATTACATCTCGTTTCTGGCCTACCTCACCGGGGATAAGCTGCAGCTGGTCAAGCTCTACCCCGAGGGGGATGCCTCTGCCCGCTTCTCCCTGCGGGGCGCGGGTGTGCTTTACTTCTACTGCAACTGCCACGGCCTGATGAAGGCTCCGGATTTCCGCACCGCCACCCGGCGCACCTCACCCCAGAAGATCCACCTGCGGGAGCCGGATGAGGGCGACCGGGAACAGGTAATGGCCTACCGGGAAGAATTTCTGGCCATCAACTCCCGGATGGACGGCACCTCGGCTCTGGACAAATATGCCGACTTCGATGCCTGGCTGGCCCAACTCCGCAAGCTGAAAGACCCGGCCACAACCCCCGCCGGTCTCGTGCCCGCCACGGAGTATCTGGCTCTGGACGAACATGAGCATCTGGTGGGCATGACCAATCTGCGCCACCGGCTCAACGATTACCTGCTGACCTACGGCGGGCACATCGGGTACAGCGTCCGCCCCTCGGAGCGGCAGAACGGCTACGCCACCCAGATGCTTCGCCTGACGCTGGAAAAGGCAAAAGAACGAGGCATCGAAAAGGTGCGCATCTGCTGCGACCATTACAACGTTGCCTCAGCAAAGACCATCCGCGCCAACGGCGGCGTGCTGGAGGATGAGCAGTTCGATTCCTCCGATGGAACGCTGACACAGCGGTATTGGATCCAGAATAAGTGAAAAGAGGCTGTTGCCAAACTCCTTCCGTCATCGCTCACGCGATGCCACCTCCCTCAATGAGGGAGGCTTTCACAGATTGCCATTACGTCAAGGCTCCCTCCAAGAGGGAGCTGGCGCGGCGAAGCCGTGACTGAGGGAGTTGTCGGCAGCAGCCTTTCTCTATTTCAGCCCAGATGGAACATATCGATCAGCACCACGGCGGCCAGGCCATAGTAGACCACCACAGCCACCAGATCATTGATGGTGGTGATGAGCGGGCCGGAAGCCACGGCGGGGTCGATGTGGATCTTATGGAACAGCATGGGGATGACCGTGCCCACCAGGCTGGAGATCACCATGGCCACGACCAGAGATACGCCCACACAGCCCGAGAGCAGGAAGGCTTCGCCCCAGGCGTAGGCCTTGAAGAAGTGGATGTAGCAGCCCAGGAAGCCCAGCGCCAGCACGGCCAGCAGTGCACCGTTGGTCAGGCCCACCCGCATTTCCTTCCAGAGCAGCTGGAGTTTTTTGGCAGTGGTCAGGTTCTCGTCCACCAGCACACGGATGGTCACAGCCAGCGACTGGGTGCCCACATTGCCGGCCATATCCAGCACCATGGACTGGAAGCAGATAACGATGGGCAGCACCGCCACCACCGATTCAAACGCCCCCACCACCGAGGACACCAGCATCCCGAGGAACAGCAGGGCGATCAGCCAGGGCAGGCGCTTTTTCACACTCTGGAACACACCCTCGTTCAGATCCTCCTCACTGGTCAAGCCGCCGAGTTTTGCGTAATCATCGCCCATCTCGTCGTCCACCAGCTCGACCACATCCGCCGAGGTGATGATGCCCAGCAGCTTCCCGCTGTCGTTCAGGACAGGGAGCGAGCGCTCGGCGTAGTCCACGATGCGGTCGATGCAGTCGCTGATCTTCTCGTGGTCGGTGACGTAGGGGTAGGAGCGTGCGATCAGCTTTTCCAGGCGCTCCTCCGCACGGGCCACGATGAGGTCTTTCAGGTCAATGGCACCATAAAAGTGCTCATTTTCATCCACCACATACAGGGTGGAGATGTTATCGTTCTCGCCTGCCTGCTTCACCAGCTCACTCATGGCCTGTCGGATGGTCATATCCCTGCGGATGCAGATGTAGTTGGTGGTCATGCAGCTGCCGATCTCGTCCTCGTGATAGGAGAGCAGCAGCTTCACATCATCGGCGGCATCCTTGTCCAGCTGGTGGACGATCTTTGCCTTATCGTCCTCTTCCAGGTCATCCAGAGCATCCACGGCATCGTCCGAATCCATGTGGGAGATGACCCGGGCGGCCCGTTCGGGGTCCAGCTCCTTCAGGTAAGGCTCTGCGTCGTCCAGATAGGAAAAGATCTCTGCCACCGTATCCACGCCCAGTGCGGTGTACACCTTCTGGCGCTCCTCCGGTGTCAGGGCCGTCAGAGCATCCGCCAGGTCATTTTCATGGTAATCGGACAGCTTTTCAGCCAACTCTGCCTGGGGCAGGCCGCTGCGGATGATGTCCAGAATCTCCTGCACATAATTTTTCTTCTGCATGGTTTGGTCCCTCCGTTTCCCGTTTTCGGGCATAAAAAATACACCGCATCGGTCTGGTTACAACTCCTGCGGTGTACAAAGGGCATGCAGTTCAGGATGCGGCTAACACGTTTGCACGGCCCGCATCGCAGGAGAAGCGTTGTTTGGGGTGATCCGTATGGTCACTGGACATGGAAACAAACTCCTCCTTGGTGTAAGATTTTTCTTTCAGCCCCGTTATCATACTACGCCGGGCCGGATTTTTCAACCCCTTTTACAGTTTTTTTACCGGATTATTGCTCTATTGCACAAAGAAGAGCCTACTTCTTATACTTTCCATACCATGCCACCGACACCCGCCAGGACACAGCATACAGGGCCAGTACCGCCAGCAGAAGCACTGCGACCAGCCAGAGGGGTACAGGCAGCGGCACACTTCCCGTGCCGTTCTGCTGCAGTTCATCCATCACGGCACCGCCGCCGCCCAGCAGGGCACCCAGTCCGACAAAGGTCAGGATATAGATCATGCTGGCTTTTTCGGCCCCAAAGCGGTACAGCAGCGGCAGAGAAATACCGTTGATCAGCAGGATGGCACACACACTGCCCGCCAGCAGGGACAGCACATCCTTGTCCGGGGCCGTTCCGGTACGCAGCGGGATCACCGTTACGAACAGTCCTCCGATCACAACAGCCGCCGCAGCGCAGAACAGACCAATGAGGTACTTTTCCGCTACCAGCGTCTTTTTGCTCACCGGAAGCGTCCGGCCATACTCCACCCAACCGACACTCTGGTCGTAGGCAAGCAGGTTTATCGGCAAGATGCCCAGAAAAACGGCCGCATAACTCACCGGGAACACATAGGCGCTCGATGTGCTGAACACCCAGATCACCAGCACAAATGCAACAGACAGGTACATGGCTTTCATACTGGTTCTGACCTGATACCAATCCTTCAACAGCAAACCTTTCATCGCATATTCTCCCCTTTCACCATCAAAACGAACAGTTCTTCGATGCTCACCGGTGTCAGGGTGCTGCCCAACGGGACAAGTTCCCTCTTCACCAGTGCCTCGGCCCCGTAGGCTGTCACCCGATGGCTGACGACGGCGTTCCTGTCCAGCTCCTCCAATTGCCCGGCAGTGCCGTGCCAAAGAGCGTACTCATCCCGCAGAGTGTCCTTGTCCTCACAGAGCAGGAGCTTCCCCTTGTGCAGAAAGGCAATGGTGTCACAGAGCTTTTCCAAATCGCTGACGATGTGAGACGAGATCAAAATTGCATGGTTCTCATCCCGTACAAAGTCCAGCAGAAGATCGATGAGCTCATCCCGCACCACCGGGTCCAGGCCGCTGGTGGCTTCGTCCAACAGCAGCAGCTTGGGGTGATGAGAAAGTGCCACGGCAAGGCACTGCTTCATCTTCATGCCGGTGGAGTAGTCGCCGTACTTCTTGTTCTCCGGAAGGTCAAAGCGGCGGCACCAGTCGGCGTAGGCGGCGGCATCCCAATTGGGATAGATGCCGGCCATCACTTTCCCCACCTGCGGCGCGGTCAGGCAGGTGGGGATGCCCTCGCCGCCCAGCACCACGCCGATATCGGCTTTGGCAAGCGGGGTGATCCCCTCCTGCCCGAACAGCTTCACGGTACCTGCCTCCCGGTCGATCATGTCCAGGATCAGCTTAATGGTCGTGCTCTTGCCCGCGCCGTTCTCGCCGATCAGTCCGCAGACTGTGCCGCCGGGCAGTTCGAGATCAATGGGCCCCAGCGCAAAATCCGGGTAGTGCTTTTCAAGGCCGTGCAGTTCTAATGCGTTCATGGTTCATTCCTCCCACAGTAATTCCAACATTTCGGTCAGTTCCTGTTTGGTCAGCCCGCAGGGAGCCGCCAGCCGGACGGCTTCCGTCAGGTGTGCTTCGATTTTTTTCAGGTTCTCTTCCCGGAGCAGCTCGGTGTTCTTCGCTGCCACGAAAAAGCTCTTGGCGGGCACCGCATACAGAAAACCCTCCTGTTCCAGCTCATCGTAGGCCCGCTTTGTGGTGATAACGCTGATGCGCAGATCCCGCGCCAGCCCCCGGATGGACGGCATAGCTTCCTCCGGCTGCAGTTCCCCGCTCAAAATCTGGTTTTTGATCTGGGTGTAGAGCTGCTCGTAGATGGGTGCACCGCTCTTGTTATCGATGAAAAGATTCATGTCTGCCGCCTCCGTTTCATCTGTATATTCACAGTATATACAGTAGACACATGATTGTCAATAGGCAGATACAAAAAAACAGCTCTCCCGTTTGGACGGGAAAGCTGTTTTTTTCATCGGATCAGTCTCTGACTGTGGGGCGGCTTAGTAGGCCACGCCCCAGTAGACCATCTTGCTGGCGGGCTTGCCGCAGCAGGGGCAGACATCGCTGATGTGCTCCTGCTCGAAGGGCATGCAGCGGCTGGACAGGCCAGCCTCTTCCTTCATCTTCATCTCGCAGGCCAGGTCGCCGCACCACATGGTCTTGATGTAGCCGGTGTTGGCCTTGGCCAG
>ENA-UPXC01005803-UPXC01005803.1-human-gut-metagenome-genome-assembly--contig:-NODE-5803-length-9860-cov-2.532454_pt1 | contig 9860 bp, 7 predicted proteins | sample MGYA00250047_ERZ773371 | MGnify/ENA primary metagenome ERZ773371 (study PRJEB29103, sample SAMN06111975) | human gut metagenome | biome: human gut; feature: ankylosing spondylitis patient; material... | reverse complement strand
CATCAGGTCGCGGACGAGCGCATACAGCAGGCTCGTGGGCAGCATAAAGGCGATGTTCTGCGCGGCGCAGGCCAGCACGCCCCGGACGAGTCCCCGCGTGCCCTCCGGGGAGCTTGCCGTTGCTCTCTGGATCTTTTTCAGCATGCCGGTCCCTCCTTCTCGACCGTCCAGCGAACCGATGACTGATAGTCCTGCCACATTTTTGCAAACAGGCCGTTCCGGGCGCAGAGGTCGCCCTTCGTGCCCGCCTCGGCGATCCTGCCGTCCTGCACCACATAGATACAGTCGGCGTTCACAACGGTAGACAGACGGTGGGCGATCATAACGACGGTCTTGCCCTTCGCCAGCTCCGCAAACGCGGCCTGCACCTTCGCCTCGTTGTCGGGGTCGGCAAAGGCCGTGGCCTCATCGAGGATCAGGATGGGGGCATTTTTCAGCATGGCGCGCGCAATGGCAATGCGCTGCTGCTCGCCACCGGAGAGATACACGCCCTTCGAGCCGATGACGGTGTGGATGATCTCCGCCGCCACATACTTGTAGTTCAGGATGTGGTCAACCGGGGTGCCCTGGGCCATGAAGACCATGAGCAGGGCAATGTAGCCGCCGGAGTAGGCGAAGAGCAGGGTGGTGGTCATGGTGCCCATGGCGGCCCGGCCCACGTTGAGGCCGGAGCGGGCGGCCTCCTGCCAGCTCAGATCGGGCCGCTTCTCCACCACCTCGTGGACGGCGGAGGTGATGTCCACGCTCAGGTCCATCACCGCGCCGGAGGCCCCGATGAAGATGGAGGCCATGAAGATCTGGGTCAGGCTCAGGTGGGCGTAGCCGGAGTAGAGCAGGCTCTCAGAGTAGGACATCACGGCCCCGTGGATCTGGAACAGGTCGGTAAAGAGGATGCCCAGCACACAGGTGACCAAGATGCCAAGAAAGGAGCCGGACACCGCCGCCCAGCACCGCCGGTCAAAGCCGTACACCAGAGCGATGATCAAAATGGTGAGAAAGAGGGTGATGGCCAGCCCGACCCAGATGGGGTTCCAGCCCTTGAGGTAGAGGGGGACCAGGAGCTTCCACAGGCAGAGCACAGTCAGCACGAAGGAGGCGATGGCCCGTACCCCGGTGCGCCCAGCGAACAGAATGAGGAAGAGGGCAAAGCCGGCGGCCATCAGGGCCTCCCAGCCCAGGCGGTAGTGGTCGCTCATGGTGACATTGGTGATGGTGTCCCCGTTGTGGCTCACCACCACCTGGGCCCTGTCCCCGGGAGAGAAGAGCTTGTCCTGCTCCAGAGAGCCGTTGAGCATGTTGATCCCGGTGACCGTCCTTCCCTGAAATCTGCCGTCCAGGATCTCAAGCTGGCAGCGCTGCTCACCAGAGCGGACCAGGCCGGTGTCGATGATGGCGGAGTTGTCTGTCTCCAGCACCCGGGCGGTGCAGCGCTCCGCCTCCTGGTAGATCAGAGCGCCCTCAAAGCCGGTGGGCAGGACCAGAAGGAGCAGGATGGCCAGCAGGCATACCAGCACAGGGGCTTGGTAGGAAAAAGAATGGGATCTGAGGCGGTCGAGCATGGATGAAAACTCCTTTTCGCATGATTTCGGGGGACAGGAAAATGTCTCACTCCAGAACACAGGGGCGGCCCGCCCCCGGCAAATATGCCGAAGGCGGGCCCGGAAGGGGCGCTGGAGGGGTTGCCTGGACCAGCTCAGGCGATGTTCAACAGGTCGGCCAGCTTGTTGTAGATGTCGGTGTTGTCATAGTAGCCGTTGAACATCTCGCTGCCTGCGCCCTCGGCCAGGACTGCCACGGGCAGGCCGGTGTGGCTGTAAGAGGTGAAGGAGATGCCGGACTTGTTGTTGATGATGTGGGTGATGGTGACAGAGAGGGGCTCGTAGGTGCCGTAGAGCACATACTCCGCTTGGTCGTACTGGCTGGAGGCGGTGCCGTTGATGCTCTTTTCATAGGCGGCCCGCAGCTGCTCCATCTCATAGGCGGTGAGGACCAGCTTGTCGCCCTCCTCGCCCTGGGCCTTCAGGCCAAAGAGCTTCTCAATGTCGGCCAGCACGGTCTCAAAGGGGGTCTTGTTGGCCTTATAGGAGGCCACATAGTCGCTGTCGTACTTGGCGAAGGAGATCTTTTGGTTCTCCAGCAGATCCAGATAAGTGTCGTAGTCGGTTCCGGCGAAGCCGATGGTCAGGCCGCCGGTCTCATGGTCGCCGGTGACCAGGATGAGGGTCTCGTCAGCATGCTCCTTGGCGAAGTCGATGGCCACCTGTACCGCATCGGCCAGGGCCTGGGTATCGTGGATGGAGGAGGCGGCGTCGTTGGCGTGGCAGGCCCAGTCGATCTTGCCGCCCTCGCACATCATAAAGAAGCCGGTGTCGTTGTCCAGCACTTCGATGCCCTTGGCTACATAGTCAGCCAGAGCCCACATGTCGTCGGTGCGGTCCAGCTCATAGGCCATGGCGTCGGAGTCGGCCAGGTCCTCGTCGATGATGATGGCTTTCTCTGTATTGGTGCCGATGGCGTCGGCCTCGGCGTGGGTCTTGGCCACGGTGTAGCCGGCCTCCTGGGCCAACTCATACAGGTCGGTCTGGTCTCCGCTGCTGCCGGTGGGCTTGAGCAGTCCGCCGCCGGCAAAGTAGTCGAAGCCAGACTCGACCAGCTCCAGGCCGATCTCATAGTAGCTGCTGCGGCTGGCCTGATGGGCATAGAAGGCGGCAGGGGTGGCGTGGTTCAGGTTGACGGAGGTGATGACGCCGATCTCCCAGCCCTTCTGGGCTTTCAGCTGCTCGGCAATGGTCTCATACTCGATGGTGCCGGTCTCATCCACATTGATAGAGCCAGAGTAGGTCTTGTGGCCGGTGGAGATGGAGGTGGCGGTGGAAGCGGAGTCGGGGGCGAAGGAGTTGGAGTCATAGGTGACGGCGGAGCCGGCAGCCCCAAAGTTCATAAAGTTGAGGTACTCGGGGCCGTCGAGGATGGCGCCCTGGTTGTCATCCAGACTGGGCTGGGCCTGCCAGTAGTCAGCATCCTTCAGGGCACCCAGGTAGTCGGAGGTGGACTGGATCTGGGGGTAGCTCATGCCGTCCCCGATGAACAGGAAGACGTATTTAGGGGACTTGACGGACGCGGCCGCAGTGGCAGTCAGAGCGGCGGTATGCGGTTCCTGAGACTCCTGCGGGACCTGGGCGGCGTTGGCGGCGCAGCCGGCCAGCGTGGCGGCGGCCAGGGCACAGGACAGAAGTGCGGTTGCGATTTTTTTCATGTTTGTTTGTTCCTCCCAATTTCTCTTGGACAGTTTGTGACCGCTGGGTCAAGGCTATTCTAGCGGCTCTGCGTTAAGTCCAAAACAGCTGAAGTGTGAAATCTGCGTTAAAGAATATTATCGGCTCAGCAGCCCATGCCCGCACAGAGAGAGCGAGCGGAGCGGCAAGGAACGGAATAGAGGAACACGGCGTTTTGATTCAGATTCAGACAATGAAGGGACACAGGAGAATGTCATATAGGCATGACTATAATGTACAAATTTTGAAATTGAATTTTGTACAGGACTGCCAATTTTGTGCTGAGTAAAGAGGGGAGATCCATCAGAAGGCTGGCACAGGTGGAGGGGGGAGAGAAAATATTTTTCAATCCAGCGGAAAGTGAAAAGCGATTCGGATATTTATTACAAAATTGTTAACGAAAAATTGGATGACTCTACCAGAAATCCTTTTAAAACAATGAAAAAATAAACATAAATAATGAATAAATTAGATATTATGAAATTGTAAAACGGGTAGATGCAAAAAATAGATTTAACTTCAGGCAGAATGAATGATAAAATAGAGCCTCAGAGGACACGAAGTTGTCTGAAACTGACAAGAACACATGGGACAGGCTTTCACAAAAATGAATCTCATGCATAAAGGGAGCGCTGTCCGGCTAGGGTGTTTTTTGTGAAACAGCTCAAAAATGGCCATGTCGGACGGTTTAGGCATTAAAAGCGCATCAGCCGCTCTGACAATGGGCTGAGCGGGATGAAAGGGAGGAAGTTGAACGATGCATATCGGAACAGGAGAGCTGATCGTCGTGCTCGTGGTGGCGCTGATCATCTTCGGCCCGTCGAAGCTGCCCGCGCTGGGCAAGATGGCGGGTAAGGCGGTGGGAACGCTGCGTCACTATGCAGACAGCAACAACTGGGATGAACTGCTGGAGGAAGAGGAAGAGGAGAAAAAGTCCGGAAAGAAGCAGGAGGAGAAGTCTCAGAAGCAGACGGAGATTGAGCAGGAGGCGGAGCCTGTAGAGGAGCCCGCCGAAGAAGCAGAGCAGGCGGAGCCTGCCGAAGAAGTGGAGCAGCCGGAGCAGGCCAAGGAGGGCTGAGCAGTTCCGGCGGCAGAAATTGTCAAGAATAAAGGAGAGCGGATTGTAATGTTTGGAAAATTTGGTACTGTGGAGATACTGCTGATCCTGGCGGTGGCTCTGCTGATCTTCGGGCCCACCAAGCTGCCGAAGCTGGGCAAGGCCATTGGGCAGACCATTGGAAACTTTAAGCGGAGCAGCGCCGCCGCGGAGAAGGCTGAAGAGAAGCACGACAGCAAAGAGTCCTGAGCCCATCCATGAGCCGCGCCACATTAGAGCAGGACAAGAAGAAAACCAGAGCGAAGGACGGTCCGGGCGCTGAAACGGATCGGAAGGAACGGGAGGAATACGGAGAGGAGACGGACGAGCTGGAGGATGACGTGCCCCAGGGGGGCAGGATGTCCCTGCTGGCCCACCTGAATGAGCTGCGCCGCCGGCTGACCATCTGCGCGGTCTGCTTTCTGGTGGGGGTGGCACTCTGCCTGAGCCAGGCGGAGTGGTTCACCAACCTGCTGCTCTCCCGGGGAGAGAACTTCTCCTTTGTGTACATCGCACCGGCTGAGCTGATGATGACCTACGTGCGGATCTCCCTGGTGGGGGGCGTGGTGATCATCATCCCTGTTATCATCTATCACATCTGGCGCTTCCTCCAGCCGGGGCTGAAGCGGGCGGAACAGATGGGCTTCAACCTGATCATCACGGTGGGGCTGCTGCTGTTCTGCCTGGGGGCCCTGTTCGCCTTCACCATCGTTCTGCCCATCCTGCAGGGCGTTTTTGCACAGCAGAATACCCCCGGAACTATGACTGCCATGGTGTCAGTACGGAAACATGTCAACTATCGCAGTTCCACCATGCTGATCTTCGGCGTGATCTTCGAGACCCCCATTGTGCTGGTGGCCCTCACCGGCGTGGGGCTGGTCAAGCCCAAGACGCTGCAGAAGAACTTTAAATATGTAGTGCTGATCATCCTGATCGTGGCCGCCGTCATCACGCCGCCTGACGTGACATCCCAGGTCCTGGTGGCCATCCCGCTGATGATCCTGTTCTACGCCAGCATCATCCTGTGCAAGATCCTGTTCCGCCGCAAGCTGGCAGAGCAGGAGGAAGATCTAGATTGAGCGTGTGCAACCACCGGGACGGCGGAGACAGAGCGTGAAGCATTGAGGGGACGCGCCCCGCCCGGAGTGATATTGCAAATTGAGAAATGAGGAGGAATACAAAGTGAGTGGTAAAAAGGAGAACGTGCAGAGCAGCGGCATTACCCGCCGAGACTTTGTAAAGGGTCTGGCCATCGGGGCTGCGGGCCTGGGGATTGCCACCATTCTGCCCGGCGGGATCATCACCGCGGCTTCCGCGGCGGACACCACCACCAAGCAGCAGGTCGGCAAGCAGGGCGACGGCATCTATATCGATGGCGTGGCTGAGAACATGAAGAGCAAGACCTATACTCTGGAGTTTGTCCAGCCCATCAAGCTGGTGGCGGTGAAGGACGGCAAGGTGCAGAGCGAGGGCACCTGGCGCACCACCAATAAGCACCTGGTCTCTGTGGACCCGGACGGAACCACCATCATGCGGGACGGCGTGGGCGGCTACGATGTGGAGATCTCCTGGACATTGGGGAGCACCACCTATGCCGTGACCCTGCACACCGGCCAGACCGCCGGAGCCCACGCCATCGAGGTGGATCACCCCATGACCCGGGGCGACTTTATGATCCGCCTGGCCAAATATTTCGGCTGGCCCCACTACAACGCCGTGATGGACGACGGCACGGACATCAATGACAAGGGCGAGGTCATGACCACGGAGCGGGTGCGCAACTTCTATGATGTCACTGGCGACAATGACTATGTGAAAGCCATCGAGTCCGCCCTGGATATGGGCGTGCTCACCGCCACCTCCCCCGAGGACTGCTTCTATCCCATGTCCGAGATGACCCGGGAGGACGCGGCTGTGATCCTGGTCAGCGCTTTCAAGATGTCCAAGCTGGGTGCCGATTACATCTCCAAGTTCGATGACACCAACAAGATCGACAAGAACTGCTATGACGCTCTGAATATCTTGGTGGGCCGCAACTTTATGCGGGGCCGCAGCAACACCACCCTGAATCCCACCGATGGCATCACCGACACCGAGGCACGCATCATCATCGACAATATCGACCGCCGTGTAGTCTGCCCCGTGTGGGCCATGCCGGTGAGCAACCGGAAGTTCGTCCGTGTCCGTCCCGAGTGGTTTACCTCCACCCAGGATGCCGTGGTCCATTGGCGCTGTAAGGTGGACAAGTACTCCCACCCCGAGCTGAACGGCCTGTTTGTCCAGGACCGCGGCGTGGGCGTGTACGTGGGCACCGGCTGGAGCGACTGGTATGACTATATCCCCGGCTACTCCACCGACCCCTGCTTTGGCCTGAACAACAACAAGGACCTGCCTTACGACGCGACTTGGCTTATCGTGGACGTGGAGTGCTATGCCACCAAGCCCGGCATGGAGGACAGCCCTGTCACCAAGTTCATGTGGCGGATCGAGCGCCCCGCGTGGCACGACTTTGCCTTTGACAAGCTGCATGACGCCGGGGAGAACTTCCCCGCGGTCTACCGCTACTTCGACAACTTCCAGGCAGCGGCCTACTACATCGAGGGCAGCAAGATGGGCATCCTCTTCGACGGCCTTATGCCCACCAACACCAGTATTTCTCTGATCGATCGGGTGAAGGAAGTGGCGACCAAGCCCTTCGTCTTCGTGCTGGGTCACAACCACGGCGATCACTCCGGCGCGATGCCCTATGCCTACGACGCCGGCGTGGATGTCTACATGTGTGACCGTGTTGGCCCCGCCGGCGGGGATTGGAGCATCCAGGTGTACAACAAGAAGTACACCAGTGCCAATGCGGTGATCGACTCAGAGAAGACTGGTACCTACACTGGGGACAAGGTGCATCTGATTGATGAGGGCTATGTCTTCGATTTGGGCAACTGTAAGTTCGAGGTAGTCCATCTCCCCGGCCATGAGGATGCATCCATCCTGATTTATGACCGGGCCAACGGTCTGCTCTTCTCCTCTGACATCTACGCCGTCAACCGCTACTGGGTGGCGGACCAGTTTGCCGCCAAGGGAGTGAAGCAGGACCTGCTCCTGTCCCTGCACCAGCAGCTGATGGACATCTATACCAAGGACGGCGCTCAGGTCAAGGAGCTGTACACCGGCCACAACCGCATCGGAATGGGTGGCGACTACCTGACTATCTGGGAGCAGTGCCTCCAGAAGCTGGTGGACTACGGCCCTGACGGTGTTTCTGATGACCGCCGCGGTGACGGTGCCATTCTGGCCATTGATGGAAACCCCTACGAGACCATGAACTGGACCGGTTTCGCTGAGGACGGCAAGATGATCCACGCTCAGTACAAGGGCCTCTATGACGGCAAGACCTATTACCGTCTTGAGGTGGACAACCGAGGGACCGAGAACCCCTTGGTGTCCAGCAACATGTACTGGGATTACAAGACAAACGCCCACCTGAGCAATATCACTTTCAAGGATGCCACCCTGGTGGGCCACGACTTCAAGTACAAGACCGGCTTCGACACTGTGGACGACAAGCTGGAGGACGGCCGTCTGAAGTACGCCATCCCCAACAAGTTCGTGCCCTATGAGTATGACTACGAGGTAAAGGTGGGGGCCCTTCAGAGCACTGTTACCTTTACGCCCGTGGCCATGTCCAACCGGATCAAGGACCTGAAGGTCAACGGGAAGTCGGTCTCCAGCCGCTGTCCGGTGAGCGTGCCCGCCTCCGGCAAGACCACCATCGAGGTCACCGGACCCGACGGGAGCACCAAGGCGACGTACACCCTGACCTTTGTTGTTGGCTGAACCAACAGAAAAAAGTGTGCATAAAAAGTCCCGGCCTGGCGCAAATGCGTCAGGCCGGGACTTTTTTAAAAAATTTTGTACTCCCCTGGACAAAGGGGGGCTCCCGAGGGTCTAATAGGCAGAAAGGGGGGAGCAGCGTGAACGACCAGGAGTACTGGCAGGGGGTGGAACAGTGCCGGGAACGGCTGTGGCGCATCGCGCGGATGTGGCTGTCCGATGACAGCGCGGCCATGGACGTGGTGGACGAGGCGGTGTTCCGGGGCTGGAGGGCCTGCGGAAGACTGCGCCACCCGGAATATTTCACCACCTGGCTCACCCGCATCCTGCTCAACGAGTGCAGCCGGGAGAAAAAACGGCAGGACCGGGAACAGGCGGTGGACCAGCTGCCGGAGCAGGCCTGGGAGGACCCGGACCACCTGCCTCTGAGGGCGGCGGTCCAGGCACTGCCGGAGCAGCTGAGAGCAGTGATCCTTCTGCGCTATTTCTTCGACTGTACTTTGCGGGAGACGGCAGAGCTGCTGCGGATGCCGAGGAGCACGGTCCACACACGGGAGAAAAAGGCGCTGAAGCTGTTGAAGCTGGAATTGAGTGAGGAGGTCTGAAGATGGAGCGCATGGAGGAATACCAGAGAATGCGGGAAGAGGAGGCCGGCCGGCCCGTCCCGGCGGAGCTGGCCTGCCTGGAGACTAGGGTCAGGGCCCGGGCGGCGGAGCGGCCGAGGAGGAGAAGAGGACCGGTCCTGGCGGCTGTATGCCTGTGTCTGGTCCTGGGGACCGGCATGGCCTGGGGCATGGGCGGTTTCGCCGCGCTGGACCGGCTGCTGGGGGAAAACGCGGGACAGTTGATCCCCTTCTATCAGGAGGTGGGAGAGACGGTCCGCCTGGAGGACGGGATGGTGGAGATCCAGGGCGTCACCTTTACCAGCCACAGCTGTACCGTGGTCTACCGGCTGACCGCCCCAAACGGAGAAGAGGCGGCGGAAACGCCTCCCTTCTACTGGAAGCTGATCCAGGGAGAGGCGGGCCCGAAGGAGTCCCCCTTCTCCTCCTTTGTGGAGCCCAGCCGGAATGGGCAGGATCTGGGAGGAAACCTCGGCTGGGAGGAAGTGCTGGAGGGAGAGAAGCGGGGGAGCACCTATCAGGTCTTTACCGTCAGCGTGGAGGAGGACATGAGTCAGGTGGAAGACCCCAAGCTCCTTCTCTACTTTTCCAGGGCGGTGGACGGGGTCCCCTCTGCCGATGACGTGCCCGGCGGCACTCTGCTGACTATCCCGGCGGAGGAGGTGCTGGAGGAGCGGGTGGTCCGGGTACCGGGGGACGGGGAGATCCGGCAGGTGAGAGTCAGCCCGGCGCTGATCTCCGCCCAGACGGCTGTGCCTGCCGAGGGAAATCCCGTCAACCTCGAAGTGCTCCGGGAGGCCCCGGAGATCCGGCTGCTCTACCGGGATGGGACGGCCTGGGAGCTGGAGCAGGAGCATGTCTTTCAGAAAGAAGGACGGCCCGACTACTGTGCCAACGCGGGAGAGGACGGTCTGCTGATCCTGAACTGGTTCCTGCGGGAAGCCCCCCCGGATCTGGAGGATCTGGAGGCGGTGGAGGTGGTGGCGGAGGAGGAATCCTGGAGGATTTGGATCTGGGAATGGAAAATGTACAGGCTCA
>ENA-UPXC01005795-UPXC01005795.1-human-gut-metagenome-genome-assembly--contig:-NODE-5795-length-9877-cov-181.930612_pt1 | contig 9877 bp, 8 predicted proteins | sample MGYA00250047_ERZ773371 | MGnify/ENA primary metagenome ERZ773371 (study PRJEB29103, sample SAMN06111975) | human gut metagenome | biome: human gut; feature: ankylosing spondylitis patient; material... | reverse complement strand
CCTTGATGACCAGCTGCAGGTCGTAGCCGCCGCTCATCAGCAACACGCTCTCCACCTCGTCGAAGGAGGCGATGGTAGCGGCAATTTCGTCAAAGCCGCGGCTCTTCTTGGGGCTGACGTTCAGCTCGATGACGGCTTCCACCCGGTTCACGCCGGCCTTCTCCCAGTCCACGAGGGTCTTGTAGCCCTTGATGATGCCCTGCGCCCGGGCCAGGTCTATCATAGCCGCCACCTCGGCGGGGGATTTATTCAGCATGGCCGCAATGTCCTCCACCGACATCCGGGCATTGTCTTCAAGGATCTTCAGAAGCTGTTCCATCGTTGTCTCTCCTTTGTTCAGCCTGTGGCGATATTTGTAGATAAGTATAGCACACTGCCCGGCAGTTTGCATCTGGTTTTTGCAAGTTCTGCCGGAGATAGACATTCTTTTTCCCTTTTCCCCTGCTCTTTTTTCCAAAAAGAGTGTTCATTTTTCGTGAAATCTGCTATACTTGAGAAAACCTCTCCGTCGCAGCTGCCGCTGCGCCACCTCCCCTACCGAGGGGAGGCCTTGGCATTTCGTAAAGCTTTTTCTCTTCGCCAGAGGCTCCCCTACCAGGGGAGCTGTCTGCGAAGCAGACTGAGAGGTTGTATGAAGGCAAGCCTGCCCTCACGGCGCAGCCGTGACGGAGAGGTCTAACACTATAACAGAAGGGGTAGGAATTATGAAAGCATTCATTACTGTCATCGGCCACGACACCGTGGGCGTCGTCGCCCGCGTCTCGGGCCTTTGCTGTGAGCTGAACATCAACATCGAGGACGTCACCCAGAGCATCCTGCAGGGCATGTTCGCCATGATCATGCTGGTGGACATCTCCAAGTGCAGCGTCTCCCACGAGGAGCTGCACCAGAAGATGGACGCTCTGGCCGCTGAGATGGGGATGCAGATCAATCTCACCCGCCAGGAAGTTTTCGACGCGATGCACACCATTTAAGGAGAGACTGCTATGAGCATGATGAACACCGGCGACATCCTCGAGACCATCGAGATGTTCACGCAGGACAATCTGGACGTGCGCACCGTCACCATGGGCATCAGCCTGCTGGACTGCATCGACCCGGACCCCAGGAAAGCCTGCGAAAAAATTTATAACAAGATCACCACCCGCGCCGCCCGGCTCGTTCCGGCTGTGGAGCACATCAGCGCCGAGTACGGCATCCCCATCATCAACAAGCGCATCAGCGTCACCCCCATCGCTATGCTGCTGGGTGCCTGCCCGGATGCCGACCCGGTGGACTTTGCCAAGACCCTCGACGCCGCCGGCAAGAAGGTGGGCGTCAACTTCGTGGGCGGCTACACCGCCCTCGTCCACAAGGGCTTCTCGGCGGGCGACCTGCGCCTCATCGAGTCCATCCCCCGCGCACTGGCCGAAACGGACATCGTCTGCAGCTCGGTGAACATCGGTGCCACCAAGGCGGGCCTGAACATGGACGCCATCAAACTGATGGGTGAGGCCGTCAAGACGGCCAGCGAGCTCACCGCCGACCGTCAGTGCATCGGCGCAGCAAAGCTTGTGGTCTTCTGCAACGCGCCCGAGGACAATCCCTTTATGGCAGGTGCCTTCCACGGCCCCGGTGAGCCCGACTGCGAGATCCACGTCGGCGTCTCCGGCCCCGGCGCGGTCCGCGCCGCGCTGGCCCGGCTGCCCAAGGATGCCCCCATCGACCAGGTGGCCGAGCTGGTGAAGCGCACCGCCTTCAAGATCACCCGCGTGGGTCAGCTGGTGGCAAACCTCGCCTCTAAGGAGCTGGGCGTACCCGCCGGCATCATCGACCTGTCGCTGGCCCCCACCCCCGCTGTGGGCGACAGCGTGGCCAATATCCTCGAGGAGATGGGCCTTGAGACCTGCGGCTGCTGCGGCACCACTGCCTGCCTCGCCCTGCTCAACGACGCTGTCAAGAAGGGCGGCGTCATGGCCTCCAACCACGTTGGCGGCCTGTCGGGCGCTTTCATCCCCGTCAGCGAGGACGACGGCATGATCCACGCCGCCGAGTGCGGCTGTCTCACCATTGAGAAGCTGGAGGCCATGACGGCTGTCTGCTCTGTGGGCATCGACATGGTCATCATCCCCGGCGACACCACCCCTGCCGTCATCAGCGCTCTCATCGCCGACGAAGCCGCCATCGGCATGGTCAACAGCAAGACCACCGCCGTCCGCGTCATCCCGGCCATCGGCCGCAAGGCGGGCGAAGTGCTGGACTTCGGCGGCCTGCTGGGCTACGGCCCCATCATGCCGGTCAACCAGCATGACCCCTCCGTCTTCATCAACCGCGGCGGCAGACTCCCCGCCCCGATGCAGTCGCTGAAGAACTGAGCGCTCTTTATAAACTTTCTGCGCACCGCTTGACTTTTGCGCGGAATGGCATATAATAAATTCAGGAATGTGAATACTCCATTGGTTTCACCCCAATGGAAAAGCCCCCAAGGAGCCGCGAACTCTCAGGGGGCTTTCCTTTTAATTAGGCTTTGCGGTTCTCATCGTATCTGTCAAGCCATTTGCAGATAAACCGCGACGTTACATCTGCTGCGACAGACACCAAGAATGTGAATATATACTCCATTGTTTCACCCCCTCTCCCGTGGATTACGGGGTGAACCGCAAAGCAAGTATAGCATAAATTCTGACAAAAAGATACCGCAAATCGTTCCGAAAAAGACTGAATAATTTTCTAAAAACAGGCCCATCCTCTGGATAAACTTTCCAAGAGGGGGCCTGTTTTTTATGTTATCCCGCCGCAAAATGGAGGCGCTGTGCGCCTCGCTGCTGTTCTGCCTTCTGCTGTCGCTGGGGGCAGGCTGGGCGCAGAGCCAGCTCACCATCGCCGACCAGCTTGCCGCCGACACCCTGCGGCTCCACATCCGGGCCGACACCAACTCCGCGCGCGACCAGAGCGCGAAGCTGGCTGTCCGGGACGCCGTGCTGGCCCTCACCGACGAAGCCTGCCCGGCGGACAGCCGGGCCGACGCCCGGGCGTGGGCGGCGGAAAACCTCGTCCGCTTCGAGCTGACGGCCCGCCAGACACTGGCCGCTCTCGGCATCCGCGCACCGGTAAAAGCCTGCCTCGTGAATATGTACTTCCCCACCCGGCGCTATGACGGCGGAGCTCTGCCCGCCGGGCGGTACGACGCGGTGCGGCTGGACATCGGGACGCGGCGGGCAGGCCGGAACTGGTGGTGCGTGCTCTACCCGGGTCTCTGCCGGTCAGCCTGCGGCGGGTACGACACGCCTGCCGAAAATGACCTTGTCTGCGGGGAATATATCGTCCGGTTCCGGTTCGTGGAGTGGTGGGACGGCCTCACCGCACCCCGGGAGGACGTGGTGCTGGCCGGGTGAACAGGCCGTCGGCCCGCCGCATAGGATGAGCGCGGAAGGAGTGTGACAACACTATGGCAATTCCTGCTTACTACTCGCTCATCCAGCGCGGCAGCTCCGGCCCGGACGTGGCCCTCGTGCAGACCTGGCTCAACGGCATCCGGGACAGCTGCACCTGGTACGCCGCCCTCACCGTGGACGGAAAGTTCGGCGCAAACGCCGAGAAGGCTGTCCGGGAGTTCCAGCTCCGGTACGCCCTCAAAGAGGACGGCAAAGTGGGCGCGAACACCTGGAACGTGCTCTACGCCCGCTACACGGCCAGGCACGGCCTCACCGTCCCCTACCCCGGCATCGTGCTGCGGAGCGGCAGCGCGGGCGGCTGCGTCCGGCTGGTGCAGCAGAAGCTCAACGCCGAGGGCGAGCGGCTCACCACCGACGGCAAATTCGGTGCCAGCACCGTCGCCGCCGTCAAGCGCTACCAGACCCGCCACAACCTGACCTCCGACGGCTCCGTGGGCAAGGACACCTGGGAAAAGATGTTCCCTGCCGCGTGACGTGAAAGAAAACCCTCTCCGTCACGCCTTCGGCGTGCCACCTCTCCTATCGAGGGGAGGCCTTGGCATACCGGGTCACCCTGAGCTGGACGCCTAAAGCCCCTAATGGAACGCAAAATAGAGTGCCCTGCTATAGAGATTCACAGCAGCTTGACAAAATGCGATTGTCCAGAAGCCGCTGCCCTCTGTAGCAGGGCACTACTGTTTCCGAAATCAAAAAACTTTCAGCGTCCAGCGTGGGCCTGCCCGGCTCGCCAGAGGTGCTTCGCACCCGGGTTGCGGCTCCCAGCGTCTGCTTCGGCCCTTGGTGCGGGCCTCGCATCCTGCTGGCCGCGGCCCCAACAGCTCCTCCCTGTTTCCGCCACTGGCGGCGGTCGTCGCCGTTGCCCCCTCGACAAACGCCCCCAACTCTCCTATAATAAAGTCATCTCAACGAAAGGCGGTGTCCCCATGCGTTTCCTACACCTCTCCGACCTGCATCTGGGCAAGCGGGTCTGCGAATTCTCCATGCTGGACGACCAGCGATACATTTTAGAGCAGGTCCTCTCCCTGCTGGACGCCCGGCCCGTGGACGGCGTTCTGCTGGCAGGCGACCTCTACGACAAGCCCGTGCCGCCCGCCGAGGCGGTGCGGCTGCTGGACTGGTTCCTCACCGAGCTTGCAGCGCGGGGACTGCCCGTTTTTGCCGTCAGCGGCAACCACGACTCGGCAGACCGCATCGCCTTCGGCGCACAGCTTCTGGCGGGGAGCCGGGTGTACGTCAGCCCGGTCTTTGCCGCACCGCCCGCGCCCATCACCCTGACGGACGAATACGGCCCGGTGGACGTCTGGCTCCTGCCCTTCCTGAAACCCGCCGCCGTGCGGCACGTCTTCCCGGACGAGAAGATCGAGAGCTGCAACGACGCCATCGGCTGCGTGCTGAACGCCTGCGCACCCGACCCCGCCCGCCGGAACGTGCTGGTGGCCCACCAGTTCGTGGCCGGGGCGGCGGTCTGTGAGAGTGAAGAGCCCAGCGTGGGCGGGGTGGACAGCATCGACGTCTCCCTCTTCGAGGGCTTCGACTATGTGGCTCTGGGCCACCTCCACAGTCCCCAGAAGGTGGGGCGGGACACCGTCCGCTACGCAGGCAGTCCCCTCAAATATTCCTTCTCCGAGGCCCATCAGCACAAAGCCGCCCTCTTCGTCACCCTGGGCGAAAAGGGCAGCGTCCGCTTCGAGGCCGCGCCTCTCACCCCCCGGCACGATCTGCGGGAGCTGCGGGGCAATTACATGGAGCTCACCGACCGCCGGGCCTACGACGGCACGCCGACAGACGACTACCTCCACATCACCCTCACCGACGAGCAGGACGTTCCCGACGCGCTGGCCCGGCTGCGGGTCATCTACCCGAACCTCATGCGGCTGGACTACGACAACCGCCGCACCCGGGCCGCTGAGACGCCCGACGCCGCCGCCCGGGCCGAGAGCAAAACGCCCCTCGAGCACTTTGCGGCCTTTTACGAAGCCCAGAACGGCCAGCCCCTCTCCGACGAACAGGCGGTGTTCTGCCAATCGCTCATCGAGGACATCTGGAAGGAGGACGAAGCATGAGGCCCCTGAAACTGACCCTGTCGGCCTTCGGGCCTTACGCCGCCGAGACCGTTCTGGACCTCGCCCAGCTGGGCAGAGGCGGGCTCTACCTCGTCACCGGCGACACCGGCGCGGGCAAGACCACCCTCTTCGACGCCATCACCTACGCCCTCTACGACCATTCCAGCGGCGGCGTCCGGGAAGGAGCCATGCTCCGCAGCAAGTACGCCGAGCCCGGCACCCCCACCTTCGTGGAGCTGGAATTTGAGGTGCGGGGGCAGCGCTGCACCGTCCGCCGCAATCCCGAATACCTCCGCCCGAAAGCCCGGGGCGAGGGCTTTACCACCGAAAAAGCCGACGCCTGCCTCACCTACGCCGACGGCCGTCCGCCCGTCACCCGGGCCAAGGACGTCACCGCCGCCGTGGTGGACATCATCGGGCTGGATTACAACCAGTTCTCCCAAATCGCCATGATCGCTCAGGGGCAGTTCACCCGGCTGCTCAACGCTTCCACCGAGGAGCGGAGCAAGATCTTCCGCAAGCTGTTCCGCACCCAGCCCTACCAGCGTCTCCAGGAGCGGCTGCAGGCCGAGAACGCCGCCCTCACCCGCCAGCGGGAGGAGCAGAGCGTCCGCATCGGGCAGCTGCTCTCCGGCCTGAGCTGGGCCGAGGGGGACGCCGATAGAGCCGTTCTGCACGAGCTGGTCCCCCTCTGCGAGGCGGGCGGACAGACGTCGCCGGAGACGTTGCTTCTCCTTCTGGACGCCCTGCTGGCCGGGCAGGAGCAGGCACTGAGCGCCGCCACCTCCGCCCGGACTGAGGCCGAGGCAGAGCTGGACAAGCTCCAGCAGACGCTGGGCCGGGCCGAACAGGCCGAGAAGCTCCGCCTCGAGCTGACCGCCGCGCAGACCCGGCAGGACGCTCTGCGGCCCGTTCTGGACGCTGCCGAGGCCGAAGCGGCCCGCCACGCCGGGGATTCCGCTGCGCTGGACGCGCTGGCCGGAAAGCTCGAGCGGGCGAAATCCAACCTCGCGGCCTTCGACGGGCTGGACAGCCTCGAAAAGAAGCTTTCTGCCGCCCGGGACGCCGCCGCCCTCGAGAACGCCAGAGCTGAAAAGCGCCGCGCCGCCCTCGGGCAGCTGGACGGAGAACTAACCGCTTTGGAGCAGAGCCTCGCCGCCCTTGGGGGCGCGGAGGCCGAGAACGTGAGCCTTGAGGCCCGGGCCGAACAGCTGGCCCGGCGGGAAACGGCCCTCGAGCAGCTGGCCCAGAGCCTCGCCGAGGGGCAGCGCCGGGGGCAGGCCGCACGGCAGGCGCAGGAGCGTTATCTTCTCGCCGACGGCGCAAAGGAGCGCGCCCACGCCCTCCGCGACCACCTCGAGCGGGCCTTTCTCAACGCGCAGGCGGGCCTGCTGGCCGAAGGGCTGACGGACGGCACCCCCTGCCCCGTCTGCGGCAGCCCCCATCACCCGAAGCGGGCCGTTCTGCCCGCCGAAGCCCCCACTCAGGCCCGGGTAGACGCGGCCAGACAGTCCGCCGACGAGGCCGACCACGCCGCACAGGAAGCCAGTGCGGCCGCCGCCAAGGCTGTGGCCGCAGACCGGGAGGCCAAAGCCACCCTCCGCCGGGACGCCGAGGCCCTGCTGCCGGAGCGGTTCACCTCACCGGAGGGGCCGGTGAAGCTGACCGTCTCGCTTCTGAAGACGGCTCTGGCCGAAGAAAGCGAGGCCCTGCACGCCGCACAGGAAGCCCTCGACAAGGCTCAGAAGCAGAATGCCGCCGCCCTCGCCGCCAAGGCCCGGCAGGAGGACGAGCGGCAGAAAAAGACCGCCCAGCGCTCTGCCCTCGAGGCCGAGGCACGGGCTTCCGCTGAGGAAGCCGCCCGGCAGTCTGCCTCCACCAAGGCTCTGGAGGCCCAGTGTGCCGAGGCCCGGGCCGCTCTGCCCGCCGCCGACCGGGAAGAAGCCCGCCGAGCGCTGGCCGGGCTGGAAAACGAACGCTGCGCCCTCCGGGCCGGGATGGATGCCGCCGCGTCGGCTCTGGCCAGAGCCCGGCAGGACTACGCCGCTGCCGAGGCCGCAGTCACGGCCCTGACGGCCCAGCAGACAGAGGCGGGCGAAGCCGCCGACCTGCCCGCCCTCGAATCCCAGCGGGACGCTCTGACAGCCCGGCGCACCGCTCTCGCGGCTCAGGAAAAGGCCCTGACGGCCCGCCTCCTGCCCAACCGGAAGGCCGCTGACCTCTACCGTCAGCACGCCGCCGCCCGGGCAGAGTTGGAACGCCGCTGGCAGTGGGTGAACGCCCTCGCCTCCACGGCGGGCGGCACCCTCAGCAGCAAACAGAAGATACGCCTCGAGGCTTACATCCAGATGAACTACCTCGACGCCATCCTCGTCCACGCCAACACCCGCCTTATGCAGATGACCGCCGGGCAGTACGAGCTGGAGCGGGTGGGTGCCGAGAATCAGCGCAGCCAGTCCGGCCTCGACCTCGGCGTCATCGACCACTACAACGGCACCCGCCGCAGCGTCAAGACCCTCTCGGGCGGTGAGAGCTTCAAAGCCTCACTAGCGCTGGCGCTGGGCCTCTCGGACGAGGTCCAGAGCGCGGCGGGCGGCATCCGGCTGGACACCCTCTTCCTCGATGAAGGCTTCGGCTCGCTGGACGACGAGAGCCTTGAGCAGGCCATCCAGGTCCTCGCCGGCCTCACCGAGGGCGACCGCCTCGTAGGCATCATCTCCCACGTCGCCGCGCTCAAGGAGCGCATCGACAAACAGGTGGTCGTAAAAAAGGCCCGCAGCGGGGGGAGCACGGTGGAGGTCATTGTGTGACCGCTTCCCTTCTCTTCCTCATCGCCTGCCTTCTCAGGGCCGCGTCTTTCAGAAAGTCTTTTGCCTGCCCAGTCCCTTTTCCACACCCCGAGGCCCCTCTGGCCCCGGGGTGTTTTTGTATATTTTGCATAAAAAAAAAAAAAAAAAGAAAAACTTCGTTTTTTTGACGTTTTTCCCATTTTTTCTTGACATCAACTAGTAATATCTCTTATTATGGTATTACCAACTCCCCACGGGGGCTGGAGAATACTACCGATCTGCTTTGAAGGAGGAACTGTAATGAAATTAACAAAAAAGCTGCTGGCCATGGCCCTTGCCGGAGTGATGCTGCTCACCATCCTCACCGGCTGCAGCGGTGGAAAAACCGGCGACCGGCTGGCGGAGGAGTATATGGCCACTTTCCTCAGCGAGAACCTTGGTTATAAGGACGTTCCCATCACCCACGATGTCCCTGAGATAAAGACCGTTGCTGATATGTTTGATGCCTCCTGGTTGAACGAAAACAACGGCAAGTGGAACATTTCTTCTACTGATGCGAGTTACACAGCCCTTCGGAACATTTTTAGCAAATACAGCAGCGGTTATACCGTGAATCTTTACGCCTGCGAGGTGGACAGCAAGCAGAGCGAGCTCAACCAGACCATGCGTGTTATGGTCACTACGCTGTCTTACGGACTGCCGATTCATAAGCACTCCACCACGTCTTCCATCTATGCAAAGCCGACCGCTGCCAAGTGTGCCACCCGGCTTGTAACAAGAGGGGACACAAGCTACCGCATCGCCGTGATCATCTATGATTATACCGCAAATTAACAGCCTGCACGAACACAGGGAGGAATAACGATGAAAGCTATGAAAAAGATCCTTGCCCTCGCCCTTGCCGGGGTGATGGCACTGGCCCTGCTTACGGGCTGCGGCACCGGGGGCTCGGCCTCCCACAAGAGCATTGCAAAGGCTATGGCAGATCACGACAGAGGTATTGATAATAATCTTAATATCACCTGTACCTCTTCTGCCGAACTGGATGCCCTGCTGCAAACGTGGGCAGCAAACCCCGGATTCAAAACTGCTGTCAAGGCGTTTTACGAGAACGGCACACATCCCACTATCCCGTCTGGTAGTGTCCTCTCTGGTAAGGTCGTCTACATCTACTGCGGCAAGTACGATAAGGATGCCGGAAAGCAGGCCCTCAACCTGAATGTACACTCCGACTGCATTAGCACATCAAATCCCAATCTGGCCGATGAACGCCAGATCGGTCTGATCACCACCAGCTTTACGGACACCAACGGCAAAGAGGTCAAGGTCCGGTTTGCCGTGGTGGTATCGGAAATCCCCGCCGCTACCCCGTAACACAGCACAGCACCTCTCCCCCCGGAGCCCCGGGGGGATTTTTTTGTGCATGATTGCCCCTGCCGCCGGGCATCCTAGGGGCGGAGGTGTTTTTTATGGAATCTCTGACGCCCTTCATCCGCCATGAGCTTGAGGATGCGCCCGGGCCGAGCGGCCCGCCGGAGGAGACGAGCAGCGTGGTCAGCCCGCCTTTGGGCGCGGAACCCGGTCAGCCGCC
>ENA-UPXC01005791-UPXC01005791.1-human-gut-metagenome-genome-assembly--contig:-NODE-5791-length-9882-cov-5.929016_pt1 | contig 9882 bp, 7 predicted proteins | sample MGYA00250047_ERZ773371 | MGnify/ENA primary metagenome ERZ773371 (study PRJEB29103, sample SAMN06111975) | human gut metagenome | biome: human gut; feature: ankylosing spondylitis patient; material... | reverse complement strand
GGAAGAGGCAACTGCTTCGGAGATCCGCTCGCCGTTCCGGGTTCTGATCACATCTACCATATCATGGTGAACCTTATAAACATATTCACCATGCTGTCTCTTATGAGTGGCTGTAATGGAAGGTTCCATAAAGTCAATTACAATGTTGTAGATCTGTTCTAACAAAGGATTGGTCGTGCAGCTTCCAAGAAGATGATGGAAAGCCAGATCATTTTCCTGAAGCTTTTCCGGGGTGGCTCCTTTGGCAATCAGCTGGGAGAGCTCTTCCAGATTTTCTTCCAGTGCAATGCGGTCGTCCTCATTTTCATCATAATGCGCAAGGATCAGCTGAAGAACATCGATCTCCAGTGCTTTACGGAGCTCATAGAGATTCTTCGTATCCGGATTGGCAATGAAGAAACTGAAAAGTAAGGAATCCATCAGCTTGGTGCCAGGGGTATCGCAGATATAAGTACCATTCCCCACCCGAATATCCACAAGACCAAATGCAGTAAGAATCTTCATGGCCTCACGGACAGAACCACGGCTGACTCCCATGCCTTCAGAAATCTCAAGCTCACTTGGAAGGCGGTCTCCTGGCTTCAATTTTCTTTCAATTAAAAGCTGTTTAATATTATTGACTACAATGTCAACAGCAGATTCACGTTTATCTTTTTTGAAAAGTTCATTTATATCCATATTTTCCTCCAATACAGTCTCATTTTACTATATACGAAAATAGAAGTCAAAGAATTATTGCGTTATAGACCATCAAATTCTTTGCTTTTCATATAAGGATATGATACAATCAATAAATCGAAGAAAATTAGTAAGAGGGAGACAAAAACCTTGGATAAAATTGCTGTTTTGATCCCGTGTTATAACGAGGAAAAGACTGTGGAGAAGGTAGTTCGTGATTTTAAAGCGGTACTGCCGGAAGCCGTGATCTATGTATATGATAATAATTCATCTGATCGGACGGTAGAGCTGGCAGAGAAGGCCGGAGCTGTGGTCCGCCATGAGTATATGCAGGGAAAGGGAAATGTGATCCGCCGCATGTTCCGCGAGATTGATGCGGAAGTCTATGTGATGACGGATGGAGATGATACCTATCCGGCAGAGTTTGCCAGAGAGATGGTGGACAAGGTATTGGAGCATCAGGCAGATATGGTTGTGGGAGATCGTCTGTCTTCCACTTATTTTACAGAGAATAAGCGTCCATTCCACAATTTTGGTAATTCTCTGGTAAGAGGAACCATCAATCGGCTGTTCCATACCGAGATCAAGGACATTATGACGGGTTACCGTGCATTCAGTTATCAGTTTGTAAAGACCTTCCCGGTGCTGTCCAAAGGATTCGAGATCGAGACTGAGATGACGATCCATGCAGCAGATAAGAATATGCAGGTGGACAATGTGATCATCGAGTACCGTGACCGCCCGGAGGGAAGCGAGTCCAAGCTGAACACGTATTCAGATGGTGCAAAAGTGCTGATGAGCATTGCAAAGTTATACAGAAACTACAAGCCCATGAATTTCTTCGGGCTTCTGGCACTTGTTCTGGCGGTGATGAGCATAGGATTCTTTATCCCGGTGCTGATGGAGTATATTGCAACCGGGCTTGTACCCAAATTCCCGACCCTGATCGCCTGTGGATTTGCCATGATGGCAGCGATCCAGTCTGTATTTGCAGGTCTGGTCCTCTCAGCAGGGGCGCAGAGAAGCCGTCAGGAGTTTGAGATGAATCTGATCAAAGTAGACATGCATTATAAGGAGCTTAAAGAGAATGACAGATAAGCTGCATGGGAAGAACCTTCGTATCTGGATATTTGCATTATTGGGCGGCATAGTATTTGCCGCCTTTGATCGTTGTGGATATATGATTCAGCATTATGGGACTTTGTGGGCAATTTCAGAAAATCCGCTGCATAAGACGATCTTTCACAGGATTCTGATCCGGGTTCCGTTGTTTACGGCGGGAGTGTTGATAAGCTTTTTGCTGCTGAACTGGCTAAGGGGGCGGAGCACAGATTCTGGTGCTGGTTTGACGAAGAGAGAATCGCAGGGCAGCACAGCGCCACAGACTGCCATGGCAAAGTCTTTGGCATTATACAGTGCAACACAGAGCATCCCTGCCTTCATAAAATACTGGCTTCTGTATTTTGTAAGCTTTCTGCCGGCATTTCTGGGAGGCTACCCGGGTCTGTTTGCGGCAGATGCGCCCAATCAGATCGGCTGGACCTTTTCCGGCTGGCTGACGGCTCATCATCCGCTGCTCCATACGGGCATTTTATGCGGTATTTTCAGTATGACCAGAGCTTTGGGATGGAGTGACAATACGGCTGCGGCACTCTGTAATGTGCTGCAGATGATCATTCTGGCCGGAATCTTTGCATGGATCAGCTGTTTTCTCAAAAAGAAGCAGGCGCCCCAATGGCTCCGGATCGGAACGGTACTGTTTTTCTGCCTGTTTCCGTTTCATGGCATGATGGCCGTCTATACGACCAAGGATACTGTGTTTTCCGGTGTACTGGTGCTGTGCCTTCTGCAGGCGATCTGTATGTGCAGCACCCCTGAGGAATATTTTAAGGGCTGGAGGCATACCATATTTGCAGGAATTACTTTTTCGCTGTTGTTGCTTTTGCGAAACAATGGTTTTCATACGATGCTGGCGTGTGTTCCATTTCTGCTGATCTATCTGTGGAAATACCGGAAAAAGCTGCTGGTGCTGGCACTTGGACTGGTGCTTGTCTACGGTGTCTATAATGGTCCGTTTCTGAACGTGATCGGTGCAGAGCCGGGAAATGCCAGAGAGATGTACAATATTGTGATCCAGACTCTGAGCCGCACATATGTGGCAGGCGGGGATATCCGTCCAGAAGAGATGGATGTGATCCGACCGGTGATGGATGAAGAGACTATGGCATTGTATACACCCAATCTGTCTGATCCGGTGAAAAATCAGTTTCATACAGACGCATTTGAGGAAGAAAAGGCAGAATTTCTGAAGACCTGGTTCCAGGTTGGATGTAGAAATAAGAAGATTTATATTGATGCATTTTTAAATACCACCCTTGGATTCTGGTATCCGGATGTGGAGGATGAATATCTGGAATTTGTCTGCTTTGACATTCAGAAAGACGATCCCCATTATCCTCATGTGCAGATGGAGCCAAAGAGCGAATGGCTGAACCGGTATTACACTGCCATTGGAACGGATGCGTCCTTCCGACAGATTCCCATTGTGCGGGAGCTCTTGTCCATGGGACTTTATTTCTGGCTGTTGGTGCTGGCAAGTCTGTATCTGATCTACCAGAAAGAATATGGAAAATTGTTGTGGATCCTTCCGCTCTGGATGTATCTGGGTACCAGTCTTCTGGGACCGGCGGCACTGCTTCGCTATGGCTATCCGCTGATGGCAGCCTGCCCAATCCTGTTATTTACCATGTGGAAGAAAGAAGCCTGAAGTTTTGCATAGAAAATACAAGTCACCGTCATCTGGCGGTGACTCTGCATTTTGAGATTAACACTTTGGCATGACAGCGGTCTGGAATGTCTCAGACTGAAGACATCAGCGGGTACAGCCGCATCCGTTGTCATAGGGAGGACGTGGCGGAGGTGGCGGTGGAACCGGACGTGGAGAAGATCCCGGACAGGGAGAAGGACCTGGGCAGGGAGAAGGACCTGGGCAGGAAGAAGGACCTGGGCAGGAAGGCTCTTCCTTTCGGCATCCACAGTCGCATGGGGCAGGCGGTGGAGGTGGGAAGCCAGGACCTGACCCCGGACCACAGGGTTTTCCAGATGGTCTGTCATTGCAACGCGGCCGATTGCCTCCACAGTCACAGTTACAGCCATTGCCAGAGCCGCCAAAGAGGATGAGCAACAGCAGAATCCAGATATAATTATTCATATTTTCAACTCCTTTCTGTTATATTCTATGTAGAAATCCAGTTATTGACAAAGAGCCTTCCGGCTGTTATATTTCCTTTAGAAACAAGGGCGTTTTCGTAAGGAAGTACGCCCTTTTTCTGTAAATACAGATGATTGACAATTTGTTGATACAGAAGGAATTGTCACACAATATATGCGGGAAAAGGAGCAGCCGAGATGAGTAAATACACGAAAAAAGATATTCTGGAAATGGTGGAAGACGAAGATGTGGAGTTTATCAGACTCCAGTTTACCGACTTGTTTGGAAATATGAAGAACCTTGCGATCACTTCCAGTCATCTGAAAAATGCTCTGGATAACAAAGTAATGTTTGACGGTTCCTCAGTGGAAGGATTTGTGCGGGTGGAAGAGAGTGATATGTATCTGTACCCGGATTACAGCACTTTTGCTACATTTCCGTGGAGACCCCAGCAGGGCAAGGTGGCGCGTCTGATCTGTGATGTGTATCGTCCGGATGGAAGCTGTTATGAGGGAGATCCCCGTTATGTGCTGAAGAAGATCATAAGCGAGGCGGAATCCATGGGATACACGTTCAATGTAGGACCGGAATGCGAATTCTTCCTGTATCATGTGGATGATGACGGAATGCCGACAACGATCACCCACGAGCAGGCAGGCTATTTTGATATGAGCCCACTGGATTTTGGTGAAAATGCAAGAAGAGACATGATCCTCACGCTGGAGGACATGGGATTTGCAGTGGAGGCTTCTCATCATGAGAATTCTCCGGCACAGCATGAGATTGATTTTAAGTATGCGGATGCACTGACAACAGCAGACAACATTATGACCTTTAAGCTGGTAGTGAAGACCATTGCCAAACGTCATGGTCTCCATGCTACGTTTATGCCGAAGCCGAAAAATGGTGTGGATGGATCCGGCATGCACATTAACATGTCTCTGTCCAAAGATGGCAAAAATATTTTCCAGGATCCCAGGGATAAATATGGTTTAAGCCAGGAGGCATATTATTTCCTGGGTGGTATTTTCAAACATATTAAAGCCATGACGCTGATCTTGAATCCCATCGTTAATTCTTATAAGCGCCTGATCCCGGGCTTTGAGGCACCGACCTATATTGCATGGTCAGCAAAGAACAGGACACCGCTGGTGCGGATTCCGGGTACTAGAGGAGAGGATACCAGAATTGAGCTTCGCTCCCCGGATCCTGCCTGCAATCCGTATCTGGCGCTGGCTGTATGCCTTCATGCGGGGCTGGACGGAATTAAGAATCAGATTCTGCCGCCGGAGTGTATGGATGCCAATATGAATGCCATGACACTGGAAGAACTGGAGGCAAACGGCGTGGAAATCCTTCCAAGAGATCTGGGAGAGGCAATCCAGGAATTTGAGGCAGATCCGCTGATGAAAGAGGCACTGGGTGAAGAGATGTGTGCGAAGATCGCAGATGCCAAGAAGAAGGAATGGGAAGAATATAATGCCCAGGTAAGCCAGTGGGAGATTGACAGTTATCTGCTGAGAGTTTAGGCGGACCTTTTTGTTTTTACCATATAAAAACAGAAAGGAGAGTTGAAGTTTGAACAGTATAATTGTGGTCCTTCCCAAACCAGAGGATGGAAAGAGTATCCGCAATCTGCTGTCGCGGCACGGGTATGATGTGACGGCTGTCTGTACCCAGGGGTCGCAGGTGCTCAATTACATAGACATGATGAATGACGGGATCATCATAAGTGGATATAAATTTTCAGATATGTATTATTTGGATCTGAAAAATTCGCTGCCTGAGGGATTTGATATGCTTTTGCTGGCGTCCCAGAGGGTCTGTTCGGAGTGCGGTGACCGTGATATTGTCTGTGTATCCATGCCGCTGAAGGTTCATGATCTGATGAACACACTGGAAATGATGTGCATGAACCAGACGCGACGCAGAAAAAAACTGAGAGCAAAGCCAAAGCAGCGTTCAGAAGCGGAGAAAAAGGTTCTGTGGGAAGCAAAATCCATTCTGATGGAGCGAAATCATATGACGGAGGAAGAAGCCCATCGATATATTCAGAAATGCAGTATGGACAGCGGTACATCGCTGACTGAGACCGCAGAGATGGTCATCAGTATGACAAAGATATAGCTTGTATGAAAGCGGCCTTTTTGGTATAGTAAAAGATAGTGATAGCAGGAGGTTTCATTATGAAATTTACAAAAATGCATGGAATCGGCAACGATTATGTATATGTGGACTGTACGAAAAAGGAACTGAAAGATCCGGCAGAGATCTCAAAGATCGTCAGTGACCGTCATTTTGGAATCGGATCTGACGGATTGATTCTGATCGGAAGTTCGGATCGTGCGGATTTTCGGATGAATATTTATAATGCAGATGGTTCTCAGGCAGAGATGTGTGGAAACGGGATCCGCTGTGTGGCAAAATATGTGTATGATTATGGTCTGACAGACAAGGATGAGATCAGTGTGGATACCCTTGCCGGTATCAAATATCTGAAATTAACCATAGAAAATGGAAAAGTGTCCAAGGTTCGTGTCAATATGGGTAAACCGATCCTGAAAGCCAGTGAGATCCCGGTAAAAGCAGAGAAAGAGCCTGTGGTTGCAGAAGCAATCGAGGCTGGAGGCAGGGAATGGAAGATGACCTGCGTATCCATGGGGAATCCTCATGCAGTGATCTTCATTGATACACCGGTGAAGGAGTTCCCGCTGGAGACTTACGGACCGCTGTTTGAGAGTCATGAACGTTTTCCGAAGCGTACCAATACGGAATTCGTCAGAGTGCTGGATCGCAAGACCATGGAGATGAGAGTCTGGGAGCGTGGTTCCGCAGAGACCCTTGCCTGTGGAACGGGAACCTGTGCAACAGCTGTGGCTGCTGTGCTGAATGGGCTGTGTGACCGAAGTGTTCTGGTTCATCTGCTGGGCGGAGACCTGGAGATCGAGTGGAACGAAGAAGATGGATGTGTATACATGACAGGCCCGGCAACGACCGTATTCGACGGTGAGATCACTCTGCCGGAGGGTCTGGAAGAATGACGGATTTCTGGAACGGATGTAAAAGGGCAGTCTATCTGGTGCTCTTTGCCATATTGATCCCTGTCAGTGCCTATGTTTTTTATGGTGCTGTGGATACATTAAATAATGCCGCTGTACTCCAGGGAATCCTGCATGGAAAAATGGTTCCCGCTTTTTTGCTGGGAACCTCTTTTTTGTTTTGCGTGTTGTATCTGGAACTGTTCAGGATCGCAGAACCATGGATCGAGAAGCACTGGCGGAGGGCAGTCCCACTGCTGGTGATCGCGATGTTTGCGGTGCAGGTGCTGTTTGTGCTGACAGTCAGAAGCTCCCTTCGTCAGGATCATTTGAAGATCTTTGATGCAGCAGTGGCATTGGTAGAGCAGGGCGGCACGATCGGGCAGACTCATTTTAAAAATTATTTTATGAAATATCCAAACAACATTCCTATGTGCCTGTTTACCTACGTGTGGCTGAAGGCAGCGGAATTAGCTGGGTTTCCCCGAATCTGGTGGATGGATGCGGTGAAGATCGTAAATATTTTGTTTATGAATGTAGGATTTTACTGTACCTTCCGACTGATCACCAGATATCGTTCCAGACGTCGGGCTATCTGTTTTCTGCTGCTGACTATGGGGAATCCTCTGTGGTATCTGCTGGGACAGATGTATTATACCTCCACGATCTCCCTTGCATTTTCCATGGGAGCAGTCTGGCTGTATGATAAAGCCAGAAGGCAGAAACTATTGTGGAAAAAATGGATCCAGTATCTGCTGACCGGATCATTGCTGGCATTGGGATATGAGATCCGGGCAACGGTGATCCTGACGGTGTGTTCTATTGTGACGTATGCAGTGCTGCAGATTGGTGGGGCAAAAGAGGAAATCAGTTATTTTGGTACTGTGTCTACAGATTTGGATGGAAGTACAGCCTCAGAGCGGGGGAAAGATTTTCAACGGGCAGTGCAGCAGTCAGTCATCTCAGTTGTGTGCTTTGTAGCAGGACTTGTGTTGGTATTTGCCGCATATGGCAAGGTCCGGAATCACTATGCAGGATTTGATCCATCCGAGACGGGCTATCCAACAGTCCACTGGATCATGATGAGTGCTCAGGGAGATGGTCAGTACAACAGTGCAGATGACGCTTACACGGGCTCTTTTTCTACCAGAGAAGAACGGACTGCTGCAGATGTAGAACGTCTGAAAGAACGGATTGCTGATATGGGACCGGCTGGGATGCTGACCCTGTTCCGCAATAAGATGCGTGTGGCATTTTCTGATGGAACGGATGACTATTATGCATTGTTCCGGACGATGCAGAGTACGTCACCGTTACAGAAATATTTGAATGGCGGGCGCGCAGATTATCTGGCGCTGTATCTGCACAGCTATCATGGAATGCTGACAGGACTTCTGCTGCTGGCACTGATCTGGCGTGCGTTGAAGCGGCAGAGAAGTTTCCTTGACATCTTCTCAATCAATCTGTGTGGAGCGTATCTGTTCTATCTGATCTGGGAAGTGGATCAGGCATACAGTATCCCATTTATGCTTCTGATCCTCGCAGAAGCGGCGGACGGTATGTGTCTGCTGGAAGCGGATGTCCATCGCTTCATCAAGTCGCTTCCTTCAGCTCGGACAGCGCTGGCAGCCTGTGGTGTAACGGTACTGGTGGTGTTCCTTGGAACTGCAGCAGTGGTGCATCGAAGCGGAGAATCGGTGCGAAGCTATTCGGTATTACAAGATCAGGAGAGCAGCAATGAACTGACGCTACAGGAACACTTTTCACAGACATTTACAACTGGAAAAGCATTTGACCACATTGCTTTGTGGGTGGCAAACTGGGATGGAGCAGCTAATGATTCCGTTTATGATGTGACGGTGTGGGATGAAAGTGACGTGGCAGTGGCTTCCGGTCAGGTTATAGGCGCAGAAGCTCCATGCATGTCTGCGTATACGATTGCATTTGACAGAATTGTGCCGGAGCGGACACAGACCTATACTATAGAAGTGACCTTGCGCAATCCGGATTGTGTGATCCGGACGGATTTCCTCTATTATCAGAGTGCATGGGATCTCTATGCAGACGGTGCACTGTATGCACCGGAAGAAGTGGAAAACGTGGATCTGGCTTTTGCTGTGTATGCGGAAAATTAAAGGAAAATTAGAAAGCAAAACCCCTTGCATTTACGTATGTTTTATGCTAGGATTGGATTTGATATGAAAAGGCGAAGAACAGGACTCTTATCATGCAGAGACCGACAGGAATATGACGTCACCGACTGAGAGCGTCATTTGGAGGAGCAGACAAAGGGAACACCTGGGAGCTGGATGGTCGAAATCTAGTAGGCCATACCCGAGGCATACGTTACATGCAGGAAAGAGAGGAGCAGGATGACTGCTCAATGCGGGTGGTACCGCGGGAGATTGAATGGATCGTCCCGTCCCGGAGTATTGTAACTAAATATTCCGGGACGGGACATTTTGTTACTATTCAGAGCTATGCACATATTTAATAAATGTGCGAGTCATGCTTGCATGATCGAGCATATTTTTAAATATGTATATGGCGAGAAGCCATCATGAGCAAAAGGAAAGCCTCGTAGAGGCGATTTTGCGAATGTAGCTCTGAATAGTTACGAATTTGTATGTAAACACTCCCGTACCCGGACAACAGATTCAGGAGGAAATGAAACATGGAATTTATGACAGGTGTTAAGACGACAGACCTGCTCGAGCTTGCCAAGCTGCAGAACAAAGAGCTGATCGGTCAGACAGTCAAGGTAAACGGAGCTGTTCATACCATCCGTGATATGGGTGATGTGGCATTCGTGGTACTTCGTAAGAGAGACGGACTTCTGCAGTGCGTATATGAGGAAGGAAAGTCCGGATTTGATCTGAAAGATCTGAAAGAGGCTTGTACTGTAGAAGTAGAGGGCATTCTTAATGAAGAGCAGCGTGCTCCAGGTGTAATTGA
>ENA-UPXC01005786-UPXC01005786.1-human-gut-metagenome-genome-assembly--contig:-NODE-5786-length-9887-cov-3.357390_pt1 | contig 9887 bp, 10 predicted proteins | sample MGYA00250047_ERZ773371 | MGnify/ENA primary metagenome ERZ773371 (study PRJEB29103, sample SAMN06111975) | human gut metagenome | biome: human gut; feature: ankylosing spondylitis patient; material... | reverse complement strand
TATAGCGTTATGCTATACTGGTAGACACTAAGAGCGAGGAGGTGCACCATGCGGCGGACATATATTGCAATTGACTTAAAATCGTATTATGCGTCCGTCGAGTGCATGGAGCGCGGTCTTGACCCGATGACGACCAATCTGGTCGTAGCAGATCTTAGCCGCACGGAGAAAACCATTTGTCTCGCGGTATCGCCTTCTCTGAAGGCATACGGTATTTCCGGCAGAGCACGGCTCTTTGAAGTGGTCGAGCGCGTCAAGGAGGTCAACGCCGAACGTCGGCGCAAAGCAGGCGGCAATCTTTTTGAAAAGAGCTGCGATGCCCATGAGCTGGCAGTTGACCCGTCACGCGCGGTTGGCTATCTTGTCGCACCGCCGCAGATGGCGAAATACATTCAAATCAGCACGCAGATCTACAATGTCTATCTCAAATACATCGCGCCCGAGGACATCCACGTCTACTCCATCGACGAGGTGATGATGGATGTGACCAGCTACCTCGAGACGTATCATATGACCGCCCGCGAGCTGGCGAAGACCATGATCCTCGATGTGCTGCGCACCACGGGCATCACGGCCACGGCGGGCATCGGCAGCAATCTCTATCTCTGCAAGGTCGCTATGGACATTATGGCGAAGCATGTGCAGCCGGACAAAGATGGCGTCCGCATTGCGGAGCTTGACGAAATGAGCTACCGTGAGCAGCTTTGGGCGCACCGCCCGCTGACAGATTTCTGGCGGGTTGGGCGCGGTTATGCAAAGAAGCTGGAAACCATCGGCATCTACACCATGGGGGATGTTGCAAGATGCTCTATCGGCAAGCCGAACGAATACTACAACGAAGAACTGCTCTATCGAATGTTCGGCACCAACGCTGAGCTCCTCATCGACCACGCATGGGGCTGGGAGCCGTGCCGTATGCAGGATATCAAGGCATACCGGCCGGAAACGAACAGCATCTGCTCCGGGCAGGTTCTCCAATGCCCGTATTCCTTTGAGAAAGCACGGTTGGTTGTACGGGAGATGGCGGAAGCCGTCGCGCTGGATCTGTTGGAAAAGAAACTGGTAACGGATCAGTTGACCCTGACGGTGGGATATGACATCGAAAACACCGCAGGCGGCAGCTACCACGGCGAGACCGTGACAGACCGCTATGGCAGGAAGATCCCCAAGCACACCCACGGAACAGCAAATCTGCCGAGAAAAACATCTTCGGCCCGGAGCATCACGGACGCCGTTCTTGGCGTTTATGACGCAAAGGTCAATTCGAAGCTGTCTATTCGGAGACTTACCATCACCGCCAATCGGCTGGTGGGCGAAGATACGGCACAGCAGGAGCCGGAAGCCCCGGTGCAGTTCAATCTGTTTGACAACGTTGAAGTGCAGGAGCAGCGGTTGCAGGAGGAAGAAGCTAAACTGAAACGGGAACGCAAAATTCAGGAAGCCATGCTCGACATTAAAAAGAAGTTCGGCAAAAACGCCATTTTGAATGGTGGGAGCTATCTGGAAGGCGCTACCGCCAAAGAGCGGAATAAGCAGATTGGAGGGCATAAGGCATGAGCGGACAATACGATGACATCATTCGTCTGCCCCATCCGGATTCGCCAAAACATCCACGGATGTCCCTCTATGACCGTGCGGCGCAGTTTTCACCCTTTGCCGCCCTGACCGGTCACGGCGCAGCCATTGCGGAAACCGGGCGGCTGACGGACCAGCGCATGGAACTGGATGAGTACGAAATGGCACGTGTGGACGCGGAATTGCAGCGCCTCCAGGAGCTGCTTCCCAGCAGGCCCACGGCGTCCATCACCTACTTTGTGCCAGACGAACGGAAGAACGGCGGCAGCTACCAAACTGTCACCGGAGAGGTCAAGCGGATCGACGCGGTCAACGGCGTGATCCAGATGACGGACCGGCAGTGTATACCCATCGCGGATGTTTTCAGCATCGAGATCATCCCATAAAGACACTATAACGAAAACTCCCAAACCCATTTGTGAAAGTGGGCTTGGGAGTTTTCATTATCATTCAAATTAACTCACAAAAGGAGGAATCCGAATGAATCCAAACGCAGATTATCTCGGCATCGTCACCATGCTTCGCAGCCTGCGGGAGCAGGGTCTCGTCAGCGGCAGTGAAGCAAAAAAAATCGCCGCGCGGCTGAGGGTACAGCTTGGTGCGGACATCATTATTTCTCTTTGATTTCTTCGTTTTTAGGATAGCTATTGCGGATGTTATATGGTATTGTGTGTTGCTGACGAAGGAGGTGGCAGAGGAATGAGTGATAAGGAGAAAACCAACGGTTCTCTGGCGATGGCTCCGCGGGTCATTACGATCCCGGCAGCGAATCAGGAAACCGCACGAAAACTCCGCGTGGCAGCGTATACCCGTGTCAGTTCCAACTCCAAGGATCAAGAACACTCCTTTGCCGCGCAGAATGCCTACTTCTCCAAACTCATCACAGACAACCCTGATTGGGAGTTGGCAGACATATATGCCGATCAGGGCATCACCGGCACGTCCATAGACAAGCGGGATGACTTCCTACGGATGATGGAGGACTGCCGAAAAGGGCGCATCGACCGCATCCTTGTGAAATCTTCCTCCCGCTTCGCCCGGAATACCAAGGAAAGTCTGGCGGCTGTACGGGAACTGAAGTCTCTCAACATCAGCGTCTACTTTGAGGAGCAAAACATTGACACCGCGCAGGTGTCCGGCGAAGTTCTTATCGCCATGTTCGCGGCACTGGCCCAGCGTGAAAGTGAGGCTATCTCCGAACGGGTGCGGTGGAGCTACAGAGTCCGAATGAGCAAAGGGAGATTTTCCACCTGCAAAGCGCCCTATGGCTATCGGCTCGTTAAAGATCATTTGGAGATTCAAGAGGATGAAGCGTCAATCATCCGACATATCTTCGACCGTTACCTTGCAGGTGTCAGTATGGAGAATATTGCAAAGGAAATCACGGCGCTGGGCTGTCCAACGCGGGACGGCACTCAATATTGGCAGTTGACCTCCATCCAGTACATACTGCAAAACGAAAAATACGCCGGAGATTCTCTGTCTCAAAAGAAATATACCACCCGCAGCTTTCCTCGGCAGCAAAAAATCAACCACGGCGAACGAAAACAGTATCTTGTGATAGATTCTCATCCCGCAATCATCAGTAGAGAGATTTTTCAAAAGGTGCAGGAACTTCTGACACAGAGAAGTGCCGCGATTCATCCACGGTCAGATGTCCCCCACGCTTTTGCGCGTAAAGTCGTGTGCGGTCACTGCGGCACACTCTGCAAAAGGAAAAATTGTGGTGGCTCTGTAAATTGGGCGTGTCGCAGACACGACAAGTCTATCACCGCCTGCCCCAATACGCAGGTTCCAGAGGAACAGATGAAAAACGCATTCCTCCATGTATATTACAATCTTAAACATTATGGAACGAACATTCTCACCCAACTCATCTCTGACCTCTACGCCGCCAGAACCGGCAGTCTCCTCTGGAGCGAAAACATCGTGGAGATCAACAAACAAATATCGGATATTGCCAGTCAGGAACGACTTCTGGCCCAGCTCAAGCAGCAGGGAGTGGTCGATCCTGACATTTTTATATCCCGCAGCAATCAGCTTGCAGAGCGCCTCCGGGAACTGAAACTCCAAAAGGAGCGCATCCTGCGGTCTGAGGAGGATCACACCATTCAGCAGACACAGGATCTGCTGGATGTGCTCGAAAGCGGACCGGACTGGCTGGATGACTTCGATGAGCAGCTATTCAGCGATATGATCGAGAAAATCGTGGTCGTGGACAATGAAACACTGCGCTTCCGCCTTCTCAATGGACTGGAGGTCACAGAAAAAATAGAAAGGACACGGAGATAATGGGAAAACGAAAGCAGCCCTTCGGCTATAAAATGAAGCTCGGCGAGATCGTGCCGCAGCCGCAGGAGGCGGAAGCGGTGCGGAGCATCTACCTGCAATACCTTGCTGGTGCCTCCTTCAAGCAGCTTGCCGAACGGCTTCAGACAGAGGATGTTCCCTACGATGAGGACAAGTCCTGGAACAAAAATATGGTGGCGCGAATTCTGGAGGACGACCGGTATATCGGTGAGAAAGAATTCCCGGCGCTCATCCCAACGAAGCAATTCCACGCCGCCCAGGAACGCAGGAAAGAGATGCGCCCCGAGTATAAGCAGACACCTGCGCAAAAGGAGTTACGCAAGCTGTGCGGCGGCACCGTACCCGACAGCGTTGCGCGAAAAGTCCTCAAGATACTGAATCAGATGGTCGACGATCCGCAGATCATCAAGATAGAAACATCCGGTGTTCCCACCACAGAAGATATCCGGCGGCTCCAGCAGGAACTGGACACGCTGCTACAGACACCACCTGTAGATGCGGACACCGCGCGGCAAAAAGCCTTGGAGGTCGCATCCCTAAAGCTGGCGAGTGTCAAAACGGAGGAATATGAATCACACCGGCTCCGCCGCATCTTTGGTTCGCAGGCAAAGCTGTGGGAGTTGGACGCAAACCTCCTGCGGCAGAGCATCCGAAAAATCACCTATGACAGTAAGACAGTCAAAGTCCTGCTGAAAAACAATCAAGTCTTAGAGGAGCGTGATGATACATGACGCAGTCCCGCCCTGAACCGAAGGTCATCGTGATTCCCGCAAAGGAGGAATCGCCGCAGGATCAGGAAAAGAAGAAAAATCTCCGGGTAGCCGCATACTGCCGCGTGTCCACGAAAAAGGACGAGCAGCTCAACAGCTACGAAAACCAGAAAGCATACTATACGGAAAAGATCATGGCAAACCCTGACTGGACGATGGCGGATATTTTCGCGGATGAGGGCATCACCGGTACCTCCGCCTACAAGCGCAAGGATTTCCTGCGCATGATTCGCCATTGCAGGCAGGGCAAAATCGACATGATCCTTGCCAAATCCGTCTCCCGCTTCGCCCGTAATACCGTGGACACGCTGAACTATACCCGCGAGCTGCGCAGCATGGGCATCCCGGTCATCTTCGAGGAACAGAACATCAACTCCATCTATCCTGAAAGCGAATTCCTTATCACCATCCACGGCGCCTTCGCACAGTCCGAAAGCGAAGGGATATCCTCCCGCGTTAAGTGGGGCAAGCATCAGGCAATGCGGACGGGAAAGGCAAACATCCAGTATAAAACTCTGCTGGGGTATGAAAAGGGTCCTGACGGGGAGATGGCGATCAATGCGGAGCAGGCGGAGACTGTCCGAAAGATTTATGAGCTGTACTTATCCGGCCAGACGCTGCGCAGCATCAAGGAAGCCTTGGAATCCGGCGGCTTCAAGAATTCGGCAGGAACAATGGAATGGACAACTTCTAATCTGCGGACGATCCTCTCTGATGAAAAATACTGCGGTGACGTCCTGCTCCAGAAAACATTCATTCAGGATTGTATCAGTAAAAAGGTTATCAAAAATACCGGACAGCTTCCCATGTATCTGATTCAGAACCACCATGAAGCCATTATCCCACGGGACCGATTCGATGCCGTGCAGGTGGAATTGGCACGGCGCAAAACATTGACAAGCAGCACGAAAAAGAGCGCTCCGACCGGCATGAGCCGTTACAGCGGCAAATACGCACTCAGCGGTCTGCTGTTCTGCGGCGAGTGCGGTACGGCGTACCGCAGAGTGGTGTGGACACAGCACGGTGAGAAACGAGCCGTGTGGCGCTGCAGCAGCCGCTTGGACTATGGAAAGAAATACTGCAAAGAATCTCCGACGCTGGACGAATCGCCGCTTCAGCAGGCGGTGCTGGCAGCCATCAATGCATCCATGTCAGGGTGCAAGGTTCTGGCAGATCAGCTTGTAGATGCGATGGAGCAGGAATTGGCGCCGATTCCCGGTGAGAGCATGAGCCTTGGAGATATCGACCGAGCGGTCACAGAGTTGGGCAAACAATTCGATACGCTTCTGGCAGAAGCGGCAAATGGTGACGCGGACGAATACGCCGAGCGCTTTCGCACCATCTCCACCACGATGGAGGAACTGAAGCGCCGCAAGGCGGCAATCCTCGGTATCCGGCAGGAACAGGAACAGATCAGCCGTCGTATCCATGCGGCAGCCTCGGCAATGACCGCGGCGACTGTGGGAATCACAGAGTGGGATGATGGCGTGGTCTATCAGATGCTGGAAAAGGTCACTGTCCTGACGGGTAACCGCATCAAGGTCACTTTCCGCAACGGCGTAGAAATCGAACAGACCGTAGACCAACCTAAGAGGAGGAAATTCATATGATTTATGTGACTGGCGATTGCCACGGAAACTTCCGGCGTTTCCAATCGGATTGTTTCCCGGAGCAAGCTAACATGACGAAGGATGACACGGTCATCATCACCGGAGACTGCGGCGGCGTGTGGTTTGGTGACAGCCGCGACGATGAAACGCTGGACTGGCTGGAACGCCTGCCCTTCACGCTGGTATTCGTCTGCGGCAACCATGAAAACTATGACGCGCTGGAACGATACCCTGTTGCGGAGTGGCACGGCGGTAAGGTACACCGTATTCGTCCCCATGTTCTGCACCTGATGCGCGGTCAAATCTTCGAGCTGGAGAGTTACCGCTTCTTCACCATGGGCGGCGCAAAAAGCCACGATATTGAGGATGGGATTCTGGAGCCGGACGCCCCGGATTTTGAGCGAAGGCTCACGATGCTCCAACGTAAACCAAGAGCGAGATACCGCATCAACCACATTTCCTGGTGGACGCAAGAACTGCCCTCCGATGGGGAATACGCCGAGGCGCGGCGAAACCTTGACACGGTCGGCTGGCAGGTGGACTACATCATCACCCACTGCGCTCCCACCAGCATCGCCCTCATGGGGAGCCGCCACAACGAGGCGGACCGGCTCACGGACTTCCTGCAAGAGGTACAGGAAAGAGCAAAATACCACTACTGGCTGTTCGGCCACTATCATGACAACAAAGCCATTGACGAAAAGCACATTCTGCTGTGGGAGCAGATCGTGCGGGTCATCTGAAGCAGGTCAAAGCAGAGAAAAACACGGTGACACCGCCGTGCTTTTCTCTGCTTTGAGCGTTGATCAGGCGCATTGCGCCGGAAAGGAGAAAGCCCATGAATATCCGTAAACCCACAGACTACAGCACCATGTTTGCCGCGCTGGATGCCGCTGTTGCGGCGCAGCTCCCGCAGATGGAATTGTACTGCGAGATTGGTCGAGTGGTCAGTGGCAGAGCGGAGAAAGGCGCGGCTGTCGCGGCGTCGGAATATCTGCAAGCGGCCTATCCCACAGCCGAGGGCTTCTCTCCCCGCAATCTGCGCCGGATGCGGGCGTTTTACGCAGCCTACGAGGAATCCCCTGAAATCATGCGGCTGGCGATGAACCTCGGCTGGACGCGGAATGCGGCGATTTTAGAGCGGTGCGGCAGCAACGAGGAGCGGGCGTGGTACATCCAAGCCGTGCTGCGCTTCGGATGGAAGAAAGGCAAACTACTGGAAGCCATAGAATCTCAGGCATGGCTGCATTCTTCTCTCGACGAACAGGCGGTTTCCTGCTATACTGGTGAAAAAGAAGTAACGCGGGAGAGCGAATGGAATGAAAAAGATACTCTTTGTGTGTCATGGAAATATCTGCCGCAGCCCCATGGCCGAGTTCGTGATGAAGGACTTGGTGAAGAAAGCGGGGCTGGCGTCAGAGTTCCATATCGAATCGGCGGCCACCAGCCGGGAGGAGATCGGCAACCCGGTCTATCCCCCGGCGCGGCGCAAGCTGGCGGAGCATGGGATCTCCTGCGACGGCCACGCGGCGCGCCAGCTCACCAATGCCGACTACGAAAAATACGATTTCCTGATCGGCATGGACAGCGCGAACCTGCGGAATATGCACCGCATCTGCGGCGGCGACTTTGCCGGCAAGCTGCACCTCCTGATGGACTACACCGACCACCCCCGCGATGTTGCCGACCCGTGGTACACCGGCGATTTCGAGGCGACATGGCGGGATGTGCTTGAAGGGTGCCAGGGGCTGCTGGATGAACTGACTGCAAGGGAGAGCGATAGAAATGGATAAGTTGGTCATTCGTGGAACAGAAATCAACGTGCAGTGGGACCTCAAGCGAGATGATTTCCTCAGCTTGACTGACATTGCAAAAATCAAGGATAGTGATAATCCACGGTACATCATCCAAAACTGGCTTCGCAACAGAAACACCATCGAGTTCCTTGGTGTATGGGAAACACTCTACAATCCGAATTTTAACCGTGTCGAATTCGATGCGTTTAGAAGTCAGGCAGGGCTGAACAGCTTTGTGATGACACCGCAAAAATGGGTTGATGCGACCGGTGCCATCGGCATTGTTTCTAAGGCTGGTCGCTATGGTGGAACCTACGCACATAAGGAAATTGCGTTTGAGTTTGCCTCTTGGATCTCTGTGGAGTTTAAACTCTACTTAGTCAAGGAGTTTGAGCGCCTCAAGACCGAGGAGATGAAGCAGCTCGGCTGGGATATCAAGCGCAACCTTGCCAAGATCAATTATCGTATTCACACAGATGCTATCAAGGAGAATCTGATTCCACCTGAACTGTCTGCACGGCAGATTTCGCTGGTCTATGCCAACGAAGCCGATGTTTTGAATATGGCGCTGTTTGGTATGACGGCCAAAGAGTGGCGCGATGCCCATCCGGATCTTAAAGGCAACATCCGCGACTATGCCAATGTATCGCAGCTCGTGTGCCTGTCCAATCTGGAGAACCTGAATGCAGTATTTATCAACGAGGGAATCCCGCAGGCGGAGCGTTTGTCAAAGCTCAACGCCATCGCCATCAGCCAGATGAAGGTGCTGACGGAGGATCACAGAATGTTGCAGCTTGAATCGTATGACGAAAGTTAGCGTTAGAAACAGATGATGTTGAATTATGAGAAACAAAGAATATTCTTGTCCTAACGGGTGTGCACTTCCGCCAAGGCGAAAAACACTCAAACATCATGATGACGGAACATACGGTTTTGACTATTGTGATTTCACATTTTGCCCAAATTGCGGAAGCTTGATGCCGTACTCCAAAGAAAAATTGCAACGATTTTTTGAGGTATATACCGTACATCCATTACTTGATACTGCAGTACAACTATTGTACAAATCAGAGTTTGAAGCAGCTGCGCGAGAAGCATTTGTAACTGTAGAAAATAGTTTGAAAAAGAAATCTGGACTCGATTCTCATGGCTTTGATTTGGCAACAAAAGCACTTGCCTTTGAAGCAGATAAGAAGACAGGAGAAATCAAGAAAAAACCATTGGTTGCTATTAATGAACTCAAAAATGAATCTGACAGAAACGAGCAGGATGGTATACGTTATATGCTGATGGGTTTCTTTCAAGGGCCGAGAAATCTATACCAACATAACCATATTGGATCTGGCGCAAGCAATTCCATTTCTGTAGTAATTGAGGCTTCATTTTTTTTAAGACTGCTCGATGGGCATAGTATAACAAAAAACGGACAGTGGCTTCGTACAAAGATTGACTTTCAAGATATGATTAATAAAACACCCAAGTTGGTTGACCGCTGGAAATTACTCCGGCTACTAAAAAAGTGTGTTCGCATGCCAAATGAAAATCAGGAGAAGAGAACCCCATACTCGTTAAAGAATAAATATATGTGACTTGATAGTGGAAACGGATGAAGCGAAATATCCGAATTGAAGCCGCCTGACAAAAAGGAACACCACCCATCAGGGTGGTGTTCCTTTTTGGCGGAGGTTTGCTGCGCAAACTTATCCTGCGGGGGAATCGGAAAGCAGGGGGAACACGGCTATGCCGTGTCCAGCGTGTCGAAAAAGTCTTTTCTCCCCGCTGAACAAGTTTTCAGAACTTCATAAAAGTTCTGAAAACTAAGGATT
>ENA-UPXC01005785-UPXC01005785.1-human-gut-metagenome-genome-assembly--contig:-NODE-5785-length-9891-cov-5.266558_pt1 | contig 9891 bp, 9 predicted proteins | sample MGYA00250047_ERZ773371 | MGnify/ENA primary metagenome ERZ773371 (study PRJEB29103, sample SAMN06111975) | human gut metagenome | biome: human gut; feature: ankylosing spondylitis patient; material... | reverse complement strand
GGTGCACGATGGAATGTTCACCAAATCATTGTTGGTCAGAAACATTTGGTTGAATCACTGCTTATCGGATTGCTTTCCGACGGACATGTTCTTTTAGAAGGTGTACCCGGTCTGGCAAAAACTTTGGCTATCAAAACACTCGCTTCCCTGATCGACGCGAAATATAGCCGTATTCAGTTCACTCCCGACTTATTGCCGGCCGATGTTATTGGTACAATGGTTTACAGTCAGAAAGATGAATCTTTCAAAGTACAAAGAGGACCTATCTTTGCCAACTTCGTATTAGCGGATGAAATAAACCGTGCTCCGGCCAAAGTACAGAGTGCCTTGCTGGAAGCCATGCAAGAACGTCAGGTTACTATTGGTAAGGAAACATTCATGTTGCCGGAACCTTTCTTAGTATTGGCCACTCAGAACCCGATTGAACAAGAAGGTACTTACCCGCTTCCTGAAGCACAGGTAGACCGTTTCATGCTGAAAGTAGTGATTGACTATCCGAAGCTGGAAGAAGAAAAACTGATTATCCGTCAGAATATCAACGGTGAGAAGTTCAATGTGAAACCTATCCTGAAAGCAGAAGAAATTATCGAAGCCCGCAAGGTGGTTCGCCAGGTTTATCTGGATGAGAAAATAGAACGTTATATTGTAGATATTGTATTTGCTACTCGTTTCCCCGAGAAATACGATCTCAAAGAACTGAAAGACATGATCGGATTTGGTGGCTCACCGCGTGCTTCTATCAATCTGGCACTAGCTGCCCGCACATACGCTTTCATCAAACGCCGCGGCTATGTAATCCCGGAAGATGTACGTGCTGTTGCGCATGATGTTCTTCGTCACCGTATTGGACTGACATACGAGGCGGAAGCCAACAACATGACTTCGGACGAAATCATCAGCAAGATTCTGAACAAGGTTGAAGTGCCCTAATCTGCCGTAATATTACAATGCAGTAAAAGGTAGTCAAGTGTATTTTACTTAACTACCTGACTACTTACTACTTTAACTACTGTATAAATGGAAACAAGTGAAATATTAAAAAAAGTTCGTCAGATTGAAATCAAGACACGAGGACTGTCTAACAATATCTTTGCAGGCCAATACCATTCGGCTTTCAAAGGTAGAGGTATGTCGTTCTCTGAAGTCCGTGAGTATCAGTTCGGCGACGATATACGCGACATCGACTGGAATGTGACGGCACGATTCAACAAACCTTATGTGAAGGTGTTTGAAGAAGAGCGCGAACTGACAGTGATGTTGATGGTCGATGTTTCCGGAAGTTTGGAATTTGGTACGGTTAAACAACTGAAGAAGGATATGGTAACGGAAATTGCAGCTACTCTTGCATTTTCCGCTATACAAAACAACGATAAAATTGGTGTGATCTTCTTTTCAGACCGGATAGAAAAGTTTATTCCTCCTAAAAAGGGACGTAAACACATTCTATATATTATCCGCGAACTGATTGACTTCCAACCGGAAAGCCGTCGTACCAATATTCGTCTCGCATTGGAGTATCTGACTAATGTAATGAAAAGACGTTGTACAGCGTTTATTCTATCTGACTTCATCGATCAGGATAACTTTAAAAACGCTCTGACTATTGCCAACCGAAAGCATGACGTAGTGGCATTGCAGGTTTACGATAGGAGAGTGAGTGATCTTCCTCCGGTGGGACTGATGCGAATAAAAGATGCGGAAACCGGCCATGAACAATGGATCGATACTTCTTCCAAAGCTGTACGCCGGGCACACCGTGACTGGTGGATAAACAAACAGACCGAACTGAACGACACATTTACCAAAAGTAATGTTGACTCCGTATCTGTGAGAACCGACCAGGATTACGTAAAGGCATTGTTGAATTTATTTGCCAAACGAAATTAATGGAATCAAAGATGAATAGAAATATTATTCTGATAGCATTGTTATGTCTGCTTTCTATAGGTAGAACTGTGGCACAGTCTGTTACAGTGGAAGCTAAGATAGATTCGTTGCAGATATTAATTGGCGAACAGGCGAAAGTACAATTACAAGTAGCGATGGACGCCAAACAACGTGCTGTTTTTCCTGCTTATACCGATACACTGGTGCGAGGGGTAGAAATTATAGAAACCGCCAAACCGGATACACAATTTCTGAATGATCGCCAACGAATGCTGATTACTCAGGAATACATTGTTACCTCGTTTGACTCAGCTCTCTATTATCTTCCGCCGATGCCTGTCACTGTGGATGGCAAAGAATATAGATCGAAAGCTCTGGCATTGAAAGTATATTCTATGCCAGTTGACACATTGCATCCAGACCAGTTCTTCGGACAGAAAACGGTGATGAAAGCGCCTTTCGCATGGGAAGACTGGTATGGGCTGATCGGTTGCTCATTTCTTGCATTGCCTTTACTCGGCTTATTGATCTATCTGATCATTCGTATACGTGATAACAAACCGATTATCCGTAAGATAAAAGTAGAACCTAAGTTGCCACCACATCAGGCTGCTATGAAGGAAATCGAACGTATCAAGAATGAGAAAGTATGGCAGAAAGGACAGCCGAAGGCATATTATACGGAATTGACAGATACTCTTCGTACTTATATTAAAGATCGTTTCGGATTCAATGCACTAGAGATGACTTCTTCTGAAATCATCGATAAGTTATTGGAAATGAATGATAAAGAGGCAATATCAGATTTGAAGGAACTCTTCCAGACAGCTGATTTAGTAAAATTTGCCAAGCATGATCCGCAAATGAATGAAAATGATGCGAATTTGATTAATGCAATCGACTTTATCAACGAAACAAAGCAACCGGAAGAGGAGAATCAGAAACCGCAACCAACGGAAATCACAATTATCGAGAAACGTTCTCTGCGTACTAAAATATTATTAATCTGCGGTATTGTATTCTTGTCAGCAGCATTAATAGGTACTTTTGTATATATAGGTATGCAGCTTTATGATCTCTTTGCATAATGTGGTGTGAATACTAAATAGTAAACTGTTAAATCGAAAATAAAATGGTTTTTGCCAATATTGAATATCTGTTTTTGCTATTATTGCTTATACCTTATATTGTATGGTATATCTTGAAGCGAAAGAAAACTGAAGCTACCCTTCAGATTTCGGATGCACGGGTATATGCGCATACTCCTAAAAGTTATAAGAATTATTTGCTACATGCTCCATTTATACTGCGCGTCATTGCATTGGCTTTGATTATTGTGGTATTAGCGCGTCCGCAAAGCACTAATAAGTGGCAAAACAGCGAAATAGAGGGAATTGATATTATGCTGGCTATCGACGTGTCTACCAGTATGCTGGCGGAAGACTTGAAGCCAAACAGACTGGAAGCTGCTAAAGATGTAGCAGCCGAATTTATTAACGGACGCCCGAATGATAATATTGGTATCACTCTGTTTGCCGGAGAAACATTCACTCAATGCCCGCTGACTGTGGACCATGCTGTATTGCTGGATATGATTCATAATATCAAATGTGGCCTTATTGAAGATGGTACAGCTGTTGGTATGGGAGTTGCAAATGCTGTAACCCGCCTGAAAGACAGTAAAGCGAAATCAAAAGTTATCATCTTATTGACGGATGGTACCAATAATAAAGGAGATATTTCGCCATTGACAGCCGCTGAGATTGCCAAAAGTTTCGGTATCCGTGTGTATACCATCGGAGTGGGTACGAATGGAATGGCTCCATATCCTTATCCGGTCGGTAATACAGTACAGTATATCAATATGCCGGTGGAAATCGATGAGAAAACACTGACTCAGATTGCCGGTACTACCGATGGTAACTATTTCAGAGCTACGAGCAACTCGAAACTGAAAGAGGTATATGAAGAAATTGACAAGCTGGAGAAAACAAAGTTGAACGTAAAAGAGTATAGCAAACGGGAAGAAGACTATCGCTGGTTTGCACTGGCTGCTTTCCTTTGTGTACTACTGGAAGTTTTATTGCGTAATTCAATACTCAAGAAAATTCCGTAGGAATGTTTCGTCAATCGTGATTTGTAACGTAAAATAGGAAGAAGATGTTTCGATTTGAAGAACCTGCATATTTATATTTATTGCTGCTATTACCGTTTTTAGCAGCTTTCTACTTGTATTCCAATTACAGGAGACGGAGAAATATCCGACGTTTTGGAGATCCGGAATTGTTAGCGCAATTAATGCCGGATGTATCTAAATATCGTCCGGATGTGAAATTTTGGCTCATCTTTGCCGCTATCGGCTTATTCTCAGTATTGCTGGCTCGTCCGCAATTTGGTTCCAAGCAGGAAACGGTGAAACGTAAAGGGGTGGAAGTGATTATAGCTCTGGATATATCTAATTCTATGCTGGCGCAGGATGTGCAGCCCAGCCGTTTGGAAAAAGCCAAGAGATTAATATCCAGATTGGTAGATGAATTAGATAACGACAAAGTCGGTATGATCGTATTTGCCGGAGATGCTTTTACCCAGCTACCGATCACGAGCGATTATATTTCCGCCAAAATGTTTTTGGAATCTATCAGCCCATCGCTGATTTCCAAGCAGGGTACAGCAATCGGAGAGGCAATCAACCTGGCAACCCGCAGTTTTACTCCGCAAGAAGGAGTGGGACGTGCTATCATTGTCATCACGGATGGTGAGAATCATGAAGGTGGCGCTGTAGAAGCTGCTAAAGCTGCTGCCGAAAAAGGGATTCAGGTAAGTGTGCTGGGAGTAGGTATGCCCGAAGGTGCTCCTATTCCTGTAGAAGGTACCAATGATTATCGCCGTGACCGCGAAGGTAATGTAATTGTAACCCGTCTGAATGAGGGCATGTGTCAAGAAATAGCCAAAGACGGAAAGGGTATCTATGTACGGGTAGATAATTCTAATTCTGCTCAAAAGGCTATCAGTCAGGAAATAAGTAAGATGGCTAAGTCTGATGTGGAATCGAAAATATATACGGATTTCAACGAACAGTTTCAGGCTATTGCATGGATCATTTTACTATTGTTACTAGCTGAGATGTTAATTTTGGATCGTAAGAATCCATTATTCAAAAACGTTCATCTTTTCTCTAATAAGAAGTAAGCTATGCGTATGTTAAAAATGAAATATATCCTGTTCGCTGCTTTTCTGTTATTGGCTGTTGGTGTTTCGGCACAGAAAGCAGAGCGTGACTATATCCGCAAAGGAAATCGTCTGTTCAATGATAGTGTATTCGTAGATGCAGAGGTTAATTACCGCAAGGCTTTGGAAGTTAATCCTAAATCTGCTGTATCCATGTACAATTTGGGAAATACGCTCTCACAGCAACAAAAGTTTCAGGAAGCCATGGAGCAATATGATTCTGCCAGCAAAATAGAAAAGGATAAAATGAAATTGGCACACATTTACCATAATATGGGGGTGCTTTTTCAAGCTGGTAAAGATTATGCAAAAGCTGTGGATGCCTACAAAATGTCGTTGCGCAACAATCCTGCAGATCATGAAACACGGTATAACCTGGCACTCGCTCAAAAGATGCTGAAAGACCAACAGAATCAGCAGGATCAAGATCAAAATCAGGATCAGAATAAAGATCAGCAGCAGAAACAAGACCAGACACAGGACCAAAACAAAGATCAACAGAACGATCAGAAGAAAGACGATCAAAAGGATCAGCAACAACCGCCGAAGCCTGAAAAACAAGATAATCAGATGTCAAAGGAAAATGCTGAGCAGTTACTTAATTCTGTAATGCAAGATGAGAAAGACGTACAGGACAAAGTGAAGAAACAACAGAAGGTTATTCAGGGCGGTCGTCTAGAAAAAGATTGGTAATAATAAAAAGTTGATGATATAAATTTCATAAGCAATGAAAAAACTGATTGTTATATTGATGGCATTGATAGCATATAGCACCCAAGCGCTTGCCGACAAGGTGTCATTCACTGCTTCCGCTCCCGATGTAGTGGTGGTAGGGGATCAATTCAGGCTATCTTATACAGTAACCACACAAAAAGTTAAAGACTTTCAGGCACCGTCTATCAAAGGATTTGACGTCCTGATGGGGCCAAGCCGTTCTCAGCAAAGCAGTACACAGATAATGAATGGTAATGTCACCTCTACAAGTAGTATTACATTCACTTATATATTGATGGCAAATACTGCCGGTGAATATACAATCCCCGGAGCTTCTATTGTAGCTGATGGCAACCAGATGGTTTCAAACTCCGTAAAGGTGAAGGTTTTGCCACAAGACCAGGCTGGTAATGGAGGACAAAATGACGGTAGCTCATCTGCACGCTCTTCATCTGGTACAAGTGTATCTAATCAGGATTTATTTATCACGGCAACTGCCAGTAAAACGAATGTATACGAGCAGGAAGCATTTGTCTTGACCTATAAAATATACACCAGAGAGCATGACTTGCAATTAAATAATGCCAAACTGCCTGACTTTAAAGGATTTCATTCTCAAGAAATTGAAATGAATGCAAATGCAAGATGGACACAGGAGCATTATAAAGGACGTAACTATAATACGACAATCTATCGCCAATTTGTATTATTTCCCCAGCAACCGGGTAAGTTATTTATAGAACCGGCACAGTTCCAGATGACGGTAGGTAAAGCTGTACAATCTGACGATCCTTTTGATGCATTTTTCAATGGTGGAAGCAATGTAGTTAAAGTACCGAAATCTATCGTTACTCCTAAAATAGCAATTAATGTCAATCCGCTTCCTGCTGGTAAACCTGCAAACTTTTCAGGTGGAGTGGGAGAGTTCAACATTTCTTCTTCCATCAATAGCAAGGAGCTGAAAACTAATGATGCTATCACTATCAAGTTAGTCATCTCCGGAACTGGAAACCTGAAACTGATTTCTAATCCGGAAATTAAATTTCCAGATGACTTTGAAGTATATGATCCAAAGGTGGACAACCAAGTCAGATTAACTCAGGAAGGTCTAACAGGAAATAAAGTTATTGAGTATCTGGCTATTCCAAGACATGCTGGCAATTATAAAATTCCGGGGGTATCTTTCAGCTATTTCGATATCCGTTCAAAATCTTACAAAACGTTGAAAACGGAAGACTATGTAATCAATGTTGAGAAAGGTGCAGGAAATGCTGATCAGGTGATTGCCAATTTCACCAATAAAGAAGACTTGAAAGTATTGGGTGAAGATATCCGTTACATTAAGCAAAATGAAGTTACTCTCCAACCTAAGGGTAGTTTCTTCTATGGCTCAATGACCTATTGGCTGTTCTATATCATTCCTGCTCTAGCCTTCATCATCTTCTTTATCATCTACCGTAAACAAGCCGCTGCAAATGCCAATGTTGCTAAGATGAAAACAAAGAAAGCTAATAAGGTAGCAACCAAACGCATGAAACTAGCCGGTAAGTTGCTCTCTGAAAACAAGAAAGATGCCTTCTATGATGAAGTACTGAAAGCATTGTGGGGATATATCAGCGACAAACTTAGTATTCCGGTTTCCCGTTTGTCGAAAGACAATATTGAAGAGAAGCTGAGAAACCATGGAGTAAGTGAAGAACTAATTAAAGAATTCCTAAATGCATTGAATGATTGTGAATTTGCCCGTTTCGCTCCAGGTGATGAAAATCAGGCAATGGATAAAGTTTATTCTTCTTCAATAGAAGTGATAAGCAGAATGGAAAATTCAATAAAACATTAACCCAGAAGAGATTGTGTCATGAAAAAAATATTGTTTTTTATATTATTATCAATGTCAGTCACTTGTTTCGGACAAGGAACTCAAAGCATTGATTCTATACAAACAACCGAAGCTGATTCTATCCATGCGGGTTCACATACATTTTCTGATACGAAATTGGAAGATGTAACAAAAGCCGAAGGAGATTCCGCATATATAAAAGATGATTATGCAACTGCTATCCAAATATATGAATCCTTATTAAAAAATGGGGAATCTGCAGATGTGTACTATAATTTAGGAAACAGTTACTACAAAGCTGGAGAAATAGCAAAAGCCGTACTCAACTACGAACGTGCTTTGCTTATGAAACCAGGAAACAGCGACATCCGTGCCAATCTGGAAGTAGCACGCGCTAAAACAATAGATAAAGTAGAACCTGTTCCGGAAGTTTTCTTTGTATCATGGGCCAAAGCCTTGATAAACAGTATGAGTGTAGACGCATGGGCTACATGGGGAATTGTCTCCTTTATTCTATTTATCATCGCTCTTTACTTCTTTATTTTCTCCAAGCAGATTATACTGAAAAAAGGAGGATTTATATCAGGTATCGTTTTCTTAATTGTTGTAATATGCTCTAATCTTTTTGCTTCAGAGCAAAAAGAACGTTTAGTAAATAGAAGCGAAGCGATCGTCATGAATCCTAGTGTAACAGTTCGCAGCACTCCGAGTGAAAGTGGAACAAGTTTGTTCATCCTTCATGAGGGACGTAAGGTCAGTATCAAAGATAACTCAATGAAAGAATGGAAAGAAATTCGCTTGGAAGACGGCAAAGTAGGATGGGTGCCGGCTTCCGCTATTGAAGTGATATAAAATTCGTAAACAGAATTTAGGAATTTAGGAAAAAAGATAAGCAAATAATTTGTTTTATCTTTTTTTTTGCTTAAGTTTATAGCGTGATAAAAAATTAAATACAATATAGTATTAACCATTAAATTTATGAGACATGAGAACAATAACATTTAATGAACTTCGCAAGATTAAAGATTCATTGCCTAGCGGTAGCATGCATAGAATAGCAGACGAACTTGGTTTGCACGTAGATACAGTGCGCAACTTCTTCGGAGGCCACAATTTCAAGGAAGGAAAAAGTGTCGGAATACATCTTGAGCCCGGTCCGGATGGCGGGCTTGTAATGCTGGATGACACAACTGTTCTCGACCGGGCTCTAAAAATTTTAGATGAAATAAACATGAGTATGCAAAAAGAACAAGCTACCGAACCTATGCAAATTTAAAATATAAAACAAGAATCCCAATTGCCCAAACAATTGGGATTTCTTATTTGTTCACCTTCAAAAACAGATTATTATGGAAGATAAATTAGTAACCTTAGCTATTCTGACTTATACAAAAGCTCAGATTCTAAAGAATGTCCTCGAAAATGAAGGAATAGAAACATACATTCATAACGTAAATCAAATACAACCTGTTGTATCTTCAGGAGTACGTCTACGAATTAAAGAAAGTGATCTACCACGTGCATTAAAAATAACGGAAAGTTCTACCTGGTTATCTGAAAGTATAGTGGGAGAGAAGACACCTAAGGTAGATAATAAATCGAACAAAATTTTAATACCTGTCGACTTCTCCAGTTATTCGATGAAAGCGTGTGAATTTGGCTTTAATTTGGCTAAAACTGAGAATTCTGAAGTGATTCTATTACATGTTTACTTTACACCGATATACGCTTCGTCATTACCATATGGCGATGTATTCAATTATCAGATCGGAGATGAAGAATCTGTTAAAACAATCATCCAACAGGTCCATTCAGATCTCAACGCACTATCTGATAAGATAAAGGAAAAAGTTGCATCTGGAGAATTTCCGGATATCAAATATAGTTGCATTTTGCGAGAAGGAATTCCAGAAGAAGAAATTTTAAGATATGCCAAGGAGCAGCGTCCTAAGGTTATCATTATGGGAACGCGTGGAAAAAGCCAGAAAGACATTGACTTAATTGGCAGTGTAACAGCTGAAATTATTGATCGAAGCCGCACAGCAGTATTAGCAATTCCGGAAAATACTCCATTCAAAGAATTCAATGAAGTAAAACGTATTGCTTTCTTAACCAATTTTGATCAGAGAGACTTGATTGCTTTTGTCCATCAGCATTTGCGGGTGAAACCTCTTTCCAAGCCTTCACCCGCAAATCCATAATAAAAGTCAAAAAATCATTTC
>ENA-UPXC01005777-UPXC01005777.1-human-gut-metagenome-genome-assembly--contig:-NODE-5777-length-9904-cov-4.055968_pt1 | contig 9904 bp, 10 predicted proteins | sample MGYA00250047_ERZ773371 | MGnify/ENA primary metagenome ERZ773371 (study PRJEB29103, sample SAMN06111975) | human gut metagenome | biome: human gut; feature: ankylosing spondylitis patient; material... | reverse complement strand
AAGAAGTCAACCCTCAACGATTCTGTTATCTTCCGTGGTGACGATAACAAGTATTATGAGCAGATAGGTGAAAATTGCAATGATGTAACCGATGAAATACCTTTCGATTTGCCATACAATTGGTGCTGGTGCAGATTTTCCAATATTGTATCTATGACTATTGGAAAAACGCCAGCAAGAGGAGAACAGACATATTGGATAAATGGCAAATACAATTGGGTTTCAATATCTGATATGGTTGATGGAGGCTCAATATCTACAACAAAAGAAAAGGTTTCGGATTTGGCAGTCAAGGAAGTTTTCTCCGCTCCTATCAGTGAAAAAGGAAGTCTTCTTATGAGTTTCAAACTAAGCATCGGCAAAACTTCAATATTGGATATTGACGCTTATCACAATGAAGCTATTATAACTATAAGTCCTATCATTGATAAAGAATATGCTATGAGGAATTACCTGTTCAAAGTTTTGCCTCTAATTGCCAATCTCGGAGAATCTAAAGATGCAATTAAAGGTAAAACCTTGAATAGTAAGAGTTTGTCGAATTTATTGATACCTTTGCCACCTTTGCAAGAGCAACAACGTATAATAGAACAAATGAATAGGTTATCGAAGCAACCGCGATGATTGTTCAAGTTTCTGAACTATTCTTCTCTGTTCTTGCAATGGCGGAATGCCAATTATAAGACCATAGAAAAGCTCCTTGTTGAGGTGTGGAATTGCTGCACCTTTCTTGGAGTTGCGCAATGTCTCTTTATAGAACTGTATAAAAGCTAAAACATAAGGTTCGTACATTGAGGAACTTATCCATAACTGCTTGAATGTACTACCCATATAGCCATCTTGTGGTACGATGAAAACTTCACCTGAGTTTTCACCGTCCACAAGCATTATATTGTCACCTTTATATACAAGTTTACCTTGTTCTACTATAGTTTCAGAACTTTTACCACGTAAGTATTTTGCATCTAACAAGCATTGTTTGCCTGTTGTTTTTAAGCCGTCTGTAAGTTGGCAAACTGCATTTAATCGAGCAAGAGACCAAGAACTTGGAAAGTCCAAAGGAAGTTCAATCTCAGTTACTTCGCCCCCTATCTGCTCATAATACTTGATAAAATCTCATTTATTTTGCTTACTATTCTACTTTGTTCTGTCATTGGAGGCAATGGTAGATACAACTCTTTCAGCCGTTCTTTACCAAGATTATAAAAAGCAGCACCAGACTTCTTTGTTATTCCTCGCATAGCCTCAATTAAGAATGGACTTTGAAGAAAATACGCAAGTAACAAGGAATGATTAAAGTCTTGAATGTATGGGCTAATGATGAATACAAAACCACCAGCACTAACATTGTTGTAGTCTTTTTCTATCACTGCCATTTTACCAATATTCTCCAAACTGGTTACAGCAGGAGTAATGATGCAATTCTTCTTCAGAAGGGTATTCGTATTGACAAACTCATCTGACACAAATACATCATCATTTTTGAATATATACTTATTGGGCAAAATATTTCCCCCACGCAATATTCTAATGCCTTTTTTATTTGCGTTTACTTGTTCTTTTTTGAACGAAGCCCCTGTTTGTATTTCCAACAGGTCTTTGACCTTGCACCAAGCCCATGTTTCGGGTATTTGGAACGGCAAAAACTCGTCTATACAAACAGGGCTGTTGTCTATCAACTCATAATACTTGTTACAGACTTGTATATTTCAACAATTCGAGATTGTTCCTTTAAAGGAGGCAATGGAAAAAACAAATCCTTCAAATCGTCTTTGTTAAATCCTGCTTGGGCACTTCTGGAATGATCTTTTACCAAATATTGGTATATGCTTGACTGATAAAACAAGAATAAATACTGTTTATTCACGAACTCAGAGTCAAAAAGAGGAATTACCTTTGCCATCGCTACATTATATGCTCCATCTTTAGCCCAAAAGACTTTACCTAAAGAACCGCCATACCTTGCCAATATAATATCACCTTCTTTTGTTATTTTATTTGCTTTTTCTTGTGGTATATAAACAGGCATAGGATTTGAACCATAATCTCTGATTTGATACAGTCTTATATATCCTGATTTAGGACTATCAACAAACTGAGATTTAGGAGGCTGTGAACCGCCTGATATTTCAAACAATTGATTGTGCCTAACCCAACACCATGTTGAAGGTATTTCAAATGGAATTTTATCGTCAATACACTCCATACATTCAGTTGACTTCTCCCAATACTTGTTATCGTCACCACGGAAGATAACAGAAGTAGCCAAGGTGGACTTCTTTAGCTTACCTTCCTTGACGAGTTTCTGCTTCTCTTCCTTTATCAGTTCAAGCAGTTCTTGAGCTGTACCTTCTTCTACTATTTGCGGAACGAGTTTGCCTTGAATAGCCTCTTGAAGGATGCTCTTACGAATAGTATAGGAAAGTTCTTCATTTAACTTATTAAGTTTATCCTGCGCTTTTCCATACTCATCTATATATGGCATCAACTCCTTTGCTTTTGTATCAATACGGAACTGCTCCGAAAGAGGTGGAAGTGGAACTAACAGAGACGTCATTGTTTCTGTGCTTACACGAGGCATTTTTACACCAAACGTTGCAGAATTAATGTAATCATCTACGTAAGGTGATTTCAAAAAGCTAACAATATAATCTTTGCATATATTGCCGTAGCAAGTGAAAGGTATGATTTCTGGAGTGCAAATACCTCCTTCAGGTGCAACAAGTATCTTTAATAAATATGGACGAAGTTTGCTGTATAAAATGTCACCACGGTTGAAGACGGTCTTGTCACCGATGGCTTTTCGTTCACCAACAGTTTTAATATTCAGCAATCTTCCGCCTTTTTCTATATCTTCCAAATCCAATCCCCATAATTGAGTATCGGCATTCGATGCGTTGATTTTTCTCTTTGTTTGGGCATAAGTTGAGATTTCTCCTAATCGACACCATTCCCATCCCTTTGGTATCTCAAACGGCACCTCCTCGTCGATGCACTTCACCTCTCCCGTGGCAAGTATCTTCTCATAATAGGAACTCATAGAACAAATCCATGCCTATTTATTAGGACAACTTTATGTTTCACTAATAAAAGAATAGAAATGGAATTAGACAAATTTGAAGAGTTCCTAAGCCAAGGCAATATGGCTAAGAACACGATTTCGGCATATCTGTATGCCGTGAAGGAGTTTGGCTCTCGACACAAAGAGTTGAACAAGAGAAACTTGTTGGTTTACAAGACCTACTTGATTGAAACTTACAAACCAAAGACGGTGAACCTTCGTATTCAGGCGTTGAACAAGTATCTTGTATTTGTAGGCAAGACTAAGCTCCGCTTGAAGTCGGTCAAGGTGCAGCAACGTTCTTATTTGGAGAATGTCATCAGCAATGCCGACTACACCTTCTTGAAAAACAAGTTGAAGAAGGAAGACAACTTGGAGTGGTACTTTGTGGTGCGTTTCTTGGCTGCGACTGGTGCCAGAGTGAGCGAACTTGTGCAAATCAAGGCTGAGCACGTGCAAGTAGGCTATTACGACATCTACACCAAGGGTGGCAAGATACGGCGTATCTATATCCCCAAGACATTGCGCAAGGAAACAGAAAAATGGTTGCAGACACTCAACCGTACAAGTGGATATCTCTTTCTCAATCGCTTTGGCGAGCGTATTACTACAAGAGGCATATCACAGCAGTTGAAGAACTATGCGGTGAAGTATGGCTTGAATGAGAAAGTGGTTTACCCTCACTCATTCCGCCATCGATATGCAAAAAATTTCTTGGAGAAGTTCAACGATATTGCCTTGCTTGCCGACCTCATGGGACACGAAAGCATAGAGACAACACGTATATATCTACGAAGAAGCAGCATTGAGCAACAAGAAATAGTTGACAAAGTGATAACCTGGTAATCGGAGCATATTCTATATCTTTTGATATGTTATCCATGCTATTAAACTATGCAAACGAGTATATGCTTTTTACAACAAGTAGAGTTGATTATCAGCGTTTTGCATTACCTTTGCATTCAAAAGAAAATACGCATGGGATTATTCAAGACGATAAAAGACATATTCAGCAACGGCAAAGGCAAGGAGACAAACACGCAAGAGAACGTTTCCTTGCCTTCTTCTATAAATGTATCTCAACAATCCACCAAGCAGCCTTTGGTAATGCCTGGTGTTACTGAGGTTATAAAGGCAAGGACATATCTGAAATCAAATGATACAGAACAGACTAAATGCCAATACGAGAGTGCGGTTCAAAAGGGATATTCATTGAACCTTGAACCCTATAATTGGCTGCTTCGTCATTATACAAACAAAGAACAATGGAGCGATGCCAAGCGTGTTCTATTGCTTGTCCCTGCAAAATTCAGCCAAGATGCATTTATTGTCGAATTTAGGGAAGTGATAAGGCAACGAGAAGACAAACTACCCAAACAAGCCAATCTACACAGAAACATTACCACCAAAGACACATTGGCAAGCCGATACAAAAGTTTGATAGCTCAACTGCCCGAATTTGATTTCTACACAAATGGTAACGACACTTTGTTTTCAGAAGACGTTCCAGTGTGCCGTCAGATAGAAGATGTAATCAGCCATATAGAGAATGAACTACGCAAGGCAAAGGTTGCAGAAAAAAGCAAGGATTACATCTCCGCAACCAATATCTATGAAAAGCTGATAGCCAATGGCTATTGGAAGCCAGAGCCTTACAACCGTCTGCTTTATATCTATGATAAGGCAGGACTTACAAATGGTGTAAAGGAATTGCTTGTTCTTGCAATAGGTTTCTTTGAAAATCAGCAAAAGAAACAGAAACAGGAATTGTTACGCCTTGCCGACAAGTACAAAAGCAGAGCCTATGCAGAGGCGAAAATAAATCAAGGAAAGACAGTGGCATATTTCGATGGTTTCTTTGAAATATACATGCCTTTCCCTGATATTGATGTCTGGAAGCGAATACTCGCTGACACTATCGCTTAATGCCCGAACTCTTCTTGGGATAGTGTTTGCTGTGGGCGAATCTCATGCAGCGTCTGGCAAAGCTGAAAATATCCTCGTCCTTATCCCTCCAAGGTAATTCCGAATTGGAGCCACCTCCACCTCCCGACTGCGTGATGCTTGTTGCCCCATTGATGCCCTCAATGAACATCTTGACGGCTGTGCCAAGCACATCTTTGAAACGCATATCGCACATATCTTCAATGATGGTGTTCTCTGCCATTTTCTTGGCTTCGGGTACATTGGCGCAAATCCTACTGCTCATCGTCAGCAGTTCTTGAAAACAGCCAGCAAGAATAGAGGCTTGGGCGTATGTCTGCAAAGTACGTGATGTCTGCTCCTGCACGACACGCAAAGTTTCAGCCTCAGACTTCTGCGCCCTTGTCATGGCTCTGAACTCGGCAAGGGCTTCATCGGCTGCACTCAGTTTTTCTCGTTTGTCTGTCAGCTTGAACTCCAAGGTGGACAACTGACTTTTGAGCCGTTCCAGTTCCTTTGACAACTCGGAATGTTCGCCATTCTGTTGTTCCAACTGTTTCTCAACCTCATGGATTTTATTCTCCACCTCAGACTTCTGGTGAGTGAGGTTTTCTATCATCGTTTTCAGACCCTTAACGGCATTTTCCTTTCTGCGAATGTCAAGTTCCAGTTTGCCGTTTGCAATTTCCAACTCACGGCTTTCGGCTTGGAGTTGTCTATACCATTCGTCACGAGGGATATGCTGGGCATTGGTAGCCGAAACTGATTCACCACGTACCAAGCCCCACTTTTTGTTGACCTCTGCCAAGTAGTCGTGGATAGCATCCAGTTTGTTTGCATCACCACCAAAAGTATCTCGGTATTTGATACGCATCTTCTGTTTCTTCTCATCGTACATAATGGGCGTGATAAGGCAATGGATATGCGGTGAAGACTCGTCAAGATGGACGGAAAAGTCAATGATGTTGTCTTCGCCCCAAGCATCAGCTACAGCCTTGTAGATGTCCTTTGCCCACAATTCTATCTCCGATTTGCGCTTGACATGGCTGTTGTCTGCGCCTTTCGCTCGCTCCACATTTTGGTCTCCGAAAGCCATTTCTCGCATTCTGTCGGCATCGCCCGAAAATATCATGTTGCAGGCAATGCGATATTTTGGCGTTTCAAGCCCTTTGTTAGGGTCTTCCGCACCAGTGGCTTCCAAACGGTCTTGAAACCGTTCTAAAATGGGCTTAGAAGAGCCGAGAGGCACAATCTTACCGCCCTTGACTATCTCAAAGTTGAGATGCGCACGGCTCTTGTCGTAGTTAAACTTCTTGTTGGAGGCTTTGGCTTCCCATTGGGATTCCGTCCAACGCCTCTGATGTTCGTTGTCTTCACCTGCCGAAAACGACTTGACGGCTTGTTGGTGAAACACTTGGTATTCTGGCATAATGTTATTTCTTAGATGGGGTAATGAAATTTATAAAATGAGCTTGCTCTGGTGTCCTCCTGAGGACTTGCCCGACGGAGCATAATTCGGTTGGTGATAACCATACCGAGGATTATGTTCCCCATCTACATTATGCGTACATATAGGCAAGCCTCTTCTGTTGTGTACCAACACTGCTCTAAAACGGTTTTGATGAAGTCTTGGCATTGCGTTTTTACTGGCAAACTGACAGCATGAAGGCAAATGCCAAGACAAAAGAAGAAAGAATGAAAGGTTACATTTCACGCTGTTCGTGGAAATGCTCTACATCTTCCGCCAACAACTGCTCTCTCACATCATCAGAGATTTCTTCCAAGGAATGGATTTGCTCCATTTCCGAAGGAGTGATTTCTGATGAAGTGGAATAAGGCAAAGGCGAAGTTGAAGAAGTCGGATCTGAAACAGACTTGTTCGGCTTCTGTTCCGACTTGGCTTTGCCGTTGTCTCGCTTATAAAGGGTGTTGGCTGTATAAGCCGTTTCTCCATCATGTTTCCACGCTGCGATGCACCGCATATCCATTATGGTGGTAAGGCAATCAGTTTTTATTGTTACGATACCCAACTGTTCCAACTGTTTCAAGAAGCGGATTACCGTCTTTCGGTTGCAGTTCCATTCCTTTGAAAGTTCAAGGGCAGATACACAAGTTTGTCCTTGCATAAGTGTTTTGGATATGCCACGCTTGGTATATGTGGTATCGGCAGTTGCCGTGTGGTGAAGCAGTCTGCGGAAACATTGTATTCTGTTGATGCCTCCCTCGTTGCTACTGAGAAAATTCAGTTGTTCGTCCGTCAATGACAAATAGTAAGTGACAGGGCGAGTTTTGTCTATCTCTTTTCTTTCCATGTCCGAATGTTTATAAATGGTGAATGACTGAAAGGACAACAAATCATCGGTGAAGACCATGCTGTTGCCGTGGCATATCCTCACTGACAATCTCCATGAGTTTTCTATCCAAGCGTTGAAGTTCATCTTTATTAAGACTGTTTATTGCCTCTATGCTTACTCGTAATGCAACGGCACGTCTTCCATACAAAATGGCTTGTTCGTCATTGTCTATGGCATGGTTTGCACCAGTTGCTTCAATGTAATCATTGACGGCATCCCTCATGGATAATTCACGAAGTCCTGTCTTAGCCCAGAGGACAGACAGTTTGACTGCCTGTTCCTTCTTGGCTTCATATTCTGTTGTCCTCATGGCTACTTGACACTTAGATTTTTCAAGATACGGTTGGCTTCTTCTGAAACCTGTGCCTTTGACGCAATCGCATTTCTGCGAATCCATGTCAAGAGTTCCGCTTTCTCGAAATACACCATCTTGCCATTCGGCTTGTAATAAGGAATGGTCTGCTCATGTGTCATCTTATAGAGAGAACTTTTTGTCACTCCCATAAATCGGGCAGCTTCTTCCAAAGTCAGCACTTCCTTACCTGCTGACAGAGTATTTTCAAACACTTCCACTCGCTTGGCGAGTTTTAGGTTCTCCAGCATGAGTGCTTGAACATCTGGAGTAACGCTTTGATTGGTTCGTGATTCCATAATCTGTTGATGTTTTAATTTGACTATTTCATCATGACCATTGTTTGTGATTGCAAGTTGAAAGTGGTGCAAAGGTATGTAAGATATTTCTCATTCTGTTAGAAATGCTTGGTCAATGACGAAATCTTAAGTTATATTATAATAATGAAGTTGTTTCATACTCTAAATCATACTTGGATAAAATAAAGTGAAGACAAAATCAAACTTAGAAACGATAGTAAGAATACAAGAGAAACGCTGTTTTTGAAACTTGGTTGTCAAACCCTCAAAACAGCCATAAAATGCAGAAATGGTGCTTGGGCTGTAATTTTATAGTTGCAAATACGCAATTATCTCTTTTTTATTTGGAAATTTTTGTTGCACGTTTGTTACGTGGAGGTGTTTTACAAAATAACAACACTGATAATCAGTGAGTTACGCAGCGAAATAATCCGACGAAGTATAGCATAGCTCCATAGAAATGTACCGTCAGGTATCTCGTCAGCCACTTCGCCCAACTGCTTTCCCATTTAGGTAATAGGCTGAATGCCCATTGGATCGGTCCGAATATCGTCAACATGCCTAGAAGAATCTGTTGACAATAAATAGTTGCCCACCATCCGATGCGGAATACAATCAGGGCTATGAGCATGACAATTTTATCTATTCCAACTACGATACCTGATGTCAGTGAAGTGAACCATAACTTACTGGCATCCTTTTCCATATTAGTAACCTCTTCGACTCCAGTCTGTTCCATTGTGGCTTCGATAAGGTTAGGGTCTGATATACCTGAGTGAGCTACATCAGCTTGAGCTTGAAGATTACTATACATTGTATCTCTGACATGGATGAGTTCTTCCAATTCAGTGAACTTATCCGTAATCTGTGCTGCTTCAGCCTGATATAGGTCATGCGTATAAGAGCCTATACAGTTCGGGATGTATGACAAGAAATCCAAGAAGCACCAACTGCTGTTGCTATTGGCCATTCCAGTATCTGCTGGAGGATACCACCAACATAAAATGAACGAGATAGCCAACGGCTTGAATAGTTTCATGATGTCTAATGGCTCATTCTTGACCATCATCTTATATGTCATTCCTGCTGCAACGATTATAGAAAATAGTGCAGCTAACGCCATACACATCTGAAGAATCCACCAAAATGGGCCTTGCGTACCAGTAAAAGTGGCATCACATAGAAACTCATTGGTTTGAAAGATTACATCATCAATTTCTTCTTCCAACAAGTTTATGCCAAAAGTTGAAATAATACCATTATCTGCCATAGTCCATTGAGAATAAGTCCGTTCTCTTAATCATGTCTTGTTGCTCCATAATAGGATAGAAGCCCCAGGATTTCAATTGCTCATATAGAAATAATCGTCCCTTTTGAGTCCATTGTGTATGCATTACCACAATGCCATTGTCTAAGATATGGGTCGTACTGTGCACATATCCCTTATCTTTGTACTTCGCATAAAGAATCCATTGATTGTTACTCTTGTACTGAATTAAGTGCTGTCTTAACAAACTGTTAAGGCATTGTGCAGAGATACCATAATCCTGTGCAATCTGATTTATATTCAGTAAGTCAGGGCTTTGCAGAACATAATCAACGTATGCAGATTGTTTCTCTAATTGCTTGATAGTCTCACCTTGTTCCGTACACTTTTGAGCATACATCTCTTTCTGGTGTCTCTCATGCTTTATAGCCGATGCAAGCTTGATCAGGAAATCAGGTTCTCTTACGGCACGCTCAAGAGCATCATTAGTGAAATATGCTCCACGCTTACGAATAGCCGGAAGAACTTCCGAAGTTACCCAATGCTTGAACCTTTTAGCATTTTCGAGTTTGCTTGATAGGATTAGGGCATAAAGACCAGACTCGTTGACATAAAGCATCTGCTGAATTCCGCTTTTCGTAGGGGTGC
>ENA-UPXC01005757-UPXC01005757.1-human-gut-metagenome-genome-assembly--contig:-NODE-5757-length-9962-cov-3.654021_pt1 | contig 9962 bp, 5 predicted proteins | sample MGYA00250047_ERZ773371 | MGnify/ENA primary metagenome ERZ773371 (study PRJEB29103, sample SAMN06111975) | human gut metagenome | biome: human gut; feature: ankylosing spondylitis patient; material... | reverse complement strand
AGCCCCGCCCCCACCGCCGAGCTGCCCACCCCGGTCACGGAGGAGGAACTGCCCGCCCTCTATGAGGCCGAGGGCTATACGGTGACGGAGGTGCGCGGCTATCTAGACGACTTTGTGGTGGAATACACCTACGGCGGCAGTGAACCCCGCCTTCTGGACTGGGTGTTCGGAGAAACCGGCCGCCGGGTGTACCTGACGGGTCTGGACGCCGATGCTTCCTATCAGATCACCGGCCCAGGCGAGGTGCGCTTTACCACCGGCGGTGTCAGCTCCTCCACCCCCTGGAAAGGGCTGCCCGAGTCGGGTACCGTGCGGGTGCTGGTGGACGCCTACGGCCGGGTGCCGGAGGACGCCGTTCAGACCACCCTGGATACTGTGGAAACCTGGCTGGACCCGGCGGAGCCCTTCTACATGGGCTGGTGGGAGAACGGCCGCCCCGATACTGAAAGCGGCCGGTTTGAGCAGGTGTACGACGCCCGCATCGATGCCGACGGCCTGTCCTTCTCCTTCATCCCCAACGGGGACAGCCAGGAGCTGTTTGAGGGGTTCTTCCCGGCGGCCACCACCATTCCCAGCTTCGAGACCAGCTTTGATCCGGATGGCCGGGTGTTCACCCTCCGCCTCTACAACACCTGCCTGGAGAGCGGCGCCCCCGGCTCCCCGCTGAATGAACACCTGGAGCTGATGAACTACCCCGGAGACCTGTACCCCTATTCCTTCCCGGCGGGCTCCCTGGGCCGGGACGGCCACTTCCTGCGGGATGTCACCATCGCCGAGGACGGGGAGGACGTGGTGGTGACCGCCGTCCTGACGGAGCGCGCCTACCGCTTCACAGTGGAGACCTCCAACCTAGGCTTCGACAACATCCCCTCCTTCCGCATCGTATTCCGGGAGAAGAATCTTGACTTAGATGGGCGGGATTGATATGAAACGATATCTGACGCTCGTTCTGCTGCTGGCCCTCTGTCTGACCGCCTGCACACCGAAGGCCCCGGCTCCGACGGAGACCGCCCCGCCGCCGGAGGCCGGTTCTGTCCGGCCGGAGACGCCCGCCCCGGTGTGGGGCGAGCAGGTCTTTCAGCGGGACTATGCCGGCGAGGAATCCAACGCGGACGCGCCGGAGGGGGTGGTGGTCTCCCTGCGCTTTGTCATGCCCTATATCGAAAACGCCGGGGAGAACCCCGTCTGGCGGAGTCTAAACGAAGACTTCTCCATACTGGGAGAGGGGTGGCTGGAAAAGGGCCGGGAATACTGGAGCACTCCAGGCCTGGAGCCCGGCGGGGACTATTCCGTGGAGAGCGTCTACACCATCCAGCGGTGCGACCGCTTCCTGAGCGTCCGCTACCAGCGCACCGAGGCGCTGGCGGGTGAGCCCGCGGGCACTGTCTCCGGCAGCCTTTTTGACCTGTCCACCGGCAAAGCCCTTACCCTGGACTCCTTACTGCGGGTTCCGGCCGAGAAGGGGATGGACGCTCTTCTGGATGCTCTGGACGGTCTGGAGGACGGCCCGTACGGCCGGGCATATTTTGAGAGCTACTGGGATGTCAACGCCTTCTACCTTACGGAAGACCACCTTGTGCTCCTCTTCCCGGTCTATGAGGACGGCGCTACCTCCCCCACCGCCACCCTGGAGCGCCCCATCCCCCTGGTTCGCCTCCGTGGGCTGCTCAGCAGCGCCTTCCCGGAGCTCTGTCCGGCTGACCCTGCTCCCCAGCCATCCGTCCCGGCGGCGGAGCCGCGCGCGCTCACCCCGGAGGAGATCAGCCGGGTCAATCAGGCCTTTGCCCCAGGGGCGGAGGAGGGCGGCGTGGCTGACGCCACTCCGGCGAGCGGCTTTTTCACCAGCTATTACGACGATGTAAGAGAGCTGGACTTCGCCGCCTTTTTGGAGTACTACCCCGATGACGGCACATTGAGCGCCGGGGATGAGGCGGAATCCGACGCTCTGAAAACCCTGCCCGGCTACCCCTGGGACATGTCGCCGGGCGCCGTGCCCACCCACCGCATCACCCGCGCCTCGGTGGACGCGGCCCTGGAGCGGTACGCCGGCATCACCGCCGCCGAGCTGGCCGACACCTCGGGCGTCCCCTACCTGGAGGAGTACGACGCCTGGTACACCTTCACCAGCGACTTCGGCCCCGGCAAGTTCCTGTGCGCCGGGGGCGAGGTGGACGAGGCCGCCGGCACCGCCCGGCTGTGGACGGAACCCCGGGAGGACGGCGGCCGGGCGGAGTTAGCCTTACAGCGGGACGGCGAGTCCTGGCACATCCGCTCCCACCGAATTGTAAACAATCCTTGAACCCTCTTGCAATTTTTCATGCGAAGGATTATGATAGCGTTAGCACTCAGAAAGTTCGAGTGCTAACGCTCTTTGTTTACAAAACCGTTTGAGATACAGGAGGCATTGTCATGGCAAAGAAACAGTTCAAGGCCGAGTCCAAGCGGCTGCTGGATCTGATGATCAACTCCATCTACACCCACAAGGAGATCTTCCTGCGGGAGCTGATCTCCAACGCCAGCGACGCGGTGGACAAGCTGGCCTACAAGGCCCTCACCGACGACCAGGTGGGGCTGAACCGCTCCGACTTCAAAATCACCCTCACCCCCGACCAGATTGCCCGCACCCTGACCATCTCCGACAACGGCATCGGCATGACGAAGGAGGAGCTGGAGCAGAACCTGGGCACCATCGCCCGCAGCGGCTCCCTCCAGTTCAAGCAGGAGCTGGCCAAGCAGGAGAACGGCGGGGAGCACGCCACCGACATCATCGGCCAGTTCGGCGTGGGCTTCTACTCCGCCTTCATGGTGGCCGACCACGTCACCGTCACCTCCAGGGCCTACGGCTCCGACGAGGCGTGGCAGTGGGCCTCCGACGGCGCGGACGGGTACACCCTCACCCCCTGCGGGAAGGAGAGCGCCGGCACCGACATCGTGCTCCACATCAAGCAAAACACCGAGGACGACCACTACGACGAGTACCTGGAGCAGTACCGCCTGGCCGAGCTGGTCAAAAAATACTCCGACTATATCCACTACCCCATCGTCATGCTCATGCACAAGTCCCGCCAGAAGCCCCGCCCCGAGGATGCCGGCGACGACTATAAGCCCGAGTGGGAGGACTTCGACGAGTGGGAGACCCTCAACTCCATGGTACCCCTGTGGCAGCGGCCCAAGGGCGAGGTCACCGCGGAGGAGTACAACCAGTTCTATAAGGAGAAGTACGGCGACTGGGAGGATCCCCTGAGCGTGGTGCACGTGTCCGCCGAGGGCGCGGTGGAGTACAAGGCCATGCTCTATATCCCTTCCCACGCCCCCTATGACTTCCACTCCCGGGAGTACCAGAAGGGCCTCCAGCTCTACTCCTCCGGCGTGCTCATCATGGACAAGTGCGCCGATCTGCTGCCCGAGCACTTCCGCTTTGTCAAGGGCGTGGTGGACTCCCAGGACTTCTCCCTCAACATCTCCCGTGAGATGCTCCAGCACACCCGCCAGCTCAAGGTGATCGCGGGCAACCTGGAGAAGAAGATCAAGGCCGAGCTGCTCCGCCTCCAGAAGGATGACCGGGAGAAGTACGAGACCTTCTGGAAGGCTTTCGGCACCCAGATCAAGGTGGGCGTGGTGAGCGACTACGGCGCCCACAAGGAGCTTTTGAAGGATCTGCTGCTCTTCTTCTCCTCCAAGGAGGGCAAGCTCACCTCCCTGGCCGAGTACAAGGCCCGCATGCCCGTGGAGCAGAAGTACATCTACTACGCCTGCGGCGAGGACGCCGGGCAGCTTGCCAAGCTGCCCCAGGCCGAACGCATCCGGGACAAGGGCTACGAGATCCTCTACCTCACCGACGAGCCCGACCAGTTCGTCATCGACGCCCTGGGCGCGGTGGACGAGGTGGCCTTCAAGTCGGTGGACGACGCCGACGCCCTCCCCGAGACCGACGAGGAGAAGGCCGCCCTGGAGCAGAAGGCCGAGGAGAGCAAGCCCGTGCTGGACTTCCTCAAGGAGACCCTGGGCGACGCCATCAAGGAGGCCCGGGTGTCCAAAATCCTGAAGAGCGGCGCGGTGTGCCTCACCGCCGACGGCCCCATCACCCTGGAGATGGAGAAGTATTTCCAGCGGGTGGACCCCGAGAACGCCAAAAGCATGAAGGCCCAGCGGGTGCTGGAGCTCAACCCCGACTCGGCGGCCTTCGCCGCCCTCAGCCGGGCGGTGGAGAGCGACCGGGACAAGGCCGCCCGGTACGCGAAGCTCCTCTACGCCCAGGCTCAGCTCATCGCCGGCCTGCCTCTGGAGGACCCCGCCGGCTACACTGAGCTGGTGTGCTCACTGATAAACTGACGACAGGAGGACACGCCGTGGTTGTGCAGAAGAAAGTCCCTTCGGTGGAGGCGCTGGAGCGCCTTCACCGCCTGGCCTACTCCGTTCCTGACGAGGTTCAGGTCCGCTCCCTGGACGGCGCCATCGCTATCGACGCCAAATCGTCCATGGGCCTGTTCGCCCTGGACTTTTCCCAGCCGGTAGAAATCCTCACCGACTCCCCGGCGGTGCTGGCCGAGCTGGAGTGCTGGTGAGTCCGCCGCGCCAGGCTTTGCTTTGCCCGGGACCGGATAGCGGCGGCGTTCCGCCGGATACACTGCAAGACCGCCTCCGCCTATGAGCGGAGGCGGTCTTGTTTGCCTGCGCGGTTCTCCTCTAGAAATAAGTTCCGGGGCCCGGCACATGTGCCGGGCCCCGGAATGGGATCTTCTCTCATTGGGGCGTCAGGATGCCGTCTCAGACCTCCATGGCCGCGTCATAGCCCTCGCGGACCGCCTCCAGGATCTGGCGGGGCCGCTTGCAGTCGCCCACCATGCGGAACTCGCTGGAGACCGGCTCCAGGGCCAGGGCCTCCGCCCGGAGGGGCACCATGCCGGCGGCCAGGATGACGGTGTCGGCGTCAAGCGTGAGCTCCTTGCCGTCCGCGTCTCTGCACACAATGCCGTGGTCATGGATCCCGGTACAGGTGGTCCTGCACAGGATTGTGACCTGCTCGGCGTGATCCTTGAGCTCCATCATCAGGGCGGGCTTGTGGATGGAGTTGGCGTCGCGGGCCACGTCAATGCCCATCTCCACCAGGGTCACCTGCTTGCCCTGCATGGCCAGCTCCAGAGCGGCCTCGGTGCCAGCCAGGCCGCCGCCGACGATGACCACCTTCTGCCCGACCTGTACCTTGCCGTCATACATGTCCATGATGGGATGGGCCTTCTCCACACCGGGGATGGGGGGAATCAGGGCCTTGGAGCCCACGGCGGCAATGCAGAAGTCGGGGGCGATGACCTTTACCAGCTCGGGGGTGACCTCGGTGTTCAGCCGGATATCCACGCCCATGCGGACGGCCTTGGCAATCATATAATCCACATACTGCTGGGTCTCCCGCTTGAAGGGCACCTTCCGGGCGTAGCGGAGCAGGCCGCCCAGCGTGCCGGTTTTCTCGCAGAGGATGACCTCATGCCCCCGATCCCTGGCGACAATGGCCGCCTCCAGTCCGGCGGGGCCTCCGCCGGCGATGAGCACCCGCTTGGGCGTGGTGGGCAGGAAGGGGAACACCTCGTCCTCCGGCCGGTCCAGGGTGGGGTTGATGGCGCACTTGGTGATGCGGGTCTGGTAGTTGGCGATGCAGGCGTTGCAGCGCAGGCAGGGGCGGATCTCCTCCTCCTGGTTCCTCTTGAGCTTGTTGACAAACTGGGGGTCGGCGTTGACCGCGCGGCAGACGGCGATCATGTCCACCTTCCCGGCGGCCAGGATATCCTCGATCTTCTTGGGATCCCGGTGGGCGCCCACGCTCACCACATGGGAGTGCTTCACGTGCTTCTTGATCTCCTCGGCCAGGTAGAGGTTGTGGCCCTCCTCCTTGAACATGCCGGGCACCATCAGGCACTCGGTCTCCGGGAAGTAGAAGTTGCAGGCGGAGACATGCAGCAGATCGGCCTTGCCGTCCATCAGCTTGGCAAACTCCACGCCCTCCTTCAGGGTGTAGCCGCCCTCCACGTACTCGGTGCCGCTGAAGCGCACCTCGATGAGGAAGTCCTCGCCGCAGTACTGGCGGATGCGGTCGATGATCATGAGCAGCAGGCGGGCCCGGTTCTCCAGGCTGCCGCCGAAGCGGTCGGTGCGGTGGTTGGTCAGCGGGGAGAGGAACTGGTGGATGAGCCAGCCGTGGCCGGCGTGGATCATGGCCATCTCGAAACCGCAGGTCTTGGCCTGCTCGGCGGCGCGGCCGAAGGCGTCCACCACGGTCTCGATCATCTCCTCGGTCATGAAGAGCACCTCGCCCTTGCGGTAGACCGGCTCATCGGAGGCGGACTGGTCGGACAGGGGGGCGATGGTCTTGGTCTCGTCAAAGTTGATGTAGTCAGGGCCCCAGGCCTGGACGCCCGCGCTGGCCCGCAGCATGCCGGCGTGGTTGAGCTCAATGCTGGCAACGGCGCCGTAGCGGTGGATCTCGTCGGCGATGCGGGTCAGGAAGGGCAGGTTGTCCTCGTGCCCCGCCAGGATCTTTGGGGAGGCCAGCTTGCCGGAGTCCTCGCCGCTGGGGTCGACAATACAGTCGCCCAAGGTGACTACGGCGGCGCCGCCCATGGCCCGCATGCGGAAGAACTGCATATCCCGCTCGGAGGGGTGGCGCTCCGGGGTGGTATCCAGGTCGAACACGGAGATGGGCGCGATCTCAATGCGGTTTTTCAGGGTGATTCCCCGGATGGTCAGAGGGGTAAATATGTGCTGATATGTTCTGTCCATACAATAAGAACTCCTTCTGAATAAAATAGACGATCCCTGCATTACAGCTTTTCATAGCTCTTGACGGGCTTGACGGCGCCGCTTCTGTAGCGGAGCTGGGCGAAGAGAATCCCCACAATGGTGATGATGACCAGAATGACCGCCTGGGGCATGCTCATCTGGAAGAAGAGCACCAGCACCATGACCACGCAGGATACGCCGCCCAGAATGGACTTCAGGTAGAGCTTGCTCTTGCTGCAGCGGAAGGCGGAGACCTCCCACAGCTCCGGCATGCGCTGGGGGATAAATACGGTGCCGAAGCAGATGAAGGCGAACAGAATGTTGCTGAGCACCACGGCGGTGTCGGCGATCATGCTGATCTGCAGGCCGGTCAGGATGGGAATGAGGCCCACGATGTAGAAGCCCACCAGGATAATGACGGGGGTCTTGAACTTGGGGTGAATGTAGCCGATCTTATGGGGCAGCCAGCCGTCGTTGCAGGCCTGTAGGAGGGGCTTGGTGATCCATGCGAAGGTGGCGTTCAGAGTCGTAGTCAGGGCCAACAGGGCGCCGCCGATGACGAAGAACAGGAACACGGGAGTGGGCATGATCGCCCTGGCCACCAGGTCCAGAGGCTGGTTGGCCGTCTCGGAGACGGGGAGCACGCCGCCGGCCACCATGGCAATCAGGGCATAGAAGATTGCGATGGCAATGGTAGCCACCAGGATGACCTGGGGCAGATCCTTGGTGGGGTTCTTGGCCTCTGCACTCAGGTTGACCATGTCAATGCCGCCGGCGGTGGCCCAGGTCAGCAGCACAGCGCAGGTGATGATGCCCATGGGGCCGGCGGGGGCAAAGTCCACTGTAAACAGGGTGCTGTAGTCCACCTTGGGCAGTCCGAACACGATGAAGCAGGTCATGGCCAGAGCCAGCACGATATCCATGACGATCTCCAGCTTGGCCGCGCCCTCAATGCCCAGCAGGTTGGTAATGAAGAATACGGTCAGGCAGGCCACCGCCACGGGGACAATGGGCACCTGCGGCAGCACGCCCTGGAGATACTGGGCGAAGCTGATGGCGTACATGGCCAGGGAGACGTTGGAGGCAAAGAAGATGACGATGTAGAAGCCGGCGAACTTGGGACCCCACAGGGTGCCCATCATGGAGTAATAGCCGCCGCGGAAGCGGGCGGTACCCGCCATCACGATGAAGGGCAGGGCCTGGAGCAGAATGAAGACGGCGGAGAGCAGAATCCCGATCCACGCCGACTTGCCCGTGTACCCGATGCCGATTCCGATCAGCGAAAACACGCCGGAGCCGATCACATGGCCGAAGGCGATGGAGTACAGCTCCTTTTTCCCCAGCGTCCGGTTCAGATCCTCTGTTGTCAGCATTTTCTTTTCTTTGTTTTCCATGGACAATCCTCCTCTACTTATTGGTCGGCCTGTGCCGACCGTTCCCTGTCCGGGACTCCGCCTGCACACAAACCGGAGTCCCTCCTCCGACCTGCGGGGACCGGAAACGCCACAGGCCTTTCGTTCAAGCCGCAGGACGGCAGTGCCCCCGCAGCCTCAAGCGCATATTCGAAATCCATGGGTTACATCTGTTTTCCTTCTCCCTCGGCAAAAGGCTCCTTTCCCTTTAAACTAGACCAGACTCGACCTGTTTTTTATTCCGATTGCAATCTTCATATGTTAAGTATAGAAAACTTGATACAGAAAAATAGCCCCTTCCCTGCGGATATTTTGGGGGTTTTGCTAAAATAAAACCGGCTGCATCCCGGAAAAATACAACAAAAAGTACAGCCAACTGACGACCAGTTGGCTGTACTTCTGTTTATATTGTATACGTTTTCGGATTGCCCGTCCTAATCCTGTGGAATTCTTTTTATAGCAAAAATTGTGGGTTTTCATCACATTTGATTGAAAAATTCCAGTGATTTTCCTCGTTTGAAAACCTATAGTTTTTCAAAGCACAGCAGCAGGATCTCAAAGGGGGCCAGCTTGAGGGTCAGATGGTAGGCGCCGTCCAGCTCCAGAAGATTCAGGGACATTTCAGGGGCCAGTGTTCCGTTGAGTACCCGCAGCGTCTCTGCGGAAAGTCTATCCGCCGGCGGCAGGGGGAAATCCCGGTACCTGGATGCGTATTCCTCAGAGGTAAGCCGGTACTTCCGGATGGCGAACCGCCCCGTCATGCCCCGGACGCTCAGTGTGACCTCCCGGTTGTAGTCGTGATCCTTCATCAACTCCACAAAGGGGGCCTGTTCCTCGACCCGGGAGCCACCCTCGAACAGCGTGTCGAAGCACGCGTCATAGTGGTAGAGCAGCACCTGGATGTCCTCCCTCCCGGACTGCCTGGCGGCCAGGTACATATCGCCCTGGGCGATTACCGTGTCGCCCAACTGCTCCAGCAGGGAGAGCAGGTGGTAGACCGGGCGCTTGAGCCCCTCCGGGGTCAGCAGGGCCACACCCGAATCCCCGTCCAGCAGCGTGAGCCGGGGCATACGGCTCCCCCGGCTTGAAGCCATGGTGTGGAGGAGGTAGCCCGGCATATAGCCGGAGCCATACAGCGCATTGGCTTCCGGCCGGTGCTCTGCCCCGGTGACGCGCACCGGAAGCCGGAAGGCGGACAGGGCCTCCGCCAGAGTCCTGGCCCGCTCCTCCTCCCCGGGAGCCGCCGGAACGATCACCTCCAGTTCACCGCCGGGCCGCAGAAACCGCTCCCGCAGGGGCTCCAACTCCTCCCTCAGCCCCCGGAGCGGCTCCCCCGGCGGCACACAGACCCGCAGCCTCATTCTCAGCGACCACAGATCATTCAGGATATAGTTCAGCACTCTGGGGCTGTTCCGGTAACGGCGCAGAAAGTCCAGATCAAGCGCAACGGTGTCCAGCCCCAGCTCCTCCCGCAGCCGCCGCAGCTCCGGAAAGCAGGTGATGTGGTCGTAGGCGGCACCCGCCAGGCTGACGCACCGGGGCCTCCGGAGGGGCTTCTCCTCATACCGTCCGCCCCAGTCCAGCGAGATCTCCTCCGACTTCCGGCAGAATTTTTGCAGCAGGAGCTCCAGCTCCTGCCCCTCCAGTGCCCTGCAGCTATAAGATCGGAAGAGCGTCGTGTAGGGAAAGAGTGTAGATCTCGGTGGTCGCCGTATCATTAAAAAAAGTAAAAGAGGAGATTGCTGGATGGGGTTCTGCATTAGTGTAAAGGAATGTATG
>ENA-UPXC01005756-UPXC01005756.1-human-gut-metagenome-genome-assembly--contig:-NODE-5756-length-9962-cov-3.666060_pt1 | contig 9962 bp, 8 predicted proteins | sample MGYA00250047_ERZ773371 | MGnify/ENA primary metagenome ERZ773371 (study PRJEB29103, sample SAMN06111975) | human gut metagenome | biome: human gut; feature: ankylosing spondylitis patient; material... | reverse complement strand
ATTGATGTGTTTGTTTCCTTGAAAATGCTGATAGATACTGTGTTTTAGCGGATAATCAGATTTTTATTGTGTTTTTCAATTAAAAATATTAATCGAAAAGTATTGATTAAATGAATAATTAATGATAAAATGTATGTAATGGCGGTTGAAATTTGTATGAATTGAATTTGCAATTTTACAGACGCTATTATTAAAATTGTTTTTTTATTTGAGAAAGGCTATGGAGTTGAAAATGAAAAAAATTACGGCTCTTTTAACGGCATTGATGATGTGCATGACATTCGGTGCGAATTTTGTATACGCGGCGGACAGTAATTCGGCACGCAATGCTGTTTTGCAAATACGTGAGGAGATAGACAGTCACAAGTCGAACATTCAATCGAAAAACGGTGAACTGTTTAAACTTACACCCGAAGAAATCGCCGAAGCGGATTTTAAGAATTATGATACGTCATCAGTACTGTTGGGAACTGACTTGTATGAGTTTTCTGCCAGCAGTGTTTCAAACGACATAAAAGGCAAAGACGGAACAATAAACACACTTGCTCCGAATGAATACAAAGTTCACAGTACAATTAAATACGGAAAATATCCGTCAATATTCAATTCAGACACGGTGATAAAAACTTCCAGCGGAAAACGGGCAATGCTTGTTGCAGATTATTCGGACGATGTGCCGTCATATCAGATTGTGAAGAATGTTGAGAATTTATATGTCGAAAATATAGATTTTGAAAATTTTCCTATGATAAAGTTTGAAAATTGCGATAATATTATTTTCAACAACTGTTCTTTTACCGATTTTGAAAACAACGGAATTGTGTTCAGAGATTGCAGTAATATCGCGATTTTGAACAGTAAGTTCACAAATTGCGGCAATCAGATTTCGGACAGTTCAAACAGCGGTTACAGTATAAGAATAGTCGGTGATGCACAAAGCCCGGCTGAAAATGTGCTTATTGAAAATTGTACTTTCGAGAACAGCTGCGGTAAGACGATAAGTTTTGTCGGCGATGTTGACGATTATGTTATAAGAAATAACACGATTAACAACAGCGTTTGGGGGGCGATTGATTATTGGACTCCGACTGTTTCGGGCAAATATGCAGACGTTATTGAAAATAATGTGTGCAAAAATATCGGTTTCGGCAAACCGTCCGTAAATGATACGAACGCACTTACAAGAGGTGTCGGTTGTGCGGCGATATTCGCGGGTATGGGAACATCACTCCCTAATACGATTGTGAAAAATAACGTTGTACAAAATTGCGTTGAAACGGGTATCGAAGGTCCGTATGAATTGGTTTATCACAATACGGTAAAAAATACAGGCGAAAATTCCGTTGCGCGTTATACCGGCTCTACAGAGGCGATATATATTAAGCTGACGACTGAATTTGAACAGAAATATATAGGAAATACTATCGAAACAAGAGGCTTGAGATGCTTTTCTTCTTATTCGAACAGAGATGATGAGTACAAGGGAATATACATTTTGAACAATTCTGTGAATTTGGAAAATACAGATGCAAGTATTGCTTGCAATTACACTCGTTCGGACATTGAAATCAACTGTAAAAAAATAAAGAAGATTGTTATTGAAAATAATACGGGAATGATGAAAGACAAAAAGAGTGTAAACATCTATACCGACAAGGGTTATGTTATGGATTATTTCAGTATTCATAATCCTTGTATGATAGGCTCAGTGCCTGAAAAGGCGAGATATTGCTTTAATATCAATAATAATTAAACAGAATGCAGTCAAAATCATTGCGGATTTGTCTGCAGACTCAATTAAGCTAATCATTGGGGAACATATAAACAATGCGTATGCTTTGTTTATGTGTTCCTTTTTTGGTGCAAATATATAAAAATTATAGGTATATTTAATAGATAATTACTAAAAAGTAAAATATATGTTGAAATTGCACGAATAAAGTGATATGATAAAAGTATAATTTGTACAAAAGGGATGATAGTTGTGGAATATATTGGGCATACATCAGACGACGGACGGAAACAGCTGCTTTTGGACCACTTGAACGGAACGTCAAAGTTATGTCGTGAAAATGCGAATGAATTTTGGGCGGATATAGCCGAATTTGTGGGGCAAATACACGATATAGGCAAGTATACATCGGGTTTTCAAAAACGTATAAACGGTGCGGAAAATATCCGAGTGGAACACGCAATATGCGGTGCAAAAGAAGTTGCGAAAGCACCGCCGAAATCATATGTGCCTATGATTGAGTATTGCGTTGCGGGACATCATTCGGGTTTACCTGATGGCGGAACGAAAGTTGACGGTGAAGAAGATTCGACCTTGCACGGCAGAATGAAACGAAAAACCGGCGATTATTCTGCGTATGAAAATGAAGTTAAACTTGAATATCCCAAAGATAATTTGAGAGAACTTTTTGATGTCAGTAATCAGAGAGAAATTATTGAAAGGTATTCTTTTTTTACAAGATATTTGTTTTCATGCCTTACGGACGCGGATTTTATAGATACGGAGCGGTTTGTAACTCCCAACACAGACAGAGGTATAGACGGAGATTTTCAAAAAGCATACGAAAAAGTATGTGAAAAACTTAATTCTTTTAAAATAGAAACCAAACTTCAAGAATCGAGAAGCATTATACAAGAACAGGTTTATAAAAGTGTTGAATCGAATGCGAATGTGTATACATTGAATATGCCGACAGGCAGCGGAAAAACTCTTTGCAGTATAAGAGCGGCTTTGAAAACTGCGATAGAGAATAAGAAAAAACGTATTATATATGTAATTCCGTATGTCAGTATAATTGAACAGACAGCAAAGGTATTTGAGGATATTTTCGGTGATGTACTTCCTGTGTTGCAGCACCATTCAAATTATGATTTTGATGATGATAAAAATGAAGATGAGAACGAAATAACTTCGGAAAAATTAAAACGTTCCTGTGAAAATTGGGACGCAAAACTTATAGTAACAACGAATATTCAATTTTTTGAATCACTGTATCATTATAAAGGCAGACGACTTAGGAAACTTCATAATCTGGCGGACAGTGTTATCATATTTGACGAAATACATATGCTGCCGATTGACTATATTCAGCCTTGTTTAAGGGCAATAGGGTATGTGACGAAGCATCTTAACAGTACGGCAATTTTGATGTCGGCGACAATGCCGAATTATGATAAATTTATGGAAAGGTATATGTCAGGTGTCAAAATAGAGAATGCGGTTAAGGATACGTCGTTGTTTAACGTATTTGATAAGTGCAGATATGAGTATATCGGGAAGTGTGAACTTGCTTCACTGGCAGAAAAGGCACAGGAATATGACAATGCACTTATAATTGTGAACAAAAGGAAAACGGCAAGGGAATTATATGATATTTGCAGCGGTAACAAGTATCATTTGTCAACATATATGACGCCTTTGCACCGTTCGGAGATTATTGCAAAAATAAAGGAAGATATAAAGAACGGAATTAATACGACCGTGATTTCAACATCGCTGATTGAGGCGGGTGTTGACCTTGATTTTAAGGCGGTGTTCAGAGAAATTGCGGGGATTGATAACATATTACAGTCCGGCGGTAGATGTAACCGTGAGGGTAAGATGGATATGGGCGATGTGTTTGTTTTTGAAACAGACGGCGGAAAAGGTGAAATTCAGCTTAAATCAAATATAACACGAAATTTATTTGAGGAATTTGACAATGTTTCAACCAACAAATGTATTGAAGAATATTACAGTCGCTTATTTGCGTTTAATGACGGCAATATAGACAAAAGTACCATAACTTCGCTTATGGGTGAAAATTTGAAATTTGATGAAATACCGTTCAGAACGTATGCCGAGAATTTTAAGTTTATCAAAAATCAAGTTATAGGAATAGTAATTCCGCGTGATGAAAATAAAGATTTGATTGAACAGCTCAGATACGGAAAACTGTCCGTAAAACGAAAATTACAGCAGTACAGTGCGTCCGTACATATTTGGGAGCTTGAAGAAATGATTAAAGAGGGGATTATAGAACAGCTTGATTGTGGTGTTTGCATACTTGCAAATACAGATTATTATAAGTCGGACGTGGGTTTGACGTTGGAAAATGATGTAGATTATTTTGTATGAGGAGGTTAAAATGAGTTACGGATTTAAAATTATGGTTAAAGGCGATTATGCCGCCTTCAACCGCCCTGAAATGAAAGTTGAACGTGTGAGTTATGACGTTCCGACACCGGGAGCACTTGAGGGATTGATAAAGTCGGTGTATTGGAAACCGGCAATTCGGTATGTAATTGATAAGATTATCGTTTTTAACCCAATAACATTTATCAATGTTCGCCGTAATGAAGTTAAGGAAAAAATAAAATTGCAGTCGGTACAAAAAAGTATGAAAAACGGTACCGGTGATGCGACAATTTATACTAAAGATATGATAAATCAACGCGGAAGTATGATTTTGAAAGATGTATGTTACGGCGTGGAATTTCACTTTGAACTTACGGGTATACAGAGTGACCATGATGACGAGTCGGAGGAAAAGCATTATAATATTCTTCTAAGACGTTTAAGAAACGGTCAACAATTCAGACAACCTGTGCTTGGGTGTCGTGAATTTCCCGTAAAGAGTATTGAGCTTGTTGAGGAATTTCCACTTGAAAATGTTTCGGATACGTTAAAAGGTGACACTGATTTAGGCTTTATGCTGTACCATATGAGGTTTGAGGACGGTGGACGTCCAAAGGATAACGATTGGGAAAAACGTAATTTCTCGGATAAGGCGGACGCACTTTTTTATAGACCGCATATGATAGACGGTGTCATAGATGTAGCAAAATATAGGGAGATGATGAAATGCTGATAAAGGCTTTGAATGAATATTATGATATTCTTGCGAGAAATAACAAGGTTTGCAAGGACGGTTTTTCAAGACAGAATATCACGCATATGATTATGCTGAGAAAAGACGGTACAGTAAGCGATATTATAAACGTGGAGCAGGAAAGTGAACCTGACAGAAAAGGTAAAACAAAACTTCAGCCTATATCGGTGGTTTTGCCGGAGAGAACGCAGAAACCCGGTATAGATGGAAATATTGTCGAACACAGACCGTTATATATTTTCGGACTTAATTACGACAATAAGAGCGGTACATATTCAACTGAGGACAGTACGGATAAGGCGAAGAAATCGCATAAAACGTTTGTGGACAAAAACCTTGAATTTACAGAGGGTATGACATCGGATATAGTTACGGCATACAGAAACTTTCTGCAAAAGTGGAATCCGCAGGACGAAACCGAAAATGAGTTGCTTGTAAATCTCGGAAAAGCATACTCGACGGCGAATTTTATTTTCGGTCTTGACGGACACCCTGAAATAAAATTGCACGATACTGACGGCGAAATTGCTCAAAAGATAACGGAACTGAAAAAATCAGTCGAACCGGTGCAGGGTAATGACATATGTGCCGTTACGGGAGAAAAAGGCGAAATATCGGTAACGCACGATAAAATCAAGGGTGTAAGAAATGCAAATGCAACAGGTGCGTTAATGGTTTGCGTAAATAATACGGCAGAGTGTTCATACGGCAAAGAACAGGCGTACAACAGTTCCATAACGCAAACTACTATGAAACACTACACAGAGGCATTAAACACTTTAATCGCAGACAAAAATCACAGAATATATCTTGATGATATGACAGTTGTATTTTGGGCGATGTCAGATGACGATTCAAAAGAAACTGATTTGTTTGCTTCAATGCTTGGGTTTGACGATAAGATTGATGCAGATGAAATGAACGGTATTTTGCTTAAATCGCTTAATGACGTAAATCAGGGCAAAAGTCCCGATTTTACAGAACTCGATATTGATAAAAATGTTGAGTTTTATATTGTGGGAATTGCTCCGAATGTTTCGCGTCTTGCACAAAAGTTTATATACCGTGATAAATTCGGCAACATATTTTCACATATAGCAAGACATCAAGCAGATATAATGATTGTTAATTCAAAAGGAAATATACCGATGTGGCGAATATTCCGAGAATTAAAACCGCCTCAAAGCACAAATTACACCACACCGCCGCCGCTTATGGCTTCGGTGTTCGGTGCGATAATAAACGGTACACGTTATCCGGAGTCTTTGCTTGAAAATGCTGTAAGACGAGTGAAAACGGATAAATCGGTAAATTATGTTCGTGCAGGCATTATCAAGGCTTGCATAAACAGAAAAGATAGATATTCAAAAAATAAGGAGGAGATAAAAATGGCACTTGATATTGAAAATAATAATCAAGCGTATCTGTGCGGCAGACTTTTTGCCGTACTTGAAAAGGTTCAGATTGAATCAGTCAAGGGGAAAGAATTAAACAGAACGATTAAGGATTCATATTTTGCGTCAGCTTGTGCAAATCCGTCAACGGTATTTCCGAAACTTATAAAGCTTTCGCAATACCACATTGAAAAACTTGACTATAAGCCTAAGTATAAAAAACTCACGGGTGAGATTGTGGATAAGCTAAACGGAACTTTTCCTAAAACATTACCATTAAATGCACAGGGTAAGTTTATTATAGGCTATTATCAGCAAATGCAAGATTTATATAAACCAAATGACACAAAAACTAAGGAAATATGAAAGGAAGTAGAGAATTATGGAACCAATTAAAAACAGATACGAATTTACAGTTATTTTTGATGTAGAAAACGGCAACCCCAATGGTGATCCCGATGCAGGCAATATGCCGAGAATTGATCCTGAAACATCTATAGGACTTGTTACTGATGTATGTTTGAAAAGAAAAATCAGAAATTTTGTGGATATTTATAAAGAGGATAAGCGTGGATATAATATTTTAATAAAATCAGGCAAAGCACTTAATACAAAATTTGCAGAAACATATAAAGCTATTGGTGCAGATGCAAAAAAGAAAATGAGTGCAAATGAAAAAGCAGAAGTAATAGAAAAAGCAAAAAAATATATGTGTGAAAATTACTTTGACGTAAGAACATTCGGTGCTGTTATGAGTACAACTGGAGAGGCTTGTCCATGCGGTACGGTAAGAGGGGCTGTTCAATTTAGTTTTGCAAAAAGTATTGATCCAGTATATCCTCAAGAATTATCAATCACAAGACAGATAAGAACGAATGAAAAAGAAAGAGAAACCGGTGAGGGTACTATGGGCAGAAAGAGCATAGTATCGTATGGCTTGTACAGAGCGGACGGATATGTGTCGGCTATGCTTGCACAAAAACTTACTAAGTTTTCGGAAGAAGACCTTAAACTTTTGTGGAAGGCCATTATCAATATGTTTGAACACGACAGAAGTGCCGCAAGAGGTAAAATGTGCGTAAGAAAACTTTATGTATTCAAGCATGATTCCTTACTCGGAAATGCTCCGGCGAATGTGTTGTTTGACAAAATTGTTATCAGCAAAAAAGACGGAGTGGAAGTGCCGAGAAGTTTCAATGACTATGAAATCACTGTCGATAAAAATATGCCTGAGGGAGTAGAACTTCAGGAAAAAGCATGATTAATATAAGGACAATACAGCATTATATGTATTGCCCGAGAAGATTCGGATTGCTTGAAATTGAGAATGTTTGGGCTGAAAATGTTTCTGTTGTGTTGGCGAATATTATGCACGAAAACGTACATTCAGGCAAACACCAATTCAAAAGCAATAACAAGGTTGTTTTAAGCTCGGTTACTTTGTATAATGATGAACTTGATTTGTATGGCGTTGCGGATTGTATAGAGTTTTGCAAAAATAAAGACGGCGTACCGATAGACGGTCTTGACGGAAAGTACACTGTCAGACTTGTGGAATACAAGCCTACGCAGCCTAAAGACGGCTCTATAAGAGAAACTGACGCGATACAGGTGTTTGCTCAAAAATTGTGTGCGGACTATATTTGGAAATGCAACAGTGAGGGATGCATATATTATGCCGATACAAGAAAACGTGTGAAAATGCCGTTTGATGAGGAGTATGACAGGTATAAAGCTTTGCTTGATGATTTGGTCGGTAAAATGCAAAACGTAATGGAAAACGGTGTTATTCCTCCAAAAATAAAAGGTCAAAAGTGCAGTGGTTGCTCGATTAAAGATTTGTGTATGCCTAAAACGAAAAAGTACAGCATTAAACAGATTATTGAGGAGGATTGCGTATGAGAAAACTTTTGAATACTTTGTATGTCACGAATGAAAATATATACATGACTCTCGACGGCGAAAATGTTGTATGTAAGGAAAATAATGAGGTTAAATTACGACTTCCGTTTTCAAATATTGAGGCGATATTTTGTTTCAGCTATCTTGGCTGTTCGCCTGCACTCATGGGGAAGTGTGCCGATTACGGCATACCTATTAACTTCATATCTCCGTCAGGCAGATTTTTGGCTCGCGTGCAGGGTGTGTCACACGGAAATGTGTTGCTGAGAAAACGTCAATACGAACTTTTTTCAAAACCGCCTGCACTTTTAAGACAAAATACCGTTGCCGCAAAATTGGCGAATACAAAAAGTGTTGTGAAAAGAACGCTTAAAGATTATCCGCAAATTGATGAGGACGGCAAGCTGACTCATTGTATGGAACGCTTGGACGGTTGTATTAAAAGCGTGTATATCACAGATGATTATGACGGCATACTCGGTACGGAGGGTAACGGTGCAAAGGCATATTTTGATGTGTTTGACAGCCTTATTCTTCATCAAAAAGACGATTTCTGTTTTGCAATGAGAAGTAAAAGACCTCCGCTCGATAGGGTGAATGCAATGTTGTCGTTTTTATATACGATTTTTACCCGTGAATATGCGGCGGCACTTGAAAGTGTGGGATTGGACAGTTATATGGGATTTTATCATTCGCTTCGCCCTGGACGTGAATCGCTTGCGTGCGATTTGGTCGAGGAGGGGAGATGTATTGTTGAAAGATTTGTGTTGACATTAATAAATCTTAAAATTATTAAACCTGAAGATTTTGATGTACAGGTAAGCGGTGCAGTTTTCTTGAATGATGACGGCAGGAAAAAGGTGCTCTCAAAATGGCAGGAGAAAAAACGTACCGATATGATACATCCGTATTTGAAGGAAAAAATTCCTATGGGACTTTTGCCGTATGTGCAAAGTATGTTGCTTGCAAAATTTGTGCGTGGTGAAATTGACGAGTATCCGTGTTATTTGGTGAAGTAGGTGATATTGATGATGACTTTGGTAAGTTATGATGTGTCAACTGTCGATGCGGCAGGTAGGAAAAGACTTCGCAAGGTTGCAAAGGAATGTGTTAATTACGGACAAAGAGTGCAAAATTCTGTGTTTGAAGTTGATGTTGATTACGGAACATTCTTGAAATTAAAAGATAGACTTATGAAAATTATTGATGAAGAACAAGATAGCCTTCGATTCTATTATTTGGGTAATAATTGGAAGAAGAGAGTGGAGCATATAGGTGCAAAGGAAACATATGATCCTGAGGGCAGTTTGATTTTGTGAGCGAACGTGCAGTGATATTGGTTTTATATGGAGGTTCGCTGAAAAAATAATACATATTATGTAAAAAATATCGCTTTTTAAAGTGATTTTTAGTAAAATGTCCGCTCTGTTGTGGTGGTGTGACTTCACATATACAATATGTAGAGTCACGCTCCCCACGGAGCGTGTGAGTTGAAATACCGTTCTGCCGAGTCTTTCGCCGCCGTCAAGCAAGTCACGCTCCCCACGGAGCGTGTGAGTTGAAATGTGTTTTAGACGGTGCAACCTTCGTTGCCGATATGTCACGCTCCCCACGGAGCGTGTGAGTTGAAATCAGGTATACCATTATTAAGAGCTGCTCTGCATTCAGTCACGCTCCCCACGGAGCGTGTGAGTTGAAATTGTCAATAAGATCGGAAGAGCACACGTCAGAACTCCAGTCACCGCCAACGAGCGCGTGTGCTGTAATTGGCTTGCAGATCGGA
>ENA-UPXC01005752-UPXC01005752.1-human-gut-metagenome-genome-assembly--contig:-NODE-5752-length-9968-cov-8.225660_pt1 | contig 9968 bp, 14 predicted proteins | sample MGYA00250047_ERZ773371 | MGnify/ENA primary metagenome ERZ773371 (study PRJEB29103, sample SAMN06111975) | human gut metagenome | biome: human gut; feature: ankylosing spondylitis patient; material... | reverse complement strand
GTTAAATTTTCTAACTCCTGGATATAATAATTATTAAGCTCCAACATCATATAGTAAACCTCCTTTAAATTAGTATTAATAATCTTAGGTTGCTATATTTGTTGGAGTTTTATTATTGAAGAAATTAACTAGCACAACGAGTTACTTTAATATTTACATATGGTATTTCTTTTTTATTTTTTAATATTAGATAATCTCCTTCAATGAATAATATTTTATCTTTAAAATTATTTTTTTGTATAAAATTTGTATACTTTTTATTAAAGTCTATTACTAGTATAGATGATATCTTATTATCTTCTTTTATATCAGTTTTTAATATCAATCTACTAGTTCCATCTTCTTTTATATTTAATTTACTTTTATCAATTTCTATAAATAAATTTATTTTTGTATCTAATACTTCTAATTTCATTAAAACTACCTCTTGTTTACTTAATTGTTTTTTATTTATTAACTAATCTATATTGATATTGCAATTAAAGTCTGTTATACTCTTATAAGAATATTTTTCATAAAGATTATTTATGGTTAGATCCTCGACTGTTCCAGCAGTTGGGGATTTTTTATTTTCTAAATTATTCAAATTTACCTTGTTGACTTTCAAATAATTTTTTTTCTAATTCTTCTGGAGTATAATTCATAAAAGTATTATTTATATTATGAAACCTAGTTTGAATAGAGTTATTAACATTATTTTTATATTTAAAAGTATTCATATTATTATTTAATTGTGGTATACTATTATTATTAGAATTAAAATTATTATTATTTAAACCTTGAGAGTTGCCAGACTCTTGAGGTTTTTTTGCATCTTTTTCTAAATTATTATATATATTTCTTATGTAAGGATAGTCTGTAATTTTATGTTCTTTAGCTATATCTATAGCTATTCTTAATAGATTAATATCCATATTTTTTAATTGTGTTCTTATGCTCTTGGTTAAAACTTGTAAATTTAGTTCATCAGATAATAATTTTTCTATTTCACTTAGTTCAAAATCTACAACTTGTGGGTATCCATTGATTAATATTGTACGTATTTCTTTATTTATTTTGAAATAAGCTTCTGATTTAGATTGTTTTTTTATGTTTTCTCCTTTTATTAGTACTTTCCCTAATGCACCTTTAAGCATTTTGTTAAACTTTGCATTATTAGTTTTATAAATTTTTTTTATAGTTTCTTTGCTATCATTTTTATCAACCTGTTTAAATACAAATTTGCACATTTTAAATAAATCTACTTGATTAAAAGAGAATTCTCCATTATTTCCATCTTTTGATAAATTGGTATCTCTTATATTATTTTCGATTTTTTCTAAAACATAAATATCTTCCAAAGATAATCCTAAATTATATGCTACCTCTTCATTATATTTCATTTTTATCTAATCTTTCCTTTCTTTTATTTTGGACAAATTTTCTTTTTCTCAGCTTTGTTTTTTCTCTCGTTATTAATGTTTTTAATGCTAATTCTTTTAATTCATCTATACTCATGCTTTCTACTTTTTCTTTTAACATATTTTCAACTTGATTTGTATACATTAAAACACCACCTTTGATATAAAGTATATATAAGTAACGTTACTCTGTCAAATAAAAAATTTTATTTTGTAAATATATGTATTTTTTATATTAATACATTACTAACATCTTATCCATAATCAAATATTAGTATTTCCAATACTTGTATCAACTTATCAACATTATCAACAGGTTATTTATCAACATTTATATTTTTAATACTTTCACAATCCAAAAAAAATTGGATTGTGAAAGTATTAAAATAGATGTAAATGTTTAAATTTCAATATATTTCACAATCCAAAAAAAATTGGATTGCACAATCCAAAAAAAATTGGATTATATATTTATATATTTATATATTTATTTTTATATATAAAACAACTAGAAAAAAATTTTATCATCCTGGTATAATTTGCTAGATACTAGACATCTTTTTATTTTACAACTCTAAAAACACCAGTTGCTATACCTATGATATCTACTTGAGATCTATCAAGTACAATAGGTTCCATAAAGTCATTTTCAGGTTGAAATCTAATTTTATCTCCATCTCTAAAAAATCTTTTAACAGTATTTATATAGTCAATTAAAAGAGTTTGGAGCAGATAGAAAGGCTTTAGATGCAACAAGAATACTAAGAGTACCAGGAAGTATAAATTCTAAAAGTGATACAAGAGTTTCGATACTAGAGAAACACGAATATAAGTACACTTTAAGAGAAATACAAAATGAATTTTTACCTGATTTAGATGAGAATAGAAATAAGAAAAAGGGAAGACCAAAGAAAGTAGTTTATATACATAGAGAACGTTCACTTTATCAAAATAGAATATTAGATATAGTAAAATTATGTGAACTAAGAAACTATGATGTAAAAGGTCATAGAGAAATAATATTATTCTTGTATAGATATTATTTATGTTATTTCTATGAAGATGAACAGAGAGCCTTAGAGGACGTTCTAGAACTTAATAAAGAGTTTATACATCCTTTAGGAGAGAAAGAGCTTATAAGGGCAACAGGAAGTGCAGAGAAGGTATTTAAATCAAAGGACAAGCAGTATAAATACAAAAATGAAACACTTATAGATATTTTAGAAATATCAGATTATGAGCAAACTCATATGAAGATTATAATTGGTAAAGAAGAATATAAAAGACGACATAGAATTAGAGAAAAAAATAGATATGTAGAAAAATTAAAATCTCAAGGAAGTGTTTCTGAAAAGGAAAAAATATCACAAAGAAGGCAAAAAATAAAAGCCCTTTTGGCAGAAGGGCTTTTACAAAAAGATATATGTAACTCATTAAATATATCTAAAGATACCTATATTCGCGATAGAAAATTCTTAAAAGAGCAAGGTCTAATATAACCTTGTTCTTTTAGTATTATAAGATAAAAATTGTTGAAATTCAATTAAGTAATTAAATAATAAAAAACAAAAACAATATAGGTAGCAAATTTTCTGCGCTTGTATTATAGGGTACGTAGTACCTGTTACTAAATAGGGGGTGTTTTTGATGGAAGAGAAGAAGTTATGGCAGAAAATAAGTGGTAGTATAACTTTTTATTTAAGTAGTTATGATAGAGAAAAAAGTAATGAAGAATTATTAGAGGATTATTTATTTTTAGTATTACCAAATGATATAGAAGAAGATGGAGTACGTAGGTATTTAGATAAGCAAACATTTAAGTATGTAGAAGTAAGTAAAGAGTTAGAAGAAAAGGCAATAAGTGCATTTATAGAAAGATTAAATAAGAGAAGATCTAAAGAAGAACCGATAGAAAAAGTGGAAGAAAAAAGAGAATATAAAAATAATATATTTGATTTTGAAAGTTATAAAAATGATGGACAGATTAGGAGAAAATAATTTGAAGCATGGAAAAAAATTAACGAGAAAACAAAGAGAAATATTAATAAAAAATGGATATGATTCAGAGGAATGGTTATTAGAAAGACAAACAGAATTAATTATTGTTTATGTAAATAAAAACAATAAAGAGTTAATAACTTTAGAGAAAAAATAAATAAAGTTTTTGTTAAATAGGTCAGTTTTGTATGAAAAAATAACTGTATAAAGCTGACCTTTTTTATATAAAAATCAAAATAAAAAATTAAAAATGAGTTTAACAACTGTAACAACTAGAAGTTTAATTTGAATTGAAAAATTGAGAAAAAATTAAATTTAATGGTGTTAAAAATAAATTATTTTTTAATTAAAAAAGTAAAAAAAGTGGACTATAAATTTATAAAAAAGATAACAAAAAGTATAAAAGAATTTGAATAAAAAAAGAAAAAAACTAAGAGAAAATAAATAATTTTTTTTATAAAAATTTATAAAAAATAAGTTAAAAAATAGCCATTTTTTTGTGGGACATTTTTAAATATTTGTGTGACAATTTGTGGTACTTTTTGTGGGATTTTTTAAAATAGTGTGATATCACTATTTTAAAGCCAAAAATGAGAATATTACTAGGCTTTGCCTAGTTCCACACCCTCGGTGGGGACAAAAGTTCCTTATGCTCTTTTTTGTGAGAATCGAACAAAAAAATAAAAAAATAGTATTAATTTTTTATAAAGGTTTTAAATTAAAAAGTTGGAGCTTTTTTTCAAGAAAGCGACATAAAAAAAGTAAAATTTAAACTAAGGAGATAATTAATATGGAAATAAAAATAAGAGATATAGATAGTCATATAGTTGATAAAATTGATAAGTTAGCTAAGGGAAAAAATATATCAAGGAATGAGTTTTTAAAACAAAAAATAGATGAGTTTGCATTTGAAAAAGAAGCAAATGAACTAGAATATAATTATCAAAAATTGCAAAAAGAAATTGTAGAAAATATAAGATTGCATACAGAAGCATTATGTAACTTTACAGATAATTTTATAATTGATTTTGAAGATGCTTATATATTAGATATTAATTATAAGGACAGAGAAAAAAATATACCTTTAACAAATAAAGTTATTGATTATAAAGATAGTGAAAAGTCTGATATGCTAATTAGATCTGTTCCTATAGAAGTTATAAATAGAATTGATGAATTATCAGAACAAAAAAATATATCAAGAAATGAATTTTTAAATAGATATTTAAGGCAACTTACATATTCAAATTATGTTAAGTTAGTTGATGAAAAGTATAATAATTTAATAGAAAAAACTTTAGGTATTTTAGATATTTCTAATAGAGTTTTTAAAATATTTTGTGATGAAAATATAATAGATATATCAAGATTTTATAATAGTGAGAAGGAGATTGAGAATGATTAAAAAACATCTTTATTTAGAAGCTGATACTATAGATATTCTTAAAAAATATGGTGATGAAAACAATATAAAAACATTAAGTAAAGCATTAAATTCATTGGTTAAAAAATATAATGAAAACTATAACAATAGTATGGAGAGTATTAATAAATATATAGCAGATATAGTAATTAAAGAAATAAAATCAGATTTATTGAAAGAAGTATCTTCTACTTTAAAAAGTGAAGTTAAGCAATTAAAATCAGCTACAAATGATACTAATATAGATACAAAAGTATTAGTTGAATTAATGAATGGTATATATCTAAAAGAGGATTATGGTAATATACCTTCTACAAATACTATGCCACATAAAGCATATACAATGGCTAAAGAAAGAATAGAAACTGAAATTGCTAAAAAACATTATATAAAGAGTAATACTATTAAGTAATTATGAAAGAAAAAAGAATCGTTGGTGTTATTGTTAAGTCAAAATTTATAACACATTCTTCTGATAAATTTAATTCATATATTAATTATATGAATAGAGAAGAAGCAATAAGAAATGAGGCTTATAGTAGATATTCTTTGTATAGTGATTATATGGGTAATCCTGAAAAAACAACGGGATTATTTGATAAAGAAAAAGATATATTGAGCAAAGAGGATATAAATAAATCGAAAAAATTATTTGAATTGGCTCAAAAAAATAAAAGTATAATGTGGCAAGATGTTTTTAGTTTTGATAATTTATGGTTAGAAAAAAACGGTTTATATAATTCAAGAACTCATGAACTAGATGAAAAAAAAATTAAAAATGCAGTTAGAAAATCTATAGACTTATCTTTAGATGAATTAGGAATAAAAGATAGTGCTATTTGGGATGGAGCAATCCATTTTAATACTGATAATATACATATTCATGTTGCAATATGTGAACCAAATCCAACTAAAGAAAGAGGGAAGAAAAAGCAAAAAACACTTGATAATATGAAGAGTGTTTTTGTAAATGAGTTATTAGATTCTAAAGAGTTATATAAAGATATTAATAGCATTATTAGAGATAAAATTATTAAAAATAAAGATATTGATATAATAAAAAAAGATAAAAGATTAAAGGCTCTTACAGGAGAAGTTATTAAAAATTTACCTAATGATAAAAGACATTGGCAATATGGATATAATACCATGAAAAATGCTAATATATATCTTGATGAAATGACTAAATACTATATTGATACTTATAAAAAAGATGACTTTAATTTGCTTTTATCAAAATTAGATAGACAGGAAGAAATATTAAAAGAAGCATATGGAATAGGCAAGAGAGAGAAATATAAAGACTATAAACAAAATAAGATTGATGAACTATATAAACGTATGGGTAATTCTTTCTTAGGTGAAATAAAAGACTATATAAATCAAGAAGAAAATACATTAAAAAGTAATAAATTAACTAATAAAAATAATAAATTTAAACTTAATAAAAATTGTATTATTATAGATAGTAGATGTATAAATTCAATTAAAAAGGCTTTACATAAGGATATTGATAATATCAAAAACTTAAATCAATATGAACAGCTACAACAAAAAATTGATTGTGGTTTGAGTATATAAAATAAATTAGATTGGAGATAAAAATATGAGTGAAGAGTGTTTCATAACAAGTGAAAAGAGTAAAGCATATATTTATTCTTTTGGAGAAGGATGTATTATAATTAAGGATATTTTTACACATGAAAGTGTTGTAATAGATGCGAATAAAGAAATGATTGAAGTATATAAAAACTTATGTGAAGATGGAGAAACTTTATACGTTTTCTATGATAAAGAAAAGAAAACTATAATATAAAATAATATAGGTTATTATTATAAAATGTAGTGGTATTAACGTATATATGATATAATAAATATAGGAACTTAAATCTATAGAGTGGTGTTTCCATACTAAATATAAAGCCTACTTCTTAACGGAAGGAGGTGAGAAGTATGGAGCAAATGATAAATATTGTCATAGGTGCTATTGGCACAATATGTCTTGGTCTATTGACTAATTGCATATCTGACAAATTAAAAAGCCACTCTAGTTCTGGGAAAACTAAGAGTGGCGTAGAACTTGAAATAAAAATCAAGTTCAAACATAACCGAAAATAATTTTTGGAAACTTCACTCTACTTCCAAATAGATTTAAGTTCCTTTTATACTTATATTATAGCACAATCCATTGAGTTTTAAACTTATTTTTTTGAGATATAGATTTATTCTATATCTCTTTTTAATTTGAAAAATAAATTAGATTGGAGAAGATTCTATGAGTATAAAAATGAATACTGAACTAATAAATGAAACTGTAGATGATGTTGTATCTACAGTTAATTTTTTATGCAAAAATGACTTATCTTTTTTAGAATTAACTACAAAGTTAGACGTACTTAATGAAAAAATGGATACCTTACAAACTTTAGTTGTTTATAGTAATGATGATAAATTTACGAAAACAGTTTGTGCTATGCAACTTATAACTGATAATTTTAACGATGAAATTTCAAAGGATTTTGGAGTAACTTTTTCTAATGACTTTAGAGAAAGGCAATTAAATTTTCTTAGAAATATATCATCATCTTTTGATGTTAATATAATAGAAGTTGATAATATTGATTCTATTTCAAATACTAAGGAAAATATAAATAAAAAATACACTAAGAAAGTAGATAAAACTAAAAAAGAATATCAAAAGGAAAATACTAAGCAAACTGTAGATGATATAATAAAGGCTACAAATGATAAATTAAATAGTTATTTTGAAAGTAAAGAAGATATGAAAGAATACCTAAAGTATATGTCTAAATTCCATAAGTACTCTATTGGTAACTGTGCGAAAATAGAAGAGCAATTTCATGGAGCTATAGCTGTTGGTTCTTTTAAGTTTTGGAAAGATAATGGATTTACAGTTAATAAGGGGGAAAAAGGTATTCAGATTTTAACTCCTGCACCTGTTAAAAACTTTTATGATGAAGAAGGAAATATTAAAAGACTTTATTTTGCTACTAAAGAACAAAAAGAAAAATTAAAAAATGGAACTTTAAAGGAAGCTCCTCCAACTATGTCTTATAAGAAGGGATATGTTTTTGATATTAGCCAAACTAATGCAACTACCGAAGATTTACCAAAATTATTCCCGAATAAGTGGCTTAGTGGTGAAATAGAAAACTATGATAAAATGTATAAAGCCATGGAGAGTATAGCAAACTCTATAGGGGTCGATATAATTGCTCCTAAGAGCGAATTAGGTGTTGCGAAGGGTGTTAGTTATACTATGTCTAAAGAAGTGGCTTTAAACCCTCGTAATAGCCAATTACAGAATGTAAAAACACTATTACATGAGTTGGCTCATGCAAAATTACATACTGCTACTACTAAAAATCAATATTCAAAATCTGAAAAAGAGTTCCAAGCTGAAATGGTAGCTTACTCTGTATGTTCATATTTTGGCATAGATACAAGTGGATATTCTTTATCATACCTAAATCACTATTCTAAAAATACTGATATAAAAGAAAAGAAAAAATTACTTACTGAAATAAAAGATACATCTAGTGAATTTATTTCAGTTATTGAAAATAGTTTGTTTAATGATATAAATATTGAAAAATCTAAAGAAAATACAAATATAATTAAGTCTAATACAGTAAATGTTGCAGATATGATTGAAGCTGAAGCTAAAATATATACTAAATTCTTATGGTCAGAAGATTCTAATATAGAAAAAAACTCAATCTATGAATTTGAAGATGCAAATGAATTAATTAGAGTTTTAAGTGAAATACATTTTGCTAAAAAGGAACATGATTCAAATTATAATGTAGATTATATGAAAACTGCATTTGAATTACATTTCAACAATGAATGTACTGATAAATTCTATAGTGGAAGGGTAGATATTGGAGATGGTTATGCCAAAGACTTAAAAGAGCATATATATAAGTCAGTTAATGAGGGGAATTTCAATATATCTGAAAATACTAAAAAGTATCTTTTCAATACTTTAAAAATAAATACTAATAAAGAGGTTGCAAAAGAGAAAGGTTTATATTTATAATATAAAATATCGTAGTATATTCTTTAAGATTTCACTTTTGTATAAAAGGTTACTTATAACACTAAGTAACCTTTTACTTTTTATTCTAACTTGTGATTTTAGAAAAAATAAATTTTAATCCATAGATACATTCTTTAATGTATTTATAACAAAAATTTAAGCTATAAACTATTAATGATTTATATTTTTTATTTATTTGATAAGTTCTAATATCTCCTTTCAATACAAATCCTTTAATATCATCAAGTTTTAAATTATCATATTTAACTCTAGTATATGTATTACTGTCTATTTTTTTATGTATTTTTATATCAATCCATCCTTTTATAAAAGTATATTTATGTAAAAACATAGAAAAAACTTTATTACTTCCCATTTTTTTAAATTTGATATATGGAACATTTCCAAGATTTGAACATTTCTTATATGTAAAATCAATTAATATTATTTTAAAATTAAAATCCGAAAAACCATTATTTCCAAGTAAAGTATATTTATCTCCTTTGATTAATAAATTTAATATTTTAATCGCTCCTTTTATATATAAATTTAGTTTTAATTGATATGTAAAAAGTATTATTTGAAATACTTTTTACATATTTTATTCTCATAGATAAATGATATTAATGTAATTATTATTAATACAAAATTAAAAATATTTAATAATGTTAAATTACTAAAGTCTATAGTAAATAAATATGATTTTACAAAGATAATATATAATAGTGTTTTATTTTTCATAAATTAATGATATAATGTAAATATCTTGTATAGGTAGGTGGTAGCAACACCTACCTATTTATTAAGATATATTAAAGGTGATTAAAAGATTACTTCTTAGAAGTAGTCTTTTTTCTTTTTGAAACATTTTTCTTTTTAGCCATTTTTATATTTTTTTGACTTTGAAAGAATGTTATCAATACTGTTATTGAAACAGCTATATCAAGTAATTCCTTTAATATCTCATAAAATGAGATATTTGTCATTATATTTCTCCTTTCTTTTATATTTCCTGAATTGTCAATTTAAATCAGACAAATTACTTATGAATCACTAAGCAAATGTAAGTAAGCTTTCAAATCCA
>ENA-UPXC01005741-UPXC01005741.1-human-gut-metagenome-genome-assembly--contig:-NODE-5741-length-9984-cov-11.233370_pt1 | contig 9984 bp, 9 predicted proteins | sample MGYA00250047_ERZ773371 | MGnify/ENA primary metagenome ERZ773371 (study PRJEB29103, sample SAMN06111975) | human gut metagenome | biome: human gut; feature: ankylosing spondylitis patient; material... | reverse complement strand
CCTTGCGCTGCTGAACGGCACGCAGTTTATGAGCGCGTACGGCGTCTGGTCGCTGATCCACGCCCGGCGGCTGAGCGAGTGGGCCGACCGCATCGGGGCGTTGTCGTTAGACGCCTTCGACGGTCGTATCGAGCCTTTCTGCGACGAGGTGCACCTGATCCGCGCCCACCGGGGGCAGCTCGCCACGGCCCGGAATGTCCGCGGGCTGCTCGAAGGCAGCGAACTGATCGCCCGCCCCAAGCACCACGTGCAGGACCCCTATTCGTTCCGCTGCATGCCGCAGGTTCACGGAGCCTCGAAGGACACGATCGACTATGTGGAGAGCGTGCTGACCACGGAAATCAACTCCACGACGGACAATCCGACGGTCTTCCCCGAGGAGGACATGGTCGTCTCGGCGGGCAATTTCCACGGACAGCCGATCGCTCTGGCGATGGATTTCCTGGCGATCGCCCTGGCCGAGCTGGGCAACATCTCCGAGCGTCGCACCTACAAACTGATCTCCGGGGCGCGCGAACTGCCCAAATTCCTCGTGGCGAACCCCGGGCTGAACAGCGGCTTTATGATTCCGCAGTATACCGCGGCGTCGATCGTGAGCCAGTCCAAGGGGCTGTGCATGCCCGCGTCGGTCGATTCGATCCCCTCGTCGCAGGGGCAGGAGGACCATGTGAGCATGGGTTCCAACGCTGCCACGAAGCTCTGGCGCGTGGTCTGCAACACCGAACGGGTGCTGGCCATCGAGCTGTTCAACGCCGCGCAGGCCATCGAGTTTCGCCGCCCGGCGCACACGTCGCCCGAGTTGGAGCGAATGCTGGCCGACTATCGCAAAGAGGTTCCCTTCATCGACAACGACGAGGTGATGTATCCCCATATCGAAGCCTCCGTCCGATTCCTCCGCGGCCTATGAGACTGCTGGTGAAGAACATCGCCCGCATCGTCGGCATCGAATCGACGGGCCGTCTGCGCTGCTGCGGCGCCGACATGAACAAGCTGGGCACGCTCGACGACGCGTGGCTGCTGGCCGAAGACGGCCGTTTCGCGGCGTTCGGACGCATGGACTCTCTGGGCGACATCGCCGCCGACGAGGTCGTCGACGCGGCAGGGGGCATGCTCTTTCCGTCGTTCTGCGACTCGCACACCCACCTGGTCTACGCCGGGAGCCGCGAGCGGGAGTTTCTGGACAAGATCAACGGTTTGTCGTACGAGGAGATCGCCCGGCGGGGCGGGGGCATTCTCAATTCCGCCGACCGGCTGCACGAGACTCCGGAGGACGAACTCTATGCGCAGGCGATGGAACGCGTGCGCGAGATCGCGGCGATGGGTACGGGGTGCGTGGAGATCAAGAGCGGCTACGGCCTTTCGACCGGGGACGAGCTGAAGATGCTGCGCGTCATCCGCCGCATCCGCGAAAGCGTGCCGCTGGAGGTGCGGGCCACGTTCCTCGGGGCGCATGCCGTGGCGCGTGCCTACCGGGGACGGCAGGGGGAGTATGTCGATCTGGTGTGCAACGAAATGCTGCCCGCCGTGGCGGCCGAAGGGCTGGCCGATTTCGTCGACGTCTTCTGCGACGAAGGTTTTTTCACGGTCGAAGAGACGGCCCGTATTCTCAAGGCCGCGCGCAAACTGGGGCTGCGGGCGAAAATCCATGCCAACGAACTGGCCGTCTCGGGCGGCGTGCAGGCGGGCGTACGTTGCGGTGCGCTGTCGGTGGACCACCTCGAACGCATCGGCGCCGAGGAGATCGGAGCGTTGCGCGGGGCGGAGACCATGCCCACGTTGCTGCCCGGGGCCGCGTTCTTCCTGGGCATGGACTATCCCCCGGCGCGCGAGATGATCCGCGCGGGGCTGGGCGTGGCGCTGGCTTCGGACTACAATCCCGGTTCGTCGCCCTCGGGCAACATGCGCATGGTCGTGTCGCTGGCATGCATCCGTATGCGGATGACCCCTGCCGAGGCCATCAATGCCGCGACGCTCAACGGGGCCTACGCCATGGGGCTTAGCCGTGACTACGGCTCCGTCACGGTCGGCAAGGTCGCCAATTTCTTCCTCACGGTGCCGATGCCTTCGGTGGCGTTCATGCCCTATGCCTATACCACGCCGCTCATCAGCCGCATATTCCTGCGCGGCGAGGAGGTCGTGGCGTAATATTTGACGGGAGAGCCGTATGAGATTGTTGGTTCTGATCATTGGCCTGGCGCTTGCCGGGGCCGTAAAAGCACAGGATATGAAGCCGTTGACACCGGAAGAAAGACGTGTGATCGTCGACAAGGGTACCGAAGCGCCTTTTTCGGGCCGTTATTACAAGCATCGCGGAGAGGGGGTTTACCGTTGCCGCCAGTGCGGTGCGCCGCTGTACCGTTCGCAGGACAAGTTCGATGCCGGGTGCGGCTGGCCGAGTTTCGACGACGAAATCCCCGGTGCCGTGAGGCGCACGACGGATGCCGACGGACGACGGACGGAGATCACTTGTGCCCGCTGCGGCGGACACCTGGGGCATGTCTTTACGGGCGAAGGCTTTACGCCCAAAAATACGCGCCACTGCGTCAACTCCGTCTCGCTCGTGTTCGAACCCGAAGGGGAAGCTTCCGCCGGGGCCGAAACGGCCGTAAAACCCGCGGTTTCCTCCCCGGAATCCGAAGGCCGGGCTGCCTCGCAGCCCGAAAAGCAGACGCAGCAGCCCGGAACCCAATCCGGGAGGCCCGGCGCTCAGGCGTCCGGGGCTGACTCGACGTCGGCCGCCCGGCCGGGGGACGGGATGCCGCCCGCAGGGCAGGCCGCGGAGCGTGGCGCGACGGCGATCTTTGCCGGAGGTTGTTTCTGGGGCGTGGAATATATGCTTTCGAAAGTGCCCGGAGTTGTGAAGGTCGAGTCGGGTTACATCGGCGGCACGACCGAAAATCCCACCTATGAAGAGGTGTGCAGCCACCGTACGGGACATGCCGAAGCCGTACGTGTGGTATTCGATCCTGCAAAGGTGTCCTACGAGACGCTGGCACGCCTGTTCTTCGAAATCCACGACCCGACCCAGGAAAACGGGCAGGGCCCCGACCTCGGCGATCAGTACCGTTCCGAGATATTCTACACCTCGCCCGCCCAGCAGGAGACGGCTGAGAGGCTCATCGCCGAGTTGCGGCGCAAAGGCTACGACGTCGTGACGCAAGTCACCCCTGCGGGCCGTTTCTGGCCCGCCGAGGATTACCACCAGCGATACTACGAGCGCAAGGGTACGCAGCCGTACTGCCACGCCTATACCAAGCGGTTTTGAGCCTGCGCCGGACTTGCCGTCGCATTGCGCCCGCCGCCTCCGTAAGGGCATTTCCGATTCCGATACGATTGTAAGACACCCCGCCTCACAGCGGGGTGTCGTGCCGTTCGGGCGTAATCCCGGCCAGGGGCGATACGGGGCCTCGGCGCCGAATGGTTTTGAAAATCCGCTGCGGCGAAACACTCCCGGCCGAGGACAGATTGCCTTTCGGCCGTGGATTGGTTGCCTTCCGTCCGTGGACAGGCTGCCTTCCGGCTGTGGACAGGTCGCTGTGTTTTAGGCCGTTGCCGCGTGCAAAGCCTATTCTTCGGTGAGTTTCCCGATCTCGCCCTGCATGATATGGGGCAGATTTTCGCGGATTTTCCCGATGGGCCAGTCCCACCATCGCAGTTCCTGCAACCTGGCTACGGTGTCCGCGTCGAAACGCCTGCGGATCTCCCTGGCCGGCACGCCGCCGACGATGGTGTAGGGCGGGACATCCCTGGTGACGACCGCCCGCGCCGCGATCACCGCGCCGTCGCCGATCCTCACACCGGCCATGACGACCGCTTCGTACCCGATCCATACGTCGTTCCCGATTACGATGTCGCCTTTGTTGTCCCACGCCGCGGCGACATCCTTCCTGTCCAGCCCCCACTCCTCGAAAAAGAGCGGGAACGTATAGTTGGCCAGCGATCCCAGCGTGTGGTTGGCACTGTTGAACAGGAACTTGGCGCCGCACGCTATCGAACAGAACTTGCCGATCACCAGCCGGTCGCCGTTGACGGGGTAGTGGTACAGGACGTTGTTCTTTTCGAATTGCGTCGGGTCGTTCACGAAATCGTTGTAGATCGTGTAGTCCCCGACCTCGATCATCGGGTTGCCGATGACCGTGTTCAGGTAGACCGTCTGCCGGTCGTTCGTGCGGGGATAGGTCTTGCTATTCATGGTTGGTCGTTTCAGTCTGCTTTTACGGTGATGATCTGTTTCCAGTCGGTCGTATATTCCTGCGAGAGGTGCTGGCGGTTCATCTTCAGCGGGGCGAACCCCTGTGCCGCCACCACGACCCTGTTGCGGCCGTAGGTGCGGTTGGTCGCGTCCATGGCGTCCATCAGCCGGGCGTGCCTGGCACGATCCACGGGGTCGAACAGGTCGGTTTGCAGCCCCGTGCGCGACGAAATGTCCGAAAGCGTAATCCCGGCTTTCTTGTAGCCGTAGCCTTTGCGGAATATGCGTTGCAGGGCCTTTGCCGCCAGCGGCACCAGCTCCAGCGTGTCGTCGGTCGGCACCACGGGGCGCACGGTCTGGCTTTCGAAATACTGGGGCAGCTCCTCGCGGTGGCGGTTGGTGAGGATGTAGACCGTCACCTCGCCGCAGAGGCTTTGCTGGCGGCGCAGTTTCTCGGCGGCCATCGAGACGAACGCCGCCACCGAGGTGTGTATCTCCTCGTATTGGGTCAGCTCGTGCGCGAAGCTGCGCGAGACGGTGATCTGCTGTTTGGCCGGCGGGGCGCTCTCGAAGTCGATGCACGCCTCGCCCTGAAGCTCTTTCCATGTGCGCAGCCCCGTGACCCCCATGCGGCCGCGTATCCATGCCTCGGGACGCTGCACGAAGTCCCATGCCGTACGTACGTTGGCGGCCTGCAACATGCGCCGGTGCTTGCGCCCGATGCCCCAGACATCCTCTATCGGGAATTTGCGCAGTACCTTTTCGATGTCCTGCGGACGGTACATCAGGCAGGCGCCCTGCAACTTGGGGTACTCCTTGCAGAGTTTCGACGCGATCTTGGCCAGCGTTTTGGTCGGGGCGATGCCGATGCTCACGGGGATGCCCGTATTGCGGCGTACCGTGCGGCTGATGTGCCGTCCCAACTCCTCCAGTCGTCCGGTTTCGATGCCCCGCAAGTCGAGGAACGCCTCGTCGATGGAGTATACCTCGGCGGCAGGAACCATGCGGCGGAGCGTCCAGATCACGCGCCGCGACATGTCGCCGTAGAGGTTGAAATTACTCGAAAAGACGGCTACATTATGCCGTTTTTCGAGGTCGCGGATCTGGAAATAGGGGTGTCCCATGCGGATGCCGAGCGCCTTGGCCTCGTTCGAGCGCGCGATCACGCAGCCGTCGTTGTTCGACAGCACGACCACGGGCAGCCCTTCCAGTTCGGGGCGGAAGACCCGCTCGCACGAGGCGAAGAAATTATTGCAGTCGCAAAGTCCGTACATCGTTTTTTCGTGTTGCATGTCGTCCGTCGCCCTCTCCCTGGGCGTTGCCGCTCCCTCGCTGGGATATTGCTAGGGGTGAGGTAGTTGCGGCGTTTCGGCGGCCGCTTCAGACCTTTTTGATGGCGTACGTCACCACGCCCCATACCGTGAAATCGCTCTCCTGGCCGATCTCGATCGGTTTGTAGCGCTTGTTCGCGGGCACGAGGACGATCTTGCCCTGTCCCATCCGCAGGCGTTTGAGGGTGAATTCCCCGTCGAGGAAACATACGGCGACACAGCCGTCGTAGGCCTCCAGCGACTTGTCCACGACCAGCAGGTCGCCGTCGGCGATGCCGTCGTCCTGCATGCTGTCGCCCGCGACCCGAGCGAAGAATGTCGCACCCGGATTGCGGACCAGCTCCCGGTTCAGGTCGAGGGGCGGGTCGAGGTGGTCGTCGGCCGGCGAGGGAAAACCCGCCGAGACGCCGCTCGTCGCCACGGGAAGTTCCGTGCGGGTCGAGGTGTCGGGGCGGACGAGCCGGAGCCGTATTTCTTCCTGGTTGTCCATCTTGTTATCCATAGTCGCTGCAAAATTGCAAAAAATTTCGTGTAAACCGGCAATATTTCCTACATTTGCCTCCTGAAATCCCGGTTTTATGGAACGTGCCAAAGGTATTCTCTACGCGGCCCTGTCGTCGTCGACCTTCGGGCTGGCGCCGCTCTTCACACTGTTACTGCTCGGCCTGGGCTACTCTTCGTTCGAGGTGCTGTCCTACCGTTGGGGTGTCGCGTCGCTGTTTCTCGGTGCCCTGGCGCTGCTCGCCGGGCGCAGTTTCCGCCTCTCATGGCCGGAATTGCGGACGGTATTCTTCCTGAGCCTTTTCCGCGCCGCCACGTCGCTGAGCCTGGTCATCGCCTACCAGCATATCGCCAGCGGCGTCGCGTCGACCATTCATTTCATGTATCCGCTGGCCGTCGCCCTGGCCATGATGTGCTTCTTCCGCGAAAAAGGCTCCGTATGGGTCTTTGCGGCCATCGGCATGTCCATCGTCGGCGCCGTGCTCCTTTCGCTGGGCAACGTCGATTTCACCCGGGGGAATACCACGCTGGGCATGGTCTCGGCCGCCGTTTCGGTCGTCTCTTACGGCGGTTATATCGTCGGCGTGCGCAAGAGCCGTGCCGTGGGGATCGACTCCACGGTGCTGACCTGTTACGTGATGGGGCTGGGGGCTTTGTATTTCATTGCCGGCGGCCTCGTTACGGGCGGTATCCGCATCGAGACGGACGGCACGGCGTGGCTCTGCATCCTCGGGGTGGCGCTTCCGGCCACGGCCGTGTCGAACATGACGCTGGTGCAGGCCATCAAACGCATCGGGCCGACGCTGACCTCGGTTTTCGGGGCCTTGGAACCGCTTACGGCCGTGGTCATCGGCGTCGCGGTCTTCGGCGAACCCTTTACGGTGCAGGGCGCTGCGGGCATCCTGCTGATCGTCGCAGCCGTCACGATCGTCATCCTGCACAGCGGCCGCCGGAAAGCCTGACCAGGCCGCACTGCGGCGTGCTGCCGCCCGGGGAGCGCAGCTTCCGGATAAAGGCGGCGCGCATCCGGCCGCGGGGGACGGCTTCCCGGATATGGATAACGTACTCCCGGACAAAATAGAACCGACGGAAAACCCGTTTTACCGATATGATCATCAGTGCCAGCCGCCGGACGGATATTCCGGCTTTCTATGCGCCGTGGTTTTTCAACCGCCTGCAGGAGGGTTACCTCCTTGTACCCAATCCCTTCGACCCGAGGACGCTCAGCCGCATCAGCCTCGGGCGCGACGTCGTGGACTGCATCGTATTCTGGACGAAGAACCCGGCGCCGATGCTGCCGCGGCTCGGGGAGTTGTCGGGTTACAACTATTATTTCCAGTATACGCTCAATCCCTACGGTGCCGACCTGGAAAAGCACCTGCCGCCGCTCGAAAAGCGGATCGAGACCTTCAAACGCCTCTCGGATAAGGTAGGGCGCGACAGGGTGGTGTGGCGCTATGACCCGATCCTCACCAATGCGGCCTGCGACGTGGATTTCCACTGCGAGGCCTTCGCCCGGATCGCCCATGCCCTGCGGGATCATACGACGACCTGCATGCTGGGCTTCATCGACCATTACCGCCATGTCCGCGGCGTTCTCGGGGCGCTCGGCATCGGGCCCTTGCAGCGGGACGAAATCCAGCGGATGGCCGTGTCGTTCCGCCGGACAGTGGCGTCGACGCCTATCGCATTGAAGACCTGCACCGCAAAGGTCGACCTTCGGCACCTGGGCATCCCGGCCGGCATGTGCATCGACCGCGGGCTGGTCGAACGCATTGCGGGCTATCCGATCGCGGCGAAGAAGGATGCGAACCAGCGCCATATCTGCAATTGCGTCGAGAGCATCGACATCGGCACCTATGAAAGCTGTCTGAACGGCTGTGTCTATTGCTATGCCATCCGGGGCAATTACGGTACGGCGGAGTATAACCGCCGCAGGCACGATCCCCGCTCGCCGCTGATGATCGGGCATCTTTGCGACGACGATGTGGTGAAAGAGCGGCCGGTAAAAAGCCTCCGCAGCACGCAGCATACGCTGTTTTAACAGGACGGCGTCTCTTCGGGGGCGTGTTTCTTCGATATTTTCCCGGATAGCTCCCGGTATGTGCAGTTCATTATTTCATAGCGTTTTACTTCATGCGTCCTGCGGTCTTCCTGCACCAGATAGGCGCGTTTTGCCCACGCCTCGATCGTGAAATCGCATGCCGGCCCTTCCAATTTCAGCACGTGCGAGTCCATCAGGTTCCAGAAAATGAAGCGCAGCTTGTTGGCATAGCTTCCGTTTGCAAACGACATTTGTGCGCCTGTTTCGTCCTTAAAATAGACGCTGTTGAAATTTTCTCTTGCCCGTCCCATAGCAGTTGTGTTTAGTCGGTGCAAAGGTCGGAAGGTGTAATGACAAGTTTTGACACCGTTGCGTATTTTTTTGAATGCACGATGCCGGAATGGAGTTCTCAAACTATCGTTTCAGCACCTTTCGCAACCTGTCGAGCCCCTCGGCCAGCAATTTCCGCGGGCAGGCGATGTTCAGGCGGATGAAATCCCGGCCGGCCTCGCCGTATATCGCCCCGGGGTTTATGCGCAGTTTCGCCTCTTCGAGCAGCTTCGTCTCCAGCTCGTCGGACGTAAGCCCCGATGCCCGGCAGTCGACCCACACCAGATATGTCCCCTCCAGCGGCAGCACCGGGTACTGCGGCAGGTTGCGGTCGAAATACTCCCGCGAGAAGCGGTAGTTGCCATGCAGGTATTCGTTGAGCGCATCGAGCCATTCGGCGCCTTCGTCGTAGGCTGCGATCAGCGCTTCGATGGCGAAGGGGCCGATCTCCCCGGTTTCGTTGATCTGGAGCGAGTGCCCGATCCTTGCCCTCAGGGCCGCATCCGCCGCAAAGATGTTGGCGACCTGCAACCCCGCGAGGTTGAATGCCTTGCTCGGCGAGGTGCAGGTTACCGAGCGGCGTTCGAACTCCTCGCAGAGCGAGGCGAACGGCGTATAGCGGAATCCCGGCATCACCAGCTCGCAGTGTATCTCGTCGGCTACGACCACGACGTCGTGGCGCAGGCACAGCTCCCCGATGCGGTGCAGCTCCGCGGGCGTCCAGACCCGTCCGGCAGGGTTGTGCGGGTTGCATAGCAGCATCAGCTTCACGGCAGGGTCGGCGGCTTTACGCTCCAGGTCGTCGAAGTCGATCGTGTAGGTGTTGTCGCGGTATACCAGCGGGCTTTCGGCCGCCTGGCATCCGCTGTTGTGGATCGAGGTGAAGAAATGGTTGTAGACCGGCGTCTGGATCAGGACTTTGTCGCCCGGTTGCGTCAGGGCCTTGATGACGGCCGACAGGGCGGGGATGACGCCTGTCGTATGGAGCACCCATTCCGGCCGTATCTGCCAGCCGTGGCGGCGGCGGAACCACCCCGTAATCGCGTCGTAGTAGGCTTTCGGAGCCGTCGCATACCCGAAAATGTCGTGTTGCACCCGCCGCTGCAAGGCGGCTGCGACAGCGGGTGCCGTGCGGAAGTCCATGTCGGCCACCCACATGGGCAGCACCTCGGGATCGGTATCCATATCCCATTTGATCGCGTTCGTCCCGCGGCGCGGGACTATTTCATCGAAATCGTATTTCATGCGGAATTGTATTTGCTCGTTTATAAATACGTCGGAGCCTCCCCGAAAGTTTCATTCCGGGTTCCGGTTTTGCACGGCAGGCAGGCTGCCGGCTTGCCCTCGCGTTCCGGCAGCGTACCCTTATGCTCGCCGATGTACCCTTATCTGCTTCTCCTTTCCCCATCCGTACCGCCATGCGATGCGGGGAAACGAAAAACGAGGCAGTCGTAAACTGCCTCGTTTCCTGTTTTTTATCTCCAAAGATTTCCTCTCCGGTTTGCTGGCGGTGCGTAGGGGACTCGAACCCCTGACCCCGTGCGTGACAGGCACGTATTCTAACCAGCTGAACTAACGCACCGTTT
>ENA-UPXC01005733-UPXC01005733.1-human-gut-metagenome-genome-assembly--contig:-NODE-5733-length-9995-cov-9.713249_pt1 | contig 9995 bp, 8 predicted proteins | sample MGYA00250047_ERZ773371 | MGnify/ENA primary metagenome ERZ773371 (study PRJEB29103, sample SAMN06111975) | human gut metagenome | biome: human gut; feature: ankylosing spondylitis patient; material... | reverse complement strand
GTATCTGAATTGTATTGAACCACGATATTAAAAGAAAGGAAACGTGTGATAATTAACTTCCTAATTATCATACAAGGTAAAATGGGAAATGAATATTGCAAACATGGATATGTGCAGCGGTTGTGGTGCATGTTTTTCAGCTTGTCCGAAAGATGCAATAAAATTTCAAAAGGATGAATACGGAAGAGAAATTCCTAAGATTATAGAAGATAAATGTATTTCGTGTAATCTTTGTGTTAGATCCTGTCCGATTAATCAGCAATATTTTCTTCCTTCAGAAGAGAGTGATCTTTGTTATGCTTTGCAAGCGAAAGATAGAGATGGAATCGCTGGATGTGCGTCTGGTGGAGTTGCAACGGTACTTTCCCGACATGTTGTACAAAATTTGGGGGTTGTGTTTGGGTGTGCGTTTAATGAAAATTTAGATTTGCAATATATAGAGTGCGAGACAGAAGAACAAATAGAATTATTAAAAGGATCAAAGTATGCACAGAGTAATCTTACAAATTGTTATCCGCATATAAAGAAGAGGCTGCAGGAAGGAAAGAAAGTGTTAGTTATTGGACTTCCGTGTCAAATTGCTGGGATAAAAGGGTATTTATCAAGAGATTATGAAAATTTGATTACAATAGATTTGATATGTCATGGAACACCTCCGATCACCTATTTGAAAGAACACGTTCGGCATTTATCAATAAAAAATATTCAAAATATTAAATTTAGAGAAAACGGAAGATTTATTTTTTCAATTATAAATAAAAACGGAAAAGAAGTATATTCTGCAGCTGCTGAGAATGATGAGTACTATTATGGATTTTTAAAAGGAATTAGTTACAGAGAGAATTGCTATCATTGTCCTTATGCTACAACTAAAAGGGTATCAGATATAACATTGGGAGACTTTTGGGGATTAGATCACCATAGATTAACAGAAACATATGAAGGAGCTATTTCGCTGGCTATTATAAACACTCAAAAAGGCAGAGCTATCTTTGAAGAAGTAAAAGATTATTTTGTATATGAAGAGCGCGATATAGAAGAAGCTAAAAGTGGAAATGATCAGCTGCAAGCACCTATGAATCCAAATTTAGACGATAGAGAAAAATTTCTCAAATATTATTCACGATTAGGATATGATAAGGCGTTTCGGAAAACTGGGTTATATCAGAAAAAGACTATGATTAAAAAAATAAAGCTATTTTTATTAAAGTCTTCAGTTGGGCAGTGGATAAGAAGGTTAAAAAGATAAAATCGGTTTGAGGTAAATGAAAAAGGAACAGTTATGGATAAAGCATGTTATTTTACGATTATTGTACCAGTCTATAATACGGAAAAGTACTTAAGACATTGTTTGGACAGTATTTTGTCACAGACTTTTGAGGATTATGAAGTAATATTGATTAATGATGGATCAACAGACAACAGCGCTGCGATTTGCAGAGAATATGCGAAGAAAGATGAAAGAATACGAGTTGTTGAGCAGGAGAACAAGGGACTGTTGCAAGTACGTCGTGTTGGTTTAAAAGCAGCTAAAGGAAAATACATTATGCATATAGATTCTGATGATAGCTGTAAAAAAATAATGTTAGAACATATGTATAACTATACTCAACAGTATAATGCGGATATGATTATATTTAATTATGATCTGGTGGATGATAATGATAGTTTGATTAAGACTGTAAAACCTTCTGTTTGTAATTTGGAAAATAATGTTTTTGAAAAAGAATCGAAAGATAAATTAGTTAAGGCTTTTATAGAAGGATATGAATTAAATAATCTAGTTACTAAATGTGCTAAGAGAGAAATCTATGATATTAATGTTGATTATAGTAAATATGGTCGATTAAGTATGGGAGAAGATGCATTGCAATCAATTCCATTGATTGAAAGCGCAAAGAAAATAGTATATATTAATGAAAGTTTGTATTTGTACCGTTATAATCAGGCAGGAATGTCAAGAAGTATTAAAAAAAGTTATATTTTTGATTATATTCATATACAGAAAAGAACTCGGGAAATGTTAAAAAGTTTAAATATGAGTTTTTTGAATGAACTTTCAGAAGTAAAGTATGTTCATAGAATTATTTCACAATTATTGCAATTAATAGTTGTATGTAAAAATAAAGAGGAGTATTGTGATATTTATGAGCGAACACAGAAGGTAAAGGATGTTAATATGAAATCTTATTTTGAGAAATTGTCTGTTTCGGATAAAGTAGGATATTATTTGGTAAAACCTTCTATGTATGGAATTTCAAAGAGAATCAGTAAAATATACTTTGCTAATAAATAAATTTATGAGTTGGAGTTTAGAAAGTTAACGATGATTAGTGTATTAATGAGTACTTATAAAGAGCCGATTTCCTATGTACAAAAGGCCGTGCAGTCTATCTTGAATCAGTCCTATTCTAATATTGAGTTTATCATAATCGTTGATGATCCCCACAATGAGCCGGTTATAAAATATTTGAAAATATGTGAAGAGAAAGATGAGCGTATTCGTATCTGTATTAATGACAGCAACATAGGGTTGGTTTCCAGTTTAAATAAAGGACTTTTGTTGTGCAGAGGGGAATATATTGCGAGAATGGATGCGGATGATATTTCAAATCCGGCACGTTTGGAAAAGCAGTTGTGTTATATAAAAAAGAAAGGTTATGATCTTATAGGAGCACAAATAGAGACTTTTACAGATGAGCGAACGATAGGAACATTCTGTTTTCCTGAAGAAGATTCGGAATGTAAGAAAGCATTGAGATATTATACGTCGATTCCGCACCCGGCATGGTTTTGCAAAAGAGAAGTTTATGAAAAATTAGAGGGTTATCGAGATATTAAAGCATGTGAGGATTATGATTTTTTGACCAGGGCAGTTTTGGCAGGGTTTAAGTTAGGTAATTGCCCTGAAAAATTATTAAGATATAGACGTAATATGTTAAGTATATCAAACACAAATATAAATGCGCAAAAAGTGATTGCGAAGTTTTTGTCTCAAAAATTCCGTCATGGAAAAGCGGTAGAAATGGAAGAGTATAAAGAGTATATCAAATCAGAAAAATATGAGAGAGCAGTTTTGAAAAATAAGAAATTAGATCAAAACAAAAAAGAATATAAACAGACAAATAATTTATTCAAAAAGGTATATTTATTAATCAAAATTTTATTGGATTTTGATTTTATAAGACAGAAAATATTAATAAAAAAAACAAGCAGGAGCAAAGGTAATTAGCAGAAATAAGGATATAAGATATGAAAATTGGAATTTTATCGATGCAGCGAATTGTAAATTACGGTTCGTTTCTTCAAGCGTATGGCTTGAAAAAAACAGTTGAAAAATTAGGACATGAAGTAGAGTTCGTAGATTATACTATTGAGCCATGTTTAGTTAAGAAACCGCAGCAAACAACAAATATTTTAAAAAAAAGTAAAAAAGTATGCAAAGAATTATGCAAAGGGGTGTTAAAAAGCGGGAGAGTTCTTTTTTTAAAACGCAAGTGGGAGACTTTTGAAAAATTTGAGTCTGACTATGAAAATAAATATTTACCGATCTTAGGTATAACAGAGAAACGAAATATATCTCCGGAAGTAGATTGTTTAATTATCGGAAGTGATGAAGTTTTTAATTGTCTTCAGACAAATAAAAATGTAGGATATTCAAGAGAATTATTCGGAATAAATTGTAATGCGAAAGAGATCATCAGTTATGCGGCTTCATTTGGAAATGCTACTTTGGAAGGCTTGAAGAAATATCGTGTAGATCAGGAAATAGCAGAGGGGTTGAAAAAATTTGAGTCTATTTCAGTGAGGGATCAAAACTCTCAAGATATTGTGAAAGAATTGACAGCAAGAATTGCGGATATGCATTTAGACCCGGTACTGATATATGACTTCAAAGAGATTGATAGTATAAAAACAGATTATAACTATGCAGAGAAGTATATGGTTGTTTATGCATATCCCGGGCGTATTAACAAAAAGGAAGGAAAGAAAATAAGAGAGTTTGCCAGAAAGAAAAAATGCAGACTTATAGGGATCAGCGGAAGTTTTTGGTTTTGTGATGATTCTGTTTTCCCTTCACCTTTTGAAGTGCTTCGTCTTTTTAGAGGGGCTGAATATATAGTGACTGATACGTTTCATGGAAGTGTGTTTTCTATAAAGTATAATAAACAGTTTGCGGTTTTTGTAAGAGATGGGGAAGAATTGAAATATGGAAACAGCCAGAAAATTACTGATTTGTTAGATAAATTTAAGTTACAAGACAGAATCATAAGTTCGGATAGTGTTTTGGAGGAAGTAATTGATCAGCCGATTGATTATAATCGTGTAAATGATAAAATTATAATGGAAAAACAAAGGACGAACGAATATTTAGAAAAGCTTTTAAAAGAATAGAAAATTTGTTTTAAGCAACTTAGAAGAAAAAGATTTGCCTAACAGGGGGATGAAAAGGAAATGAGAAATACAAAGGATATAAGCAGGTTATTTGTTTTGACAGTGATGGCGGCAACATTGTCCTCAACGACAATAAGTGCAGAAACAGCAGATGCATATAGCGTGTGTGAAGAAGCGATAGAAGGATCTGAGGGAAATAGTGTAAAAGATCTTTCGATGGGTGGAAGTGCAGAAAAGGAAATTCAAATTATAGATGAACAGGAAACAATAGGAAATATAAAAAATGGTTGGATAGAAGATGCAACTGGGCTGCATTATTATGTAAATGATCAAATGCTTGTAAGCCAGGGATATAAAATAGATGGTTATTGGTATTATTTTAAGGATGATGGAAGCATTCTTAAAGGATGGCGGGAAAAAGAAGGAGATATGTACTATTATGATGAAGAGGGACATTTGGTAACAAATAAAGGTCTTAAAATAGACGGTTATTGGTATTATCTGACAGGCAGTGGAAGACGAATGGAAAATGAATTCCGCCAAAAAGGAGTGAATGGTTTTATTATGATGAAGAGGGCTGTCTAGTGAAGGATACGGAATTGGTTATTGGCGGAAAGTACTATAAGTTTCAGTCTTCAGGAGCAGGGTATCTTGGCTGGGATGAAAACAATCAGTATTACTATATAGATAAAGGTTACCGTGCAGTTAATCAAGGAATCAAAATAGATGGTTATTGGTATTATTTTAAGGATGATGGAAACACCCTCAAAGGATGGCGGGAAAAAGAAGGAGACATGTACTACTATGATGAAGAGGGGCATTTGGCAACAAATAAAGGTCTTAAAATAGATGGTTATTGGTATTATCTGACAGGCAGTGGAAGACGAATGGAGAGTGAGCTTCGTCAAAAAGGAAATGAATGGTTTTATTATGATGAAGAGGGCTGTCTGGTGAAGGATACGGAGTTGGTTATTGACGGAAAGTACTATAAGTTTCAATCTTCAGGAGCAGGGTATCTTGGTTGGGATGAAAACAATCAGTATTATTATATAGATAAAGGTTACCGTGCAGTTAACCAAGGGGTTAAAATAGATGGTTATTGGTATTATTTTAAGGAAGATGGAGAAAGACTGACAGGCTGGAGAGAAAAAGAAGGCGGTAAGTATTGGTATAATGAGATTGGTCAGTTGTCTGTAAATAAAGGAATTGAAATAGCAGGAGACTTATATTATTTTACCGGCAGTGGAAAGATGCAGCAGAATGGGCTGAGTCAAATAGGTAATGATTGGTTCTATCATGATGAGTTGGGAAGAGCTGTAAAAAACAGAGATATGGTTATTAACGGATATCGTTATATTTTTCAAAGTAATGGTGCGGCATATCAGGGAATCAAAGAAGAAAACGGAAGCATTATTGGATTTGATACACAGGGAAGGCAGGCCTTTAATGCGGGAGTAAAAGATAGGGAAACAGGGTATTGGTATTACTTTGATGGTAATGGCAATATGGTGAAAAATTGGTGGAGAACAAAAGCCGATGGAAAATATTATTATCAAAATGATGGAATATTGGCTGTTAGTAAAGGGTTAAAAATAGATGGTTACTGGTATTATTTTAATAACAGCGGTAGGATGCTGAGATCTGAATGGCGTACAAAGGATGGAGCGCTGTACTATTATGATACAAACGGACATCTTGTGACAGGAGAAAAACTGTGGATTGATGGCAAATGGTGTGAGTTTGACAGCAGCGGAAAATATATAGATAAGTTTGAGAAAGTTGCACAGTTGAGAAATTATACATATGTACCATATTGTTGGGGAGGTGCAACTCCAAGTGGTTGGGATTGCAGTGGTTTTACTCAGTGGGCATTGAATTATTTAGGCGTTTCAGTACTGAGATTGGCACATGAACAGGCAGCAGGAGGAAGTTGGGTGGATCCATTTGATAAGAGCAAGTGGCTTCCGGGCGATCTTATCTGTTATTCAGAAGGCGGGATCGTATCGCATGTGGCAATCTATCTTGGAAATAACGAGATTATACATGCTTTAAGTCCTAAATATGGAACAATTATTCATGATGTGGATTATTATGAATGGTGGGATTGGGCGACATATCGAGTAGCAGTAAAAAGATATTTATAGAAGAAATGTCCTTTGCCAAAAGGCGGAGGGCATTTTTCATAAAATAGACTAGAAAGTTCTGTGAAAAAAGGTGAGTTTTGTGTATAATAAAATAAGAATGTGATAGATGAATCGAAAGCCAGAAACGATGAGAACATTTTTGAGAGGAAATGTTTGGGAAAGGGATGTGAAGTATGAAAAAGAGAAATCAAAAGATAGTATTGCTGATAGGCGCGATCGGAATTTTAAGCGGAAGCATTGTAGTATCGGCAGAGGAATATTCCACTTCAAATGCTGAAATTATGATAGAAGCTGATTTAGAAGTTGAAAAGATGGGGTGGAAGCAGGAAGCAGATGGTTGGCATTATTATGATAATGGAAGAGAATTGATTTCCGAGGGAATTAAAATTGACGGTTACTGGTATTATTTTAATGATGCAGGAGTATCTTTGCGGGATGAATTTCGTCAAAAAGACGGAGGCTGGTATTACTACGATGAATTAGGACATTTGATAGTTAATAAAGGGTTAAAAATTGACGGAGAGTGGTATTACTTTACAAGCAGTGGAAGAAGATTAGAAAATGAGTTCCGCCAAAAAGGGACTGAGTGGTTTTATTATGATGCCGAGGGGCATTTGGTAAGTGACACAGAATTTATAATTGATGGTAAATATTATCGTTTTGGAAGTTCTGGAGCGGGATATCAAGGTTGGGATGAAAATCACGAATATTATTATGTGGGACAGGGATATCGTGCGGTAAACCAAGGTGTGAAGATTGGAAAATATTGGTATTACTTTAAAGAAGACAGCAGAATTTTGACCGGTTGGAGAGAAAAAGAAGGTGAATATTACTATTATAACGAAGAAGGTCATTTGCAGAGTAATAAAGAGCTCAGAATCGGCGATGACAGGTATTATCTGACAAACAGCGGCAGAAGACTGCAGAATGAATTTCGTGAGAAAAGTGGAAAATGGTACTATTATGATAGTGAAGGCCGGATGGTTTATGATACAGAAATGGAAATAGGCGGTAAGTATTATCGTTTTGAAAGTTCTGGAGCGGGGTATCAGGGCTGGGATGAGAACTGTGAATATTATTATATGGATCAAGGATATCGCGCGGTAAATCAAGGTGTGAAAATCGGAAAATACTGGTACTATTTCAAAGAAGATGGTAAAGTTTTGACCGGCTGGAGAGAAAAGGAAGGTGGATATTACTATTATAATGCAGAAGGTCATTTGCAAAGTAATAAAGAACTTAGCATTGACGGTGAGTGGTATTATCTGACAAGTAGTGGAAGAAGACTGCAAAATGAATTCCGTGAGAAAAGTGGAAAATGGTATTACTATGATGGTGAAGGCCGAATGGTTCGAGATACAGAGATGGAGATAGGTGGTAAGTACTATCGATTTGAAAGTTCCGGAGCAGGCTACCAAGGTTGGGATGAAAATCATGAATACTATTACATGGAACAAGGATATCGTGCAGTAAATCAAGGGGTTAAGATCGGAAAATATTGGTATTACTTTAAAGAAGATGGAAGAATCCTTACAGGTTGGCGCGAAAAAGAAGATGGTTATTATTACTACGATGAAGAAGGACGTTTACAAGTTAGTAAAGGAATTAAAATCGGTGATTATTGGTACTATCTGTCAAGTAGTGGGCGAAGATTGCAAGAGGAATTCCGTCAAAAAGGTGAAGATTGGTTCTATTATGATGGAGAAGGACATCTTGTGAAGGATCTTGATATTGTAATTAATGGGTATCGATATATTTTTCAGAGTAATGGTGCAGCGTACAGAGGACTGAAAGAAGAAAACGGAAAGATTATCGGGTTTGATCCGCAGGGAAGACAGGCATTTAATGCAGGTGTTAAAGATAAAGATGGGTCATGGTACTACTTTAACGCTTCCGGTAATATGATGAAAAGCTGGTGGCGTACGAAAAATGGTGGTAAATACTATTATCAGTCAAATGGAAAACTGGCAGTATCAAAAGGTTTAAGAATTGATGGACACTGGTATTACTTTACTGAAAATGGAAAAATGCTTACCGGTTGGAGAGTAAAAAACGGAGATAAATATTATTACAATGGAAATGGGCATTTAGTATCAAATTGTACATTAATAATTGACGGTGTGGAATATATATTTGATGCGTCAGGAAGAGCACATGCAAAGCAATTTGGCACAAGAATGTCTGTATTTTCAACTGTTTCTACCAATAATTATAATGGTACATATAATATGACGAAAGCATTGATGAGCTTTAATCAAGTTGTGATCAATCCGGGTGAAACAATTTCTTTCTTCGGAATAGCAGGACCGTGCGGAGCAGCGCAGGGTTATCTTCCGGGAGGCGTTGTCGGAGGTGTCGGATACGGAGGAGGAATCTGTCAGGCAAGTACAACACTTTACGGAACGGCGCTTAGAGCAGGATTGACAATTATAGAGCGTAACAATCACTCCGTGCCGTCTACATATGTTCCGATTGGACAAGATGCGATGGTAAATTACGGAACATCAGATCTTAAGATAAGAAATGATCATAATTTCCCGGTGAAAATAGTGACTTATGTATATGGTCAGACATTGTATGCAGAAGTTTGGGGAGTTCAGCCGTCATGGTATGATTATATTAATATACGTTCATGGTGGACTGGAAGCAATACGGCAATCGCCTATCGCGATTATATTAAAAACGGTATTGTAGTGAAGACAGAGCAGTTAAGAGGCTCATATTATTGGTAAAAAGTGAAAAGAGATGATTTTAACCACCGCTTTTGATATCATAAGCGGTGGTTGTGCTGAAAGATTAAAAAAGTAAGAGGAAAATAATATGTATAAGAATATTGTCATTATCCCAGCACTTAATCCGCCTTGTGAAATATTGAAAAAATATATTGCATCGTTGATAGAGCATGGATGTGAACGGATTTTGATAGTTGATGATGGTAGTTCGCAGATTATAAGGAGATGTTTTCATTTCTTGAAACGTATAAAGAAGTAAGGATATACCGTCATGCTGTGAATCTCGGCAAAGGTCGGGCTTAAAAAAATGCGTTTAATTATGCTTTTACAGAATGGGGAATGGAAGATTGTGCAGGTGTTATAACTGTTGATTCAGATGGACAGCACACAGTTGAGGATGTGGTTGCGTTACAAAATGAACTGAATAGACAAACTGCTCCTGCGTTATTATTAGGAATGCGAGATTTTGATGATTTGAATGCGCCATTCAAAAGTCGATATGGAAATAAAATAACAAGTGGAATCTTTAAATTGTTATACGGTATAAAATTAAAAGATACACAAACTGGTTTACGAGGTATTCCTAAAAAATATTTACTGCAATATATGGATTTGGATGGAGAGCGGTTTGAATATGAAATGAATATGCGAGACTATGAAGAAAAGTCTGTAAATATGATCTTCTATGATAAGAATGAGCGATAGGCTTAAACAAAATCAGCTT
>ENA-UPXC01005723-UPXC01005723.1-human-gut-metagenome-genome-assembly--contig:-NODE-5723-length-10009-cov-4.206404_pt1 | contig 10009 bp, 6 predicted proteins | sample MGYA00250047_ERZ773371 | MGnify/ENA primary metagenome ERZ773371 (study PRJEB29103, sample SAMN06111975) | human gut metagenome | biome: human gut; feature: ankylosing spondylitis patient; material... | reverse complement strand
GGGCCACTCTCTGTTTCCACATACGGACGGGCCGTCACAGGCGGTAGATGCGGTGAAACTCCTCCTCCAGCCAATCCCGAAAGTCCGGGTGGGCGATGGAGATAAGGGCCTTGGCCCGCTGCGGAACCGTCAGCCCCCGCAAACAGACCGCGCCATACTCGGTGGCCACAAAGTGGGTATTGCTCCGGGTAAGGGTCACCACGGCCCCCTCCGGCAGTACAGGCCGTATACGGGCCTGGAGACGCCGCTCCCCCGTGTCCGGGTCCTTTGCAGAGTAGGTGGAGCGCAGGGTAATAACCGACTTGCCCCCCGGCGCCATCTGTGCGCCTACGGCGGTGTCCACCTGTCCGCCGCTGCCCGAGATCTGCCGGGGCCCCACACTCTCCGAGGCGCACTGGCCGGTGAGATCCACCTGGAGCGCAGCATTGATGGAGGTCATGCCCCGGTTGGCCGCCAAAACAGACAGATCGTTGGTGTAGCTCAGGGCCTTGTGGAGGATGGTGGGGTTGTCATCCACGAAATCATAGAGGGCATGGCTGCCCATGGTAAAGCACGTCACCGTCTTGCCCCGGTGGAGGCTCTTGCGGCTGTTGTCCGCCGCGCCGCACCGGAGCAGCTCCATGGCCGCGTCGGACATGGCCTCGGTGTGAATACCCAGGCCCCGCTTGTCCTTGAGCTCGGCGGCCAAGGCGTTGATGGTACCCCCAAAGCCGAGCTGGATGGTGGCCCCGTCCTCCACCAGCTCCGCCACCACCCGGCCAAGCTGGCGGTCCACCTCATCGGGGGGCTGGGGTGAAAGGGCGGCGGGGTAGCGGTCGGACTCCACAATGGCGTCCACCTGGGAGACATGGAGGGTCACGTCCCCGAAGATCCGGGGAGCACAGGAGGCCACCTCCACCACCACCCGCCGGGCGCGGGGGAGCACCTCCAGCTCAATGCAGGCCGAGCCCGCCAGGGAAAAGCAGCCATGCTTGTCCATAGGGGAGACCGTGAGTACCAGGCAGTCGTACTCCGGCGCCCCGTGGGTCCAGTCCCTGGCCGCATTGCGCAGGTGGTTGGGCAGAAAGGCGCAGCGGCCCAGGCGCTGGGCCTCCTGCTGGTAGGTGTTGTAAAAAATCGACTCTATTTGAAAGGCGTCCCCGCAGGCGGGGTCGGTAAGCAGAGCCAGGGACTCCAGGGGCAGGTAGTTGAGCACCCGTACCCCGTGGAGCTCCGCCGCCCGCCGGTGGAGGGCGGCGGCAAAGTCCACTGGGAGCAGCGGGCCGCCCGCCAGATAGACGGTGTCCCCGGAGCAGATGCGGCCTGCCTCCGCCTCCGCGGTGGTGCGCCGGCGGGCATATTCCGCCTCAAACATGGGAAAGCACTCCTTTTCTTGCACAGAGGGCGGGGCAGCCAGGCTGCCCCGCCCTCTGAAGATTGATTCAGACAGGAGAATTACGCGTACTTCTGAAGCGCAGCGGCGCCCTTCTCGGTGATGCGCAGCTTGCGCTTGAACAGGCCGCCCTCCACCACGTAGCCGCGGCGGGTCAGGTGGGAGCAGATTGCGGACATGCGCATGGACTTAATGCCGTTTTTCTGCACAAACTCCGCCTGCTGCTCGGGGTTCTCCTTGACCACCTTCAGGAGCTGGACATACAGGGGGTTCAGGAACTCCTCTGCCATCTCGGCCTCCTTCCCGCTGAGGGCGGGCAGGGCCGCCAGCCCCTTCTCGGTGATGGTAAAGGTGTAGAACTTGGAGCCGCTCATGCCGGCACGGACCAGGTAGCCGCCCTGATCCAGGTTCTCCACGGCGGCGCCGGAGGTCTTGGAGTCCACCCCCAGGGCGTCGGTCAGGTCGGACATGTAGCAGTGGCCGATGCGCAGCATCTCCAGAATCTGCTTTTCCAACTCGCCCAGCTTGACCTCCTTACGGTTGGAGGCGGTGGGCACCCGCTCCCAGCCGGGGCGGCCGTAATACTTGGGCTGGCCGAACAGGGAGGCGATCACCGCCACCACCAGGGTGACCACCAGGCCCAGGGTGGCCAGATACACATAGCTGTTGATGGAGAACACCTTGGTCAGGTCCAGCAGGGTGAACACAGCCATGGTGGCCATGCCGCACACCGCGCCCCACAGGGCGCCGCGGCCGTTAAACCGGGGCCAGATGGCGCCCAGGCCCAGCAAAATGGCGGGGGGCACCAGCCAGCAGTTGGCAAAGGCGAACAGGTAGGTGGGGCCGCCGGGGAACTGGCAGAGCACGAAGGTGACCACGCCGATGAGCAGCATGATGATCTTGGACATCTTCAGGCTCTTCTTTGCGTCAGCCTTGGGGTTGATCAGGCGCTGGTAGATATCGCGGTTGGCCACAGCGGAGGCGCCCAGGGCGGAGGTGGAGGCGGTAGAGATGGATGCCGCCACGGCGCTGATAACCACCAGGGAGCCAAACAGAGACACGAAGGTCTTGGCCACATAGCCGTAGGTGCCGGTAGGAGCCACGGTACCGCCGTTGAGGGTGAGCTGCTCGGGATAGAACGCGCCCATGTAGCCGCCGATGAAGCACAGGGGCACCATGAACACCACAATCAGGATGATGGCAGCGGCCACGAAGGAGCGGCGGGCCACCTTCTCACTGCGGCAGTTGGCGACCTTCATCCAGTAGTAGTTGTTGCCCCAAACCAGGGCTACGGCGAAGCAGATAATGAAGTTAAACACCGAGGGGTAGGTCAGCTTCATGCCGGGCAGCGCCCCCACAAAGCCCTGGCTCATGAAGTCGCCGGCACCCCAGTTGGCGCTGATGGCGTCCAGCCAGCCGAATCGTCCGGCCAGGATGAAGAAGGTGGCGGGCACCACAATCACGCCGATGAGCACCTGGAACAGGTCGGTGATGGTGGTGGCCCACAGGCCGGAGACAAAGGTAAACACGATGATGACAGCGAAGATAATAGCGGTAATGGCCAGGCGGTTCCAGCCGGTGAAGGCCGCAATGTTGTCCACACTGGACACCACGTTATTGGCCATAATGCCGCACATGCCGATAACGGAGGTGATGGCCACTACGGAACGGGTGTGCCCGTCGTAGCGCATCTCCAGAAACTCGGGCAGGGTCTGGGCGCCGCTGCGGCGGACAAAGTTGGAGTACAGCAGGCCGAAGATCAGCAGGCCGCACACCGAGTAGATGACACCCCAACCCAGGCCGCCCAGCAGGCCGTACTGAATCGTGAAGCCGGGGGCCAGTGTGACCGTGGTGCCGGCAAAGCCGATAGCAATGACGCCCACCACGTTGATGGGGGTGGAAATCTCACGGCCGGCCAGCACGAAGTCGGAGGACTCCTTGACCCACCGCTTGCTGATCAGGCCTGCGCCCAATAGAAACGCGCAGAAAATGACAAATATGACGACAAATATGACGTTACCCACGTTTGTCCCTCTCTTTCATATGTATGGTTGTTTACACTGACACAACAAAAGGGTTACTCCACGAAGGCCACCACACGGGCCCAGCCGGCGGAGGCGGCCTTGATGCTTACCGGGAAGCAGCTTACCTTAAAGCCGGTGACAGGGAGCTGATCCAGGTTGGTCAGCTTTTCGATGTGGCAGTAGGCCTTGTCGCGGCCCACCCGGTGGGCCTCCCAGATAATGGAGGCATCGTGGTTCTTTTCAAACTCCTCCCCCTCGAAGGGCAGGGGCACATCCCAGCTCCAGCCGTCGGTGCCCACCACACGCACGCCGCGCTCCAGCAGCCACATAGTGGCCTCATAGCTCATGCCCGCGCCCGCAACCAAGTACTCAGGCTTGCCCCAGCGGTCATCGGCGTCGGTGCGCAGGAAGACAATATCGCCGGGCTTGAGGGTGTAGTTGATCTTCTGGAAGTACTCCTCCACATCCTTGGCGGTGATCTTGTATCCATCGGGCTTGTCGTGGAAGTCCATCACCACGCCGTCGCCCACAAACCAGTCCAGAGGCACCTCGTCAATGGTCCAGGCCCGCTCACCGCCGTTCATGGTGGGGTAATAGTGGTAGGGGGCATCCACATGGGTTCCGGAATGGGTGCACACCTGCAGGAACTCGATTCCCCAGCCGTTGCCCTCCGGCAGATCCTCAACGGTGCAGCCCTTAAAGAAGCCAGCCATCTGCTCCGCGGTGTCCTTGTGGTTGCAATACTGAATCTTGGGAATCTGGATCGGGGGATCACTGGGCAGTCCGTCTTCAATGGGAATAGACAGGTCAATGATTTTCATAGTGGTTACACTCCTTTTGATTCGGCCGGTGGCCGTTGCTTGCGTCTCATAAGATAGCAATTTCTGTGCCAAGTCTGTCTAACACTCTGCAAGCCGTTGCAACTGTAAGAAAAAGCGGTTATTTTCATTGACATCCAGGCGCCCAAACACTGTTCGGTAATCCGTACATTTGAATATTTTATTTTGAGCTGTCTTTTGGCAATCCCCCTCTGTTCTTATGTTTTAAGCCTCATGTATTGATTTCCTTACATGTTTTGTTTTCCGTACATTTCGCAAACAATTTTGGACGTTTTCTGGCGTTTTTTGTGACTCAATTTTTTGCAAAAACCCATTTTCTCCGCATCAACTAAACAAAAAGATTCATTTTCGGTGAAATTAACCATTGTAAAACGGCGCGCAGCTTGCTATCGTTAATACATTCCGTACCGTGTATGAGTGGAGGAAGCCGCATTGGAAAACCACATTGATCCGAGCACCATGCTGGAATTTATCGAGGGTCTGGCCGCCATGGCGGTTCTGGACCAGGACGGCGTCTACACCTATGTCAGCCCGGGCTGGGAGCGCTACACCGGCCACACCGCACAGGAGGCCATCGGCCGGAAGGTTTGGGAAATGGTGCCCGACACCCACGCCACCGAGGTCTTCCACACGGGCAAGCCGGTCTTTGCCAAGGCCGTCAACGCCAACGGCCCCGCCTTTACCTCCTATTTTCCCCGCTTTGACCGGGATGGGAAGCTGTGCGGGCTGTTTCTCTATGTCATCGTCCAGGGTATGGAGGACGCTCAGAACCTGACCCGGCGCATCGGCGAGCTGTCCAGCAAGGTGGAGTTCTACCAGCAGGAGCTGTCCCGGGAGCGGGGCGCACGCTACGGACTGGACAACATCATCGGCGAAAGCGCCTCGGTCCTCCGCCTGAAGGAGCAGATCGTCCAGGCCGCCCGCTCCACCTCCACGGTGCTCATTGAGGGGGAGACGGGCAGCGGCAAGGAGCTCATCGCCCACTCTATCCACGCCATGAGCGCCCGCAAGGCGGCCAACTTTGTGCGGGTCAACTGCTCCGCGATTCCGGCCGAGCTGATGGAGTCCGAGTTCTTCGGCTACGCCGCCGGCGCCTTCACCGGCGCGGCCCGGAAGGGCCGCATCGGCCGCTTTCAGCTCGCCAGCGGCGGCTCCATTTTTCTCGACGAGGTCAACCTGCTCACCGCCACCATGCAGCCCAAGTTTCTCCGGGTACTTCAGGAGATGGAGATCGACCCGGTGGGCGGGGAGAAGAGCATTCCCATCGACGTGCGGGTGATCGCCGCCTCCAATATCCCGCTGGAGACGCTGGTGGAGGCGGGACAATTCCGCAGCGACCTCTATTACCGCCTCAACGTCATCCGCATCCAGGCCCCCACCCTGCGGGAGCGGAAGGAGGATCTGCCCCTGCTTGTGGACAACTTTATCCACCGGCTCAACTACCAGCTCGGCATGGTCATCGAGGGGGTGGCCCCCGGCGCCATGGACCTGCTGATGGATTACGACTGGCCGGGCAACGTCCGCGAGCTGCAGAACGCGGTGGAGAGCGCCATGAACGCGGCTGACTCCCCCATCCTGCGGCGGCGGGACTTCCGCCAACTGGAGCAGCGGATGCAGGCCCGGCGGCGGCGCCAGCTCACCGGGCCGGGGGACTTCAAGCTGCGCCCCGCCCGCCAGGCCTTTGAGCGGGAGCTTATTCGGGACGCCCTGGCCGCCGCCGGGGGAAACCGGGTCAAGGCCGCCGCGCTTCTGGACATCTCCCGCACAGTGCTCTACGAAAAAATGGAACAATACCAATTAAAATAGACAGACTGAGGAGAGGAACATTACCATGCAGACACAACTGAGACAGGCCGTGGTTGTCGCCTTCGGCCGCACCCCCTACTGCAAGGCCCGCAAGGGCTCCTTTGCCCAGCTCCACCCCGTGGAGTATGGCGCCCAGACCCTTCTGGGTGTGCTGGCCAGAGTACCCCAGCTCCGGCCGGAGGACATCGGCGACGTGATCATGGGCTGCGCCATGCCCTTCGGTGTCCAGGGCGGCAATATGGCCCGGCTGATTGTCCAGCGGGCCGGGCTGCCCGACTGCGTCACCGCCCAGACCGTCAACCGCTACTGCTCCTCCGGCCTGCAGACCATCGCCACCGCCGCCAACGCCATCCGCTGCGGGGAGGAGGACGTGGTCATCGCCGGCGGCGTGGAGTCCATGTCTCTGGTTCCCATGCTGGTGGGCGCGGAGGATGCCGACCCCTGGCTGGCGGAGCACCGCCCCGAGGTATACACCACCATGGGCATCACGGCGGAAAATGTGGCCCGCCAGTGGGGCATCAGCCGGGCCGATATGGACGCCATGGCCGTTGAGAGCCACCGCCGGGCCGCCCAGGCCCAGGCCGGCGGCTGCTTTGACGGACAGATCATCCCCATCACCGTCCCCGGCCCCGACGGCGGCGAGGTGGTGGTCTGCCGGGACGAGGGCATCCGCCCCGGCACCACTGCGGAGACGCTGGCCGGGCTGAAGCCCTGCTTCCTGGAAAACGGCTCCGTCACCGCAGCCACCTCCTCCCAGATGACCGACGGTGCCGGCTTCGTGGTGCTCATGTCGGAGGAAAAAGCCGCAGAGCTGGGCGTGAAGCCCCTGGCCCGCTTTGTCTCCTTTGCCACCGGCGGCGTGCCTGCGGAGGTCATGGGCGTCGGCCCCATCGAGGCGGTGCCCAAGGCGCTCAGAAAGGCCGGCCTTACCCTGGAGCAGATGGACACCATTGAGCTCAACGAGGCCTTTGCCTCCCAGGCCCTGGCGGTCATCCGCACCCTGGGCATGGACCCGGCCAGGGTCAACCCCTGGGGCGGCGCCATGGCCCTGGGCCACCCCCTGGGCGCCACCGGCGCCATGCTCACCTGTAAGGCCTTAAGCTATCTGGAGCGCACCGGCGGCCGTTACGGCATGGTCACCATGTGCATCGGCGGCGGCATGGGCGCGGCAGGTATCTTCGAGTGCCTGTAACGGCAGTACAGCAGGAGGCCCTGGGAACCTTCCGGTTCCCAGGGCCTCCTTTCTTGCTGCATACGTCAAAAAATTAACGCTTGTCATTTGGGTTCTTAAGTGCTATCATCACAGTATCATATCTATACTAATCGGTTTGAAAAGGAGAATAAGCATGAAAGAACTCGAAAACAAGGTCGCTCTGGTCTCCTCCTCCACCCGCGGCATCGGCCTGGCCTGCGCCAAGACGCTGGCCGCCCAGGGGGCCGCGGTCTATCTCGGGGTCCGCCGCCTGGAGGCCGGACAGCAGATCGCCGACGAGCTGATTGCCGCCAGCGGGCGGGCCGGGGTGGTCTTCTTTGACGCCTCCCGGGAGGAGAGCTTTTCCGGCATGGTGGACGAGGTGGCGGCCAAGGAGGGCCGGCTGGACATTCTGGTGAACAACTTCGGCTCCACCGACGTCAAGACCGACCTGGACGTGGTGAACGGCCCCTCAGAGGACTTCTTCCGCATCGTCAACACCAACCTCAAGAGCGTGTATCTGCCCAGCAAGGCGGCGGTGCCCCTCATGGCCAAAAACGGCGGCGGCTCCATCATCAACATCGGCTCCGTGGGCGGCCTCTACCCCGATCTGAGCCGCACGGCCTATGGCGTCAGCAAGGCGGCCATCCACTTCCTCACCAAGGACATCGCCGTGCAGTATGCCCGGCAGGGGGTGCGGTGCAACGCGGTGCTCCCCGGCTTCACCGCCACCGACGCCGCTCTGAACAACATGTCCCAGGCCTTCCTGGATCTTTTCCTGAAAAACGTCCCCCTCAACCGCCCCGGCCGCCCGGAGGACATCGCTGATGCCGTCGCCTTCCTGGCCAGCGACCGGGCCGCCTTCATCACCGGCGAGATTCTGCCCGTGGCCGGCGGCTTCGGCCTGCCCACCCCGCTGTACGGCTCCTATATGAGCGCGGGGGCCAAGGGCTGATTTCCCCTCCAGAGGGCCCTTCGGGGCCCTTTTTACTATGCAAAGGTATAGCAAAAAGGGCCGTGTGCCGCTTTCGGTGGCGCGGCCATGAACGCAACAGCCCGTGGGCCAGGACGGCCCACATGCGCAAAAGCTTCCTGCGCACCGGCGTTTGCCTGGGCCCGTGGTGCGCTTTAAGCCCATGAAGTTTGTTGCCCCGTCCGCCCCGGACGTGCTATACTATAGTATCACACCGTAAAGGACGGCAGCTATGGACAAACTGGTTGTAGGCATTCTGGCCCATGTGGACGCGGGGAAAACCACCCTCAGCGAGGGGCTGCTCTACACCTGCGGGCGCCTGAAAAAGCTGGGGCGGGTGGATCACCAGGACGCCTTTCTGGACACCGACCCCATGGAGCGCGCCCGGGGCATTACTATCTTTTCCAAGCAAGCGGTGCTCCCTGTGGACGGGGCGGAGCTCACCCTGCTGGACACGCCGGGTCACGCGGACTTTTCCAGCGAGATGGAGCGCACCCTCCAGGTGCTGGACTGCGCCATCCTGGTCATCAGCGGCACCGACGGCGTGCAGGGCCACACCCACACCCTCTGGCGGCTGCTGGAGCGCTACGGCGTGCCCACCTTCCTGTTTGTCAACAAGATGGATCTGGCGGGGGCGGACAAGGCCGCCCTGCTGGCGGGGCTGAAAGCCGGGCTGGACGAGGGGTGCGTGGACTTCACCGCCCCGGCGGCGGAGCGGGACGAGGCGGCCGCCCTCTGCGGCGAGGACGCGCTGGAGCGCTATCTGGAGGACGGGGCGCTGGACGGCGATACCCTCACCGCCCTTATCGCCCGGCGGAGGCTCTTCCCCTGCTGGTTCGGCTCCGCCCTGAAGCTGGAGGGGGTGGCCGAATTCCTCCAGGGGCTGGTGGCGTACGCCCCCCGGCCCCGGTATGGCCCCGATTTTGCCGCCCGGGTGTTCAAGATTTCCCGGGACAACCAGGGGAACCGCCTGACGTGGATGAAGCTCACCGGCGGCGCCCTGCGGGTGAAGGAGGCCCTCTCCGGCCCCGGCTGGACGGAGAAGGCGGATCAGCTGCGCGTCTACTCGGGGTCCAGGTTCCAGACCGTGGACGAGGCCCAAGCGGGAAGCGTGGTGGCCGTCACCGGCCTGAGCCGCACCGCCGCCGGGGAGGGCCTTGGGGCAGAGGCGGAGGCCCTGCCCCCCGCCCTGGAGCCGGTGCTCACCTACCAGGTGCTCCTCCCCGAGGGGCAGGATCCCCACGCCGCCCTGGGCAAGCTCCGCCTGCTGGAGGAGGAGGATCCCCAGCTCCACCTCGTGTGGAACGAGCGGCTGCGGGAGATCCACATCCAGCTCATGGGGGAGGTTCAGCTGGAGATTCTCCAGGCGCTGGCGGCCCAGCGCTTCGGCCTGGCGATCACCTTCGGCCCCGGCGGCATCGTCTACCGGGAGACCATCGCCGCCCCGGTGGAGGGCGTGGGCCACTACGAGCCCCTGCGCCACTATGCCGAGGTTCACCTGCTGCTGGAGCCGCTCCCCCGGGGGAGCGGCCTGGAGCTGGCCGCCGCCTGCCCCCAGGACATGCTGGACGGGAACTGGCAGCGGCTGGTGCTCACCCATCTGGCGGAGAAGCCCCACCTGGGGGTGCTCACCGGCTCCCCCATCACCGATGTGCGCATCACCCTGGTGGCGGGGCGGGCCCACCTTAAGCACACCGAGGGGGGCGACTTCCGGCAGGCCACCTACCGGGCGGTGCGCCAGGGCCTCATGGAGGCGGAGAGCATCCTGCTGGAGCCGTGGTACGACTTCCGGCTGGAGCTGCC
>ENA-UPXC01005711-UPXC01005711.1-human-gut-metagenome-genome-assembly--contig:-NODE-5711-length-10029-cov-3.746885_pt1 | contig 10029 bp, 8 predicted proteins | sample MGYA00250047_ERZ773371 | MGnify/ENA primary metagenome ERZ773371 (study PRJEB29103, sample SAMN06111975) | human gut metagenome | biome: human gut; feature: ankylosing spondylitis patient; material... | reverse complement strand
GAAAGTATTTTGGAAGGTATCTTCCAATTTATGCACAGATCATCACTTCCGTCCTATTATTTGCCTTCATTGCTGTAACATTTGATCAGGCGCGTGTGTTTTCTGCAAAAATGTATGAATATAGTGAGCATAAAAATATGTATGCAGTTGTTGATAAAACTGATGTACCTACTATTATGAATACATTGGTGGCAGAAGGTGCAGAAGAAAAATGCAAAGAGTTATACGAATATACAGCTAAGAATGTTGAAATGTATATTCATATGAAAGACAAGGTGCGTTGGAACGGAAAAGACATCGAAGTTTTACAGATCAATAAAAACTTTTTTGATCTGTATCAGATCAATTTGCAGCAAGGGCGTATCTTTTATGATAGCGAATGGAATGGACAAATCAATGAAGATGAGCCGATACCTGTTTTGGTGGGGTCTGAGGTAGCAGCAACGTATCCAATCGGAACAAGATTCACAAATGAGGTATCAGATAAGAGTCTATTTGAAATTGTAGGAGTACTGGATAAGGATGCTTTTTATTTAGAACCAGTTGTGGGAAATCGGATAATTTCACTCAATTCCGCGTTTATTATTCCGTGGATTCCAAGAGAATCTTTCAATAATGGCTATCGAAATGTAAATTTGTTTCATGTATTACAATTGGAAACAAATTCAGTTGAAGTGCTGAATGATATTTCTGCAAAATCAAAAGAGCTTGGTTTATTTGATTTTGATTTTGTATCGTTTCGAGAGCAGATTGAAGTGGTGAATACTTATTATCAGAATGTATATAGCAGAGATTGTGCAATGTTAGGTGCATTGCTTCTATATTGTGTCATAGGAAGTATAACGATGCTGCTTCAGTACATTAATACTCATATGAAACAAAATTCAATATATATGCTATGTGGTGCAACACAACACGAAATTGGTTTGCAAATGATGATCCAAATACTGGTGCCAATTTTGATTGGACTTGTGTTTTCTGCAATTATTTTTAAAACAGCTTTTGCAGTAATAGCAGGAGTGCTGTTTGGAATTGTATTGTTAGGTGTCATTTTATTTATACCATTGTTGAAATGGAATCGAATGGAAATCAGTCAGATTTTTAAAACTTATGAATGAAGGTGAAATCGTATGGATTTGAATAATGAAAAAAAAGCAATTATTGAGCTGCAAGGAATCTGCAAATCATTTTCAGTTGGAAAAAGAACAGCAAAGGTGTTAAAAGGAATTGATTTGTCTATCAATAACGGTGAAATGACAGCTATTATGGGAGCTAGTGGATGCGGAAAATCAACACTGCTAAATATTATAGGATGTTTGGATGTTGCAGAATCGGGAGAGTATTGGCTAAAAGGAAAAAAAGTAACGGGAAAAAGCCAAAAAGAAATGGCCAGGATTCGAAATGAAATATTTGGTTATGTCATTCAGGATTTTGCATTGATTCGAGACGATACAGTACTCGAAAATATTCGGATACCACTGGATTACAGTAAAAAGAAAATTGACAAGCTTCGAATTGATCAATTGTTAAAATCATTAGGGCTGAAAAAGCTGCAAAAAATGCGTGTGAGCCTACTTTCAGGCGGAGAGCAACAGCGAACTGCGATTGCTAGGGCTTTAGTAAATGATCCGGAAATTTTACTGGCAGATGAGCCAACAGGAGCGCTTGATTCCAAGACGGGTCAGGAAGTCATGAATATTCGTCGAGAGATCTGTAACAAAGGCAAAACAATTGTAATCGTAACGCATGATGAAAAAATTGCACGACAGTGTGATCGAATCTTGTGTATGAAAGATGGAAAGATATGAGTAGCAATTTGCAAATTGTTGTGAATTTGAAAGGAGTATTTATGGGAAAATTAAAAGAAAAATTAAAACCAGAAAAACTGTCTGCCACATTTCCAGCATACATACTAGCTTATTTTATGTGCATGATGACTGGTTTTTGTATGATCATGTTTTTACGTGAGCTTAGATATCAGATTGGTATACTGCAGCGTTATGGTTTGGGAGAGCTTGGAAATGTAGCATCAGCTTTATTGTTTGCTCTTGTATGTGCATTTTTCTTTTATCATGGTGCAAAGATTATTATTTGCCGTGCTCACAAAAAGGTTCAGAAAGAATTAAAGCATCCAAATGGACTGTATGGTATGCCAATTGAATGTTGCGCAGCTATTTATCTTGCAGCAGAAGTAATCCTTCTTTGCATGTCGATCAGTTCGGGAGAGTATACATATATTGGAATGCTCGGTTCAGCTGTTCTGATGCACTTTTGTGAAAATATTGTTCAAAGAAAGGACAGAGGGCTTCTTACAAGCGGTTCTCTCTATGAAAAGATAAATAGTGCAGCACGAAGAGCAGGAATCGTGATTCCTTTTATGGTTAGCTGTAGCATTGTAAGTGTACTTCTGTTTTTATTTTTGGCAAGTCTTTTTGCCAGTGTACGCAATTATAATGGAACAATCGGTTCTACGCTTCGTTTTTTGTTTTGTGCTGTGCTTGTGATTTTGATTCCAAGTGCATTCTGGTATCTTTGCTTGTGCTTTTACAAGCTAAAGATTGCAGGAGAAGCGCTTAGGGACGGGCAGGACGGCTACCGCGTAGATACAAGCCATATGTGCGGTTTTTTAAAGGAACATGGAGAAGATTTAAATCGAATTGGTGAGGGAGTTAACAAGGCTGTTGAGGAGAGATTAAAAAGTGAGCGTCTTCGCACGGAGCTAATCACAAATGTTTCGCATGATATTAAAACACCGTTGACTTCCATTATAAACTATGCTGATTTAATCACTAAGGAAAAGACAGATAATCCAAATATACAAGAATATGCAGAGGTGCTTGGAAAGCAGTCGCAGAAATTGAAGCGTCTTATTGAAAATTTGATAGAGGCATCAAAGGCATCTACAGGAAATATTCATGTTGAAATAAAGCCATGTAATTTAAATGTGCTTTTGGCGCAGATATCAGGTGAGTATGAGCAGTGCCTGGCTGAACAAAATTTGACACTCATTGCCTCACCATTACCAGATGATATTTTTGTTCTGGCAGATGGAAGTCAGCTGTGGCGTGTTTTCGATAATTTGCTTGGCAATATTTGTAAATATGCACTTGAAAATACACGTGTCTACATGGACGTGGCTGTGAAAGAGCACGATCAGGTAGAGATTACGCTGAAAAATATTTCAAAAAATCAGCTCAATCTATCAGAAGATGAGTTGTTTGAGCGCTTTAAAAGAGGCGATAATTCCAGAAGCACAAGCGGAAACGGTCTTGGACTTTCAATAGCACAGAGCCTGATGAGACTGCAGAATGGATCGCTTCATCTTGTAACGGACGGTGATCTTTTCAAGGCAGTAGTAGCGCTTAATAAAACAGAGCCTAGTTCGGATTTGTAAAAAAACGTGTCGCTATGTAGCACAGTAATCTTCTTGGAAGATCAATAATTGTGCATAGCAGGTAAATGCAAAGAGCGGCAGTTATAACCCATACAAAAAGCATAGGACCAGAAGGAAAATGGCCGATGGCAAAATAAAGCATTAGATGATTCCATATCAGAGGATGCACATGAATCAGATATACGCTAAGAGCAGAAGGGGCGAGAAATGAAGCCACGTGTCTGCTCTTTTTGTTGCAGGGCATAAGAGAAAAAAGAAAGAACAAGGCACAAGAGCCAAGGAAAATAGTTGGCGAGGTGTAGCTGACATATTGGGAAAAGCCAAACATTTTTAACAGAAAGCTTATAGTTGTGAAGAACAGGTAAAATAAAAATGGCAGAAAAAGACGATGACGAAAACAAAAATCTGGCAAGTGTGTCAGGCAAATTTCGTTGTATTTTCCCCAGAAGCCTCCGCAAATATAGAGAAGCAAAAGCCAGATTGCGCTGTAGCCGCCTCCAAGACCGAAAACAGTTTCATTTAAAAGCGTGGGAATAAGTGAAAATACAAGAAAAATAGCAATACAAATCTTAAGAAGCTCTCTTCCGGAAAGATTGACAATCGCACGATTTAAAATTGGGATTAAAATAAATAATCCGGCATAGGCTGTCATATACATGATAGGAAAGAAGGCAGCAATCCATTGATCCTTTGTGACAGCTTCAGGCATAAATATGGCAAATAAAATAGTGATTCCAAGCGTGTAAAAAAAGGTCTGAAACCAAAGGCGCAGACCTTTTTTATAACGAAAATGTGAGTGATATCCAACATATCCGCTTATTAGTGCAAAGCAGTCAACAGCGCCAAAAGCCGCTGTTTCTAAAAACCACGCAATTGAAAAACTAAGATCACCCTGTTTAAAAGAGCCTAAAATACCGCCTTGCCCCAGAGTATGAAGAACTGCCACCATATACATAGATAAAATGCGAAGCCATTCAATTCCATAATTTTTTTCATGTTTTTTCTCATTCATAATGTCACCTGCCGTTTAATGGATTTACAAGTATATTTTATTGGAAGAATCTTTCAGCTAAGGCGATAAAACTCTTTCAAAACTCTTTCATGATGTTACTGACGGCAGACATATTACGGCAATAAAGCAGTCATCCTCTATCGCAATATGAAATTGACCGCCGCAGCTTTCTGTGTAAGTTTTTGCAATGGCAAGACCAAGACCACTTCCTTCTCCAGTTCTGGCTTTTTCACCGCGAACAAACCGTTTTGTAATTTCTTCAGGATCAAAATCAAGCGGAACACGCGATGTGTTTCGAATGCGAATTTCACAAAACTGATCACTACGCTGAATGGCATGAATGAAGATTCGTGTCTGTGGGCAGGCATATTTTAATGCATTATCAAATAAATTTTGAAAAACGCGGTGCATATGAAGCCCATCACATAATACAAGCATACCAGTCAGAGGATAATCTTTTTTTAATTGAAAACCAGATGCACAAAGTTGTTCGTCCATCTCACCAAGCGTTTGTTCCAAAAGACGTCCAATATCAATAGTTTCGCGTTTCATCGGCAAATGATTGCTTGAGGCTTTGGAGAGTTCAAAAACTTCCTCCACCATATCAAGAAGATATAAGCTTTTATGGTTAAGCTTAGAAACAAGCGCATCTGCCTCTGGTGACAGTATCTGTCTGGAAAGCTGTTCACCATAGCCGATAATGGAAGTAAGCGGTGTCTTTAAGTCATGAGAAATATTTGTTATTAAGTCAACCTTTAACCGTTCCTGTTCCAAAGTCGTGCGAATGCTTTTTTGGATAATTGAGTCCATATCTGCTGTTATCGAGTGACGTCCTATTAAAAAGAAAAAAAGAATAATAATAAAGATAATCAGTGAAGCAAAAACTAAAAATGGTACAAAAAATTTTGAGGATTGAAAATTGTAAAAATAAGTTCGGGCAATTCTAATGAGTATGGCACAGGCAGCTAAAGATAAAATAAAAGATGTAAGAATAACATAGAAAATCTGAGATGAAAGCTTTTTTGTAGAGATTTTTTGAAAAAGCCATTCACCAAATAAACTGCCGTGAAAGCCTTTGCTGTTCCAATTCCATAAAAAGCAAAGCAGACTGACAGCACAGATTATGCCTAGAACAATGCAAAGAAATAGAAAAGGCCAAACAAGTTTACCGAAGTTTTGGTAAATCAAAACAGGAAGGCTGTCTCCTAGAAGCTGAAACAGACAAAAGAAAAATAAAAAAAGAAATACTTCCTGATAAAGCTTTGGATGAAAGCCGTTAAAAAAGAAGCCTCCAATTATACATAGAAGAAAACCAGCCGCCGCCATATAGAATGTAAAAGCTGTATAGCCAGTGTAGTCAGAAGCTGTAGGCATAGTAATATTGTCTAAGTAGGAGACAACAGTGTAGCTTACAGAAATATCTTCAGTGGTATAAGCAGCTGTTGTAGAAGGATTTAGTGAATACTGATTTGTATAGTCGGTAGAATGACGACAAAAATATCCATCTAAAGAATCAATAGAATATTGTCTAATTGCCACAACGAAAAAGAAGGAGCAAAAAAGCATCCATAGAATACATAAGATTTTATTATTTTTCAATTTTGTAACCAATTCCCCACACCACCTTTAAGTATTCCGGCTTTTTTGGATTCAGCTCAATTTTCTTGCGCAGCCGGTTTATATGTATCATAACAGTATTTTCAACTGAATAGCTGTCTTGCTCCCAGACACGCTCATAGATTTCCTCTGCGGGAAAAATGCGCCCCGGTCTGGATAATAAAAGAGAAATGATTTTATATTCCGTGGCAGTTAGGCGCACCTCATCACCGCGTACATATAATTTTTTCAGCTCCGTATTAAGCGTTAGCTCATAATATTGCAAAAGACTGCCGGAATTGTCTGAGGCTGAGCCAAGCGACAAATAGCGGCGCAGCAGAGAATGGACGCGTGCAAGAAGCTCATCACGGAAAAATGGCTTTACAAGATAATCATCGGCTCCCATATTCAGCCCGATCACGCGGTCACTTTGTTCACCTTTTGCAGACAGCATTAAAATCGGTGCATTTGTCAGTCTGCGAATTTGCGTGGCAGCCTGAAGACCATTCATTTTCGGCATCATAATATCAAGAATCAGAAGCTGTACTGCATGTGTTTGAACAAGCATAACAGCCTGCTCACCGTCAGAAGCAGTAAGTGTCTGATAGCCATCTTCTTGAAGAATTGCTTCTATAATAGATAAAATATCACGGTCATCGTCTGCAATTAAAATGACAGGCGAATTTGTGTTTTGTAGCTGATTCAAAAAAGTTTCCTCCAATAGTTGTTTATGATTTGCATTGTATCACAAAAGAAATTGCTTGACAATGACTGAGCCACTTTACATAAAAATTGCTTTTTGGTATACTAAAGACCAGAAAAAGAAAGAAATTTCAGGAGGTTTTTATATATGAAGTATCGTCGCATTTTTACAATCGTGATTGATTCATTTGGAATCGGTGCCATGGATAACGCAGCTGAGTATGGGGATACAGGCTGTGATACCTTTGGTCATATTGCAGATAAGATTCCGGAGATTAAGATCCCCCATCTTATTCACATGGGATTGACACAGCTTCATCCAGCCCCTGTTTTGACAAGTCCACAGCCGTCAGACCGCATTGGAAAATATGCGAGATTAAATGAAAAAAGCAACGGCAAGGATACCATGACTGGTCACTGGGAGATGATGGGTCTTGAGATTAAGACACCATTTCAGACCTTTACCGATACTGGATTTCCTAAAGAATTAATTGAGGCGCTGGAAAAGGAAACTGGTCATCGCGTGATTGGAAATAAGGCAGCCAGCGGAACAGAGATTTTAGATGAACTTGCAGAAGAAGAAATCAAGACAGGTGCCATGATCGTGTATACCTCATCTGATTCTGTTCTTCAGATCTGCGGAAATGAGGAGACATTTGGATTAGACGAGCTGTATCGCTGCTGCAAGATTGCCAGAGAGCTGACTATGAAGCCAGAGTGGAAGGTAGGACGTGTCATTGCAAGACCTTATGTGGGAAAGAAAAAGGGCGAGTTTAAAAGAACAGCAAATCGTCACGACTATGCACTTAAGCCATATGGAAAAACAGCAATGGACGCATTAAAGGAAGCTGGCTTTGATGTTATCAGTATCGGAAAGATTCGCGATATATTTGATGGAGAGGGAATTACGCAGGCGATTCGCTCAAAAAGCAGTGTGCAGGGAATGGAGCAGACTATTGAATGTCTTGATCAGGACTTTACAGGACTTTGCTTTACTAATCTTGTTGATTTTGATGCGCTTTGGGGACACAGAAGAAATCCGCAGGGCTATGCAGAGGAACTTGAAAAGTTTGATGTGCTGTTAGGACAGTTTTTAGAGAAGATGAAGGAAGATGATCTTGTTATTGTGACAGCAGATCATGGAAATGATCCGACCTTTAAGGGAACTGACCACACAAAGGAGCGCGTACCATTTTTAGCTTATTCACCATCCATGAAGACTAGTGGAAGAATCGATGATCAGAATTGTTTTGCTGTGATTGGAGCTACGATTGCAGATAATTTTGGTGTAGCTATGCCAGAGGGAACAATCGGCACATCCATTCTAGCCCAGCTTGATTAATTAAAAAAGTAAGGAAAACATAGGAAAATATGGAAAATCAGTTTCGACAGTATCCGCTAGAGGAGGATATTTTAGGTGCACTTGATGCGCTTGGCTATACACAGCCGACAGAAATTCAGGCTGCTGTGATTCCATCCATTTTAAATGGACGTGATATCATTGCAAAGTCAAAGACAGGAAGCGGAAAAACTGCAGCATTTGCGATTCCGATCTGCAATTTTGCCGATTGGGAGCAGAATACTGCGCAGGCACTTGTCTTAGAGCCGACAAGAGAGCTTGCCTTTCAGGTGAAGGACGAACTCTACGCTATTGGCCGTTTTAAGCGTCTGAAGGTTCCGGTGCTGTACGGCGGCTTCCCAATGGAAAAGCAGATTTTAACTCTAAAGCAAAAGACACATATCGTAGTTGGTACGCCGGGACGTGTGCTTGATCATTGTAAGAGAGGCACGCTTGATCTGTCGAAGGTGCGTTATGTCGTGATTGATGAGGCTGATTTGATGCTGGACATGGGCTTTATTGAAGATGTCAGAAATATTTTGATGCATCTTGAAGGAAAGCCAGTGTTTATGCTGTTTTCTGCAACTATGGGAGAACGTCTTGAAGCGCTTGCCGCGCAGTTTATGCATGAACCGCTTGAAGTTAAAATTGAAAATGATACAGAGACAGCAGATACAATTGAGCAGGTTGGCTATTTTGTTGACGAGGATGAGAAGAAGCTTCCTCTTTTTCTTGATATTCTTACCATGGAAAATCCAGACAATGCCATGGTTTTTTGCGGTACAAGAGAGATGGTCGAGGTACTATATTACCGTTTGAGAAAAGAAGGCATTGCATGTGGTATGCTTCATGGTATGATTGATCAGAAGGTGCGCACAAGAACAATTGAAGATTTTAGGGCACAGGGCTTTCGTATTCTTATCGCAACAGATGTGGCGGCAAGAGGTGTAGATTTTCAAAATATTACACATGTGTTTAATTACGATCTTCCGACTAACAAGGAAGTGTATGTTCATCGGATTGGCAGAACAGGACGTGCAGGAGAGACAGGCCGTGCTGTAAGTCTGATCCGTGAAGACGAGCAAAAAATGCTTAATTCGATTGAGTCTTTTACTGGAGTAGGACTGGCAATTTTAAAGCCGCCGGCAGCTGAGGATGTTGAAAATGCTCGCAGTGCCTTTTTAAAGCGTCAGCGTCAGAAGCGTCCGCGCAAAAAGAAGAAGCAGGATGTGTTTGGCGGGCAGATTATGAATCTTACAATCGGCGGTGGAAAAAAATCGAAGCTAAGAAGCGGTGATGTTGTTGGCGCGATAAGCAGTATTGATGGCGTAGACGGAAAGACTGATATTGGAGCTATTGACATTCGCGAGAGTATCACATATGTGGAGATTTTAAATGGAAAGGGTGCGCTTGTACTAGAGGAACTTCCTAAGCGCACCATGAAGGGAAAATATAGAAAGGTTCATCAGACAAGAGAAAGGATAGGTACGATAATAAAATGAGACATTCAATCGAGATGGAAAAATTGACGCTTGGTGTATGTTATTATCCGGAGCACTGGGATCGTGCGCTGTGGAAAGACGATTTGCAGCGCATGAAGCAGTATGGCATTGAAGTAATTCGTCTTGCTGAGTTTTCATGGGCACTTATGGAGCCAGAAGAAGGAAAATATGATTTTTCATTCTGGGATGAATTTCTGGCGCTTGCTGCCGAAGAAAATATGAAGGTTGTTTTTTGCACGCCTACAGCAACACCGCCAGCATGGCTGTCTGAAAAGTATCCTGAAACATTAAATGCAGATGGTGATGGAAATCTTATGTACCATGGTATGAGATGCCAGCATAATTTAACTTCACCAAAATATTTAGAGTTCTGCGAGAAGATTACAAGACGTATGGCAGAGCATTTTAATAGATCGGAAGAGCGTCGTGTAGGGAAAGAGTGTAGATCTCGGTGGTCGCCGTATCATTAAAAAAGGAAAGAGTG
>ENA-UPXC01005705-UPXC01005705.1-human-gut-metagenome-genome-assembly--contig:-NODE-5705-length-10043-cov-4.039033_pt1 | contig 10043 bp, 11 predicted proteins | sample MGYA00250047_ERZ773371 | MGnify/ENA primary metagenome ERZ773371 (study PRJEB29103, sample SAMN06111975) | human gut metagenome | biome: human gut; feature: ankylosing spondylitis patient; material... | reverse complement strand
GGAATACCTGCGGGAATTCCAGAGACGCACGGAGGGCGCAAAAATTTGTAAGAATTGTTAAGCAATTCTCTATATCCAATGGGACATGGTTTTTATATAATGATAATAGGCATATAGAAAGAAATATAAGGAGAGGGATGCGCGTGGAAGCGGAGAAAAAGCGGGAAGTGGTGATCCGGGTACGGGATCTCTATAAGGTATACCGCATGGGCGATACGAAGGTCTATGCGTTAAACGGTGTGGATCTGGATATCCGCCGGGGAGAATTCTGTGCCATTACAGGCCCCTCGGGTTCTGGAAAATCCACACTGCTGAACATGCTGGCCGGTCTGGAGCACCCTTCTAAGGGAGAGATCGTCATTGCCGGAAAGCACATAGAAAAGCTGAACGAGAAGCAGCTTGTGACGTTCCGGCGGGAGCGGGTGGGTTTTATCTTCCAGTCCTATAACCTGATCGCCACCATGGACGCAGTGGAGAATGTGGCCCTTCCCCTGTCCTTCCGAGGAATGGGAAAGGCCAAGCGGGCCAAGCGGGCCAAGGAATATCTGAAGCTGGTGGGCCTGGAAAGATTTATGACCCATATGCCCAACCAGATGTCCGGCGGCCAGCAGCAGCGGGTGGGCATCGCCCGGGCCTTTATCACCCGCCCGGACATCGTCTTTGCCGATGAGCCCACCGGGAACCTGGACTCCAAAACCACCACCCAGGTCATGGATATGATCTGTTCCTTTGCCCGGGACTTCCACCAGACCGTCATCCTGGTCTCTCATGACCCGGAGATGGCCTTCTACGCCCACCATATCGTCACCCTGCGGGACGGCGGAATCGTGGGGGAGCAGCGTACGCAGCACATGGAAAAGGAGAGAGGATTCAATGCATCAAATATCAATTCCCAGCAGGTTCTGCTTTTCGACCCATACTATCCGCAGAGCTGCCGGTATACAGGGAGCTGAGCCGTGAGACGGCAGGATCTGTTTCATCTGTGTGCTCAAAATCTGCTGCGTAAAAAAGCCCGCACCTTTCTCACCACTCTGGGCGTTTTGATCGGATGCTGCTCCATCGTCATCACCGTATCCCTGGGTCTCGGTATGAAGGAGGCGCAGGAACGGTCCTTGTCGGAGCTGGGAGACCTGACCATCATTACGGTCAATCCCCCGCAAAGCAACCTGGATGCAGGCCCGCTGAATGACCACCTTCTTCAACAGCTGAGGGAACTGGACGGCGTGAAGGCCGTGACCCCAAAGTATACATTGGACATCGAATCGGTCACCCTCTCCGCCGGGACAAACCACCGGTATGTGGCCCAATGGACTGATGTGGTGGCCATGGACGTCCATGCTATGGAGGCCATGGGCTATCGCTTTCTGGAGGGCTCCCCCGCCAAGCATCCCGGAGAGGCCGTGATTGGACAGTACATGGCCTATAATTTTCAGGACACGACCCGGCCCGAGGGGGATGATATGATCAGCCGCTTTGAGGGCGACTGGGACGAAAGCGGCAACCAGATCCGCGTCCCCGATCCCTATTTGAACCCCATCGGTCAGGAATGTACCTTAACGCTGGAGACCGACGCCGGGGTTCTTTCCATGCCTCTGCGCCCGGTGGGCGTAGTAAAAGAGGACTACTCCAAGGGCAGTGAAACCACAGACGGCGTCATGATCTCCCTGGACGACCTGTACCGGCTTCTGGACCAGGGCAACCCGGATTTTCAGCACTCCATTACATATGACTGTATTCTGGTCAAAGCCTCCAGCATCAGCCGTGTCTCAAAAGTAGAGGGGCAAATCAATGCCATGGGTTATCCAACGCAATCCATGGAAAGCATCCGCAAGCCTCTGGAAAAGGAGGTCCAGCAAAAGCAGCTGATGCTGGGCGGCCTGGGGGCCATCTCTCTGTTTGTCGCCGCCCTTGGCATCATCAACACCATGATCATGTCCATCTCAGAACGCACCCGGGAGATTGGAATTATGAAGTCGCTGGGCTGTCCCGTCTCGGACATCCGGATTATGTTTTTAGCCGAAGCGGGGGCCATTGGATTGATCGGCGGCGTATCTGCCTGCATCGTCAGTGTCATCGCCTCATTTATCATCAATCTGATCGCCATGGGGCCAAGTATCAACCACCTTCTTCCTGCCCTTCTGGGCAGCGAGGATATGGCGCGGGTCTCGGTGATCCCGCCGTGGCTGCCGGTTTTCGCCGTAGCTTTTTCCGTGCTCATCGGTCTGATCGCCGGCTGCTATCCGGCAAACAAGGCCGTTCGCATCTCCGTCCTGGAGGCCATCAAAAACCAGTGACCCGCTGCATCAACCGATCTTTTCTGAAAAAACAGGCAGGCAGTCCAAATTGGACTGCCTGCCTGTTTTTTGTGGGGGTCAGTGGTTTTTATCCGTGTCCCGAAACAGCAGCGTAATACACCACAGGGCCGAAAGGCCTACCACGGTGTAGATCACCCGGCTGATCAGGCCATCCGACCCGCCGCCGACAAAGGCCACCAGATCAAACTGGAACAATCCCACGCTGCCCCAGTTCAGCCCGCCGATGATCAGCAGGGCCAAAGCGATCTTGTCCATGATCACGTCAGATTACCTCCTCGGATTGGGTTCCGGGGATAGCATTTCCAGCCTGGTGAAAACTATACGCGAAAAACATGCAATTTCATTTTAACGATGACGGGCCAAACCCCATGGGCAGCAGTTCAGACAGACTAGCCTGCTGAAACTGGCCGTGTTCGTTGACCGCCAGCACCCGAAGCTGGGGCGCAAATTCATACAGCATCTGCCGGCAGGCTCCGCAGGGCCAGCAGAAATCGGCCCCGCTGCCCGCAATGGCCAGCGTGGTCCAGCCGGTGGTCCGCCCCTCGCTCACCGCCTTCACCAGGGCGGTGCGCTCGGCACAGATGGTGGAGCCGTAGGCCGCATTTTCCACATTGCAGCCGGTAAATACCGTCCCGTCCTCACACAGCAAAGCCGCACCCACGGCAAAGTGGGAATAGGGCGCATACGAAAAGTTTCGCATCTCCAGGGCCCGCTGTACCAGTTCCTTGTCGGTCATATTGCTGCCTCCTTCTCCCGCTCCCAGGCGGGCATCTGTTCCCCTTTAGCATACCCCAGCAGAAAAAAACTTGCAATCTTCTTTTCCCGTGCTATAATATTTCCCAGCGGATCGCAAATAGGCGGTCCACTGCAATCAAAAAGGGAGCTCGCAAACGGGCTGAGAGGAAGCTGTGCGCTTCGACCTGTGACCTGATTTGGGTAATGCCAACGTAGGGAGATTATGATATGCGTACGCCGCGGGATGGTCTCTCAAGTGGAGATACCCGGGGCGATTTTGTTTTTGGAGGCGCATGTATGGCCTATTTCCTGCCCAAGGCAGCTATTTTTGATCTGGACGGCACCCTCACCGACTCCATGTACGTCTGGGACCGCCTGCCCGAGGAGCTGGTACGCCAGTTCGGCGGCATACCAGCTCCCGACCTGTCCCACACCTTGCGGGCCATGAGTTCCCCTCAGGCCATCGACTACCTGATTCGCACCTACCATCTCCCTGCCACACCCCAGCAGCTTACCCAGGCCATGGAGGCCATAGCTGACCGGGAATACCGGGAAAAGGTCCCTCTCAAACCGGGAGTACGCCCTTTGCTGGAGCGTTTGCACCAGCTGGGCATCCCCTGCTGCGTAGCCACCGCCAGCCAGGTCCACCAGGCCCGGCAGGCTCTGGAACGGCTGGGGGTCTGGTCCTTTTTCTCCTTTGCCCTGAGCGCCACCCAGTACGGCCCCAAGACTTGCCCGGACCTCTATCTGGAGGCCGCCCGGCGGCTTGGCGCTGGTCCGGAACACACCCTGGTCTTTGAGGACGCACTCCATGCCGCCCAAACGGCGGCCCGGGCAGGCTTTCCGGTCGTGGGCGTGTATGACGCCTTCTCCCAACAGGACCAGGACGCTCTGCGTTCTGTCTGCCGCTGGCATCTTCAGCGGCTGGACGATCCGGACTTTCTTGCCCAGTTGGGCTGACTTTGTTTCCCCTTGGTTCTTAGGAAGAACCGTTTACGCGACGACTCGGGGGCACCACCTTTTGTCGCGCTATAAAACTTCAATGCGTCAAAACAGAAAGGAGTCTTACGTATGAAAACCGCATTGACGATCGCTGGAAGCGATTCCAGCGGAGGCGCCGGGATCCAAGCCGATATCAAGACCATGACCGCCAATGGCGTATACGCCATGAGCGCGATCACCGCCCTGACGGCCCAAAATACCACCGGCGTCTATGGCATTCTGGAATCCACCCCTGAGTTTCTGGCCAACCAGCTGGACTGCATCTTTACCGACATCTTCCCCGATGCAGTAAAGACGGGTATGGTCTCCTCCACCGCCCTGATTCAGGTCATCGCGGACAAACTCAAGCAGTACGGGGCCAAAAACATTGTGGTGGACCCGGTGATGGTGGCCACCAGCGGCTCCCGTCTTATTTCCGAGGAGGCGGTGGAGGCTCTGAAGGAGCAGCTGCTCCCCCTGGCCACTCTGCTTACCCCCAACATCCCCGAGGCCCAGGTTCTCTCCGGCATGACCATCACCACCGCGGAGGACATGGAGCGGGCCGCCCAGGCCATCAGCGAAACCTATGGCTGCGCCGTACTGTGCAAGGGAGGCCACCAGATCCACGACGCCGACGACCTTCTCTGGCGGGACGGCCAGGGCACCTGGTTCCGGGGCCGCCGCATTGACAACCCCAACACCCACGGCACCGGCTGTACCCTCTCCAGCGCCATCGCCTCCAACCTGGCCAAAGGCTATGACCTGACCCAGGCGGTGGAGCGCGCCAAGGCCTACATCTCCGGCGCGCTGGCGGCCATGCTGGATCTGGGGGCCGGCAGCGGCCCCATGGACCACTTGTTTGCTCTGCGGGGGGAGTTTGTGGATGACTAACCTGATCGTCGGAGCCTTTACCCTTTGTTATTTTGCGGTTACTCTGTTTTTGTGCCGCGGGATGCGCCTGTCTGCCCGGGATATCTGTCTTGCCGGCCTAATGTCGGCGGCCACCCTGGTACTGCGCTGCTTCCTGATTACCCTGCCCAACGGAAGTCACATTAGCCTGGGGGCTATGCTGCCTATTCTTCTGCTTTCCCTTCTGGTCAACGCCAGGGTGGCTTTCTGTGCCGGGTGGGTCACCGGCCTTCTGGCCATGCTTCTTCTGCCTGACTGGCAGCCGGTACACTGGGCCCAGCCTTTTGTGGAGCAGCTCATCTGCTTCTCCGCTCTGGGCTACGCCAGCGTCTTTGGGACTGACCGGCGCTGGAAAATCATCCTGGGCACGACGCTTGCTGTTGCCCTCAGCGTGACCAGCCATATTATGGCCGGTGCGGTTTTCTTTGCCCAGTACGCCTGGGACGGCTACGGTCCCTGGGCATACAGCATCGTGGCAAACCTCTCCGGCCACGGCACAGAGGGACTGCTCACTATCATTCTTGTCTCTGTGCTGCCTGTGCGGCGGCTGGAAAAATCCATAAAGGCAGGTGTACCCCAATGACCTTTACGCAGGAACTGATCGAGAAAAATTTGTCCGTGTGGCAGCAATGTCTGGACTCTCCCTTCCTCCAGCAGCTGGGCGCAGGGATCTTGGACGAAGCCTGTTTCAAGGGCTATATTGTGGATGACAGCCTCTACCTCCGGGAATATGCCAAGGTATTTGCCTGGGGCATGACCAAGGCTGAGGATTTGGACGCTATTCGCACCTACTACTCTCTGCTCTCCTTTGTCAACGAAGGGGAGGGTGCTACCCGGCTGGTTTATCTCAACCGCTACGGCTTGGATGACCACTCCATCCAGCACCTGCCCCAGCGCCCGGAAAATCTGGCCTACACCGACTGTATGATAAAGGCCTCCCGGGACGGCAAGGGTGCTCCCGAGTGCATGATGGCCTGTCTGCCCTGCATGGTCAGCTATCAATGGATCTTCCAGCGCCTGCTCCAGCAGTACCCCGACGTCCGGCAGACCCCCTTCTGGCCCCTGGTACGGGACTACACCAGTGATGCCTATGAGCAGGCCTGCCAAAGCTGGCTGGCGTATACCGACCGGATCTGCCAGGACCTGGATGCGGAGCGCAAGGCCCAGTGCAGCGAGATCTTCCGGGAATGCTCCCTCCATGAGCTGCACTTCTGGGAGATGAGCCTGCAGCCTCGTACCGATCTTCCCTGATTCTGCTCTACTGCAAAACAAGCCCCTGCCTGCCGGCAGGGGCTTGTTCTTATGCCAAAATGGTCATCCGATCCAGACGCTCATAGATATCCTCCCGGTGCTCCGGGTGGAGATAGGTAATGGTAATGACAAACAGCGTATCTCCCGCCACCGCTTCACAGGACACACGGTAGAGCAGATCGTCATCTTTCTTCTTGGGGGGCATCTCTTTCCAGCCCCAGTGGGCCTGTCCACCCTCCAGCTGCTTGGTGCGGACATCCTGCAGCTGGGCCATGTCCAGCCCAAACTGTGCCGATCCCATTCTGCTGCGCAGCGCAGTGAAATGCCAAATGGGACTCTCGCTCTCCTCATCCCGCCAGATGGCCCCAGCACTGTCCATACCGCCGTTAGACCACTCATAGTGGTAGAGGCCGGGCAGGGGCACCACAAGCTTGTCGTAGGGCTGCAGGACCTCCCCTTTGCGGTAACCGATGGGATACAGCTCTTCCAGCTCGGGCACGTCCTCCGGCAGGTTTGGCTCGCGGTCGTCCAGGATGCAAAGCTCCCGGTACTCCGCCACCGGCTGGGGCAGAGACGGGTCCATGGCGGCCGAGCGCTCCAGGGTATCCAGAATGTCGGCGTTCCCCTGCCGGTCCTGGTAGCTGCGGTCGGAGGGAGCAAAGCAGCAGTCCTCCCACAGCTGCTTCAGAGCCCGGTTGCGCAGCTGCAGGGCATTCATCCCCGGCTCATCCCACAAAAACAGGCGCTGCGCCAGATCCTCCAGCCCGCCGTTCTCCAACTTTTCCTTCAGCCACGCCACAGGAAAGCGGCCCAGAGGGGTAACAATGGTATCGGGCACCATCTCGGGCTGGTACTGATCTACCTCCCAGAAGAGGTAACCCATCTCACCCGGCTGGGTCTCTGCCAGCACCTGGCTCACCTGCTCCTCCAGCCAAGGGAGGAACCACTCCCGGCGCAGAGCCTCAAAGTCCCGGTCCTGCTGGTAGTCGCTCCGATCCTGCACCTTCCATTCCTTGATGCCCAGCCCTCCCAGCTCCTCCAGCAGCTCTAGGGCCGCTTTGTGAAAGCCCGGACCGGCAGGGGTGGTGTCGCATCCACACCGCAGATTCCACTGGGCAAACAGCCCCTTCTCTTTGGTCCAGGCAAAGTCCAGATAGCCCCGGGGACACAGCACGATACGCATCCCCTCTTCCCACACCCCCAGGCGCAGGTTGCGCTGCTTGGCCAGACGCTGGACCGACTTGACCAGGCTGTCCTTATTGCGAATTTTTCCGGTACCGGTGATATCAATGTTGCCCATGCTCGTCCTCCTCAGCTGCACTGCTGGATCAGCCAAACCCGGTCAAACCGGCGCTGAGCCAGATCCTCCCGGCGGATGTAGAAGTAGATGCGTCCGCAGTCGCCAAACATCAGCTCAAAGTCTCCATTCTCCACGGTATCCAGCTGGAACAGCAACTGCCAATCCCGGACACTGGGGGTACGCAGGGCGCTGCGCTCCTCCGCAGGGATCTTCTCCCAGCTTCCGCCCAGATAGTAGCCCCGGCTGATAAGCTCACATTGCAAGGTCATATTATTCTGGATCATGTCGGGCCAGCCCAGCAGCTGGGAGCGGTTGGCGGGATAGTCCATCCCCAGCTCCCGGCGGGCCTGGTCAAAGATGCGGTAGTCGTTGGCTGTCCAGGGGTACTCCAGGGCGGGACAGGCGTCCTGGAAATCGGGAGCGTCAGTCGCGCCGGACAGCTCTGCCGCCAGCTCCGGCAGACGGAAGTCCTCTTCCAGCTCTGCCGGGAATTCTGCCGGGGCCAGAGTTCCCTCAAACCAGAACACCCGGGCACACCCCGCATCCTTGGGATCGTAGCCCCAGCGCTGGGACTCCAGTTCGTAGAAGAAGGAGAGCACTCCCTCTTTGGGCAGCAGTCCCTCTGAATCCAAGGGAGCCAGCTGGGCGCAGTCAAACTGAGCCAAAAAAGCCAGGGGCCGCTCCTTCACCTGATCGTCCTCTCGGGTGCGGGTTTCAAATACCGGCCAGATAAAGTCTGCCGGCACATCGGGCCGGCCGCCGAATTTGCTGGCGCCCACGGCCAGCTTCCCCTGTGCGGGAACAAAACGGGTGTCGATCCGGCTGCGGTAAAGTTGAGGCAAGATGTTTTTCCAATCCATGGCGATGTTCCTTTCCGGGGGACTGCACCCCCTGTCAAAACGCTTGGTATCATCCTACCACAACTCCTATGCTTTGGTCAAATAACACAGAATTTCAGCTGTTGCGTGCTGCTGCCGCCTGCGGTATATATTTTCTCTCTTTTCTCCCTGACTTTTTTGATGTTCTGCCTTTTTTCTCCTCTCCCATCTCGATTTGGTGGGACAAATTTTCTTTCAGGAAAGAAACTTTCATCGTCTTTCTGCCCAAGAATCCAGCTCTCTTTTTGACATATCATCCTGCCATTTCAGTCCGGATTGCGGCGAAAAAATGTCGTTAATTTTGCATTATTTCTGCGAAATTGAATTTTTTCCTGCATTTTTCCATTCCAGTTTTTCGTGATTATCACCAATAGATTTCCATTCTTTCATCCATTATCATGTATATTATGTGGGGAAATCGCGCTTTTCAGCGCTTAACTGGAAAGAAGAGGTGTAAACAATGTCCAACGGTATCTCATTGGCCCGTGTGGAGGAGATCATTGACTCCTACGGCTGCCAGCGCCACCAGTTGATCGCCATTATGCAGGATGTACAGACGGAGTTCAAATATCTCAGTCCTCAGGTTTTGGAGCTGATTGCCCAGAAGCTGAACATCGGCGTGGCGAAGGTATATAGCGTGGCTACCTTCTACGAAAACTTCTCCCTGGAAGCCAAGGGAAAGTACATCATCAAGGTATGTGACGGCACCGCCTGCCACGTGCGGAAATCCCAACCCATCTACAACGCCATCCGGGAGTACCTGGAGCTGGAGGATAAGCAAAAGACCTCCGCCGATGGACTGTTTACCCTGGAGACGGTGGCCTGTCTGGGCGCCTGCGGACTGGCCCCCGTGGTCACTGTCAACGACCAGGTCCACTCCAAAATGAGCCCGGAGCTGGCCATCGATCTGCTGGAGTCCCTGAGAAAGGAGGAGGCCGCCCATGACCGCAGTTAAATTGACCCGGGACCAGTTGAAGGTCCGTCAGATGAAGGCCAAGCGGGCCCTGGAGGCACAGCGTCGCCAGGTGCTCATCTGCGCCGGTACCGGCTGTATTGCTGGCGGCTCTCTGAACATCTACGAGCGGATGAAGGAGGAGTGTCAGCGCCGGGGGCTCAACGTGCATGTGGGTCTTCTGCGGGAGGATGAGACCCCTGAGACCACATCCGACGACATCAACCTCAAGCGCAGCGGCTGCCACGGCTTCTGCGAGATGGGTCCCCTGCTCCAGATCGAGCCTGACGGCATCCTCTACACCCACGTGCAGGTGGAGGACTGCGACGACATCATCGAGCAGACTCTGCTGCGGGGAAAGGTAATCCCCCGGCTGCTCTACCAGCTGGACGGAGTGACCTACGAAAAGCACGAGGACATCCCCTTCTATCACAAACAGCACCGTATTGTGCTGGAAAACTGCGGCACCACCGATGCCGAAGATATTGACGAATATCTGGCCAAGGACGGCTATTCCGCCTTTGAAAAGGCTCTGTTTGAGATGACCGACGAGGCCATCTGCAAGGAAATTCTGGATTCCGGCCTGCGGGGCCGGGGCGGCGGCGGCTTCCCCGCCGGCCGCAAATGGGAGAGCGTACGCCAGCAGCCCAAGGGCAAGAAGTACGTGGTGTGTAACGGCGACGAGGGCGACCCCGGCGCCTTCATGGACCGCTCCATCATGG
>ENA-UPXC01005699-UPXC01005699.1-human-gut-metagenome-genome-assembly--contig:-NODE-5699-length-10049-cov-3.790313_pt1 | contig 10049 bp, 9 predicted proteins | sample MGYA00250047_ERZ773371 | MGnify/ENA primary metagenome ERZ773371 (study PRJEB29103, sample SAMN06111975) | human gut metagenome | biome: human gut; feature: ankylosing spondylitis patient; material... | reverse complement strand
TACCCTGTGTCGCCGCAGAGCGGGCAGCGGGGGCGCTCCTCGAGATAGTCGGCGGGATAGCCGAGCTTTTCGAGCAGCTCGCGGCGCTCACGCTGCAGGCTGAGGTTGTCGTCGCGGATGACGCGGATGGCGGGGACGGGATCCGTCCCGCGGCGCAGCGCCGAAGAGATGATGCGGCTCATCGTGCCGCGCAGCTCGCGGTCTATCTCCGCAAGGCGCGGCTCCTGTGCAAAGAGGGTGCGGCGGCGCTGGTCGGCCTGGTTCTGGCGGCGCTGCTTGTCCTCCGAAAACCGGGCGAGCGCCCGGCGCATGATTTTTCCGTCGTATGACATCGCTTCTCCCTCCTCACCACTTCAGGTACTTTTCCACCGCCGTGTTCTGCTGCTGCGTGGGGGCGGGCTGCTTGCCGCGGCTGCGTCCCTCGTCGGCGGCCTGCTCCGGTGTGTGGCGGTTTTCCTCGTGCCAGCGGCGCAGGATGCCGTTCATATAGCCCCAGTCCATAGACTGCTTTTTCATCACCGTCTTCTCATAGGCCAGGCGCAGGGCCTCGTTGTCAAAGCCCATATCCTGCCAGGCGGCGATATAGGTCCTCTCCCGCTCCACCAGGGGGCGGGCCGGGATGTCCAGCAGCCGCAGCACCTCCCGTTCCCGGGTGCGCAGCTGAGCCAGCTTTTTCAGGTGGGCCTCCGCCGCCTCCACGGTGTCGATGCCCTGCCTGGACCAGGCAAAGCCCTCCTTGCGCACCTGGGAGAGGAAGGGGCGCCGCCCCGGCCCGTACTTCCGCTCCGTCTCCTCGATGCACCAGGTGACCAGCATCAGGATCACCTCGCCGGGCAGGGCCAGGTGGTCATACAGGGTGAGCAGGATCTTCAGGTCATTGGCAGACAGCCGCTTGCCCAGGCGGCGCTCCACCTCGTCCGCCAGGGCGGAGAAGGTGGAGCCCGCCTCCTGGAGGGCGGCAGTGACGTCCTGGGTGGTGTATTCGGGGGGCAGCGCCTCCTGAACAGGGGGTGCCGGGGGCGGCGGAGCGGCCTCCGCCCCCGCCATTCCCTGGGCGGAGAGCAGGTCCAGCGCCCCCTGGAGCCGCTCCCGGGGCCAGTTCAGGCCGGCGGCGTTCCCGTGGCCCAGCAGGTAGAGATACAGCAGGGCGGCGTCTCCGCTGTCCAGCCGGATCAGCCGCTCGGCCGCCGCCGCCGGCATGGACAGGATGCTGCCCGGCATCAGGGGTCCGGTCATCCCATGCCCCTCCCTTCCACAAAAGTCTGCGACCATTTTACTCTAAAATCGCCCCGGCGTAAACCTCCAAAATCCCAAGGGCAAAAAAATAAAAAATTCATGGTAAATTTGTTTTTCAAGCGGCCTGTTCTGTGGTATAATGATTGCCATCTTGAAACAGCAGAGACCGGGAGGGGCTTCACGATGAAAAACAAGATCACCGTCTCCATCGCGGGACAGGAATACACCATGGTAGCCGCCGAGGGCGAGGACTATGTCCGCCGGGTGGCCGCCCATGTGGACAGCCAGATGCGGGAGGTCCTCTCCCAGGGCCGTCTCTCCCAGGCGGACGGCGCCGTTCTGGCCGCCATGAACATCGCGGATCAGTATTTCAAGGAGCAGGAGGCCGCCGAAAACCTGCGCCGCCAGATCAAGGAGTATCTGGAGGAGGCCACCAAGCTGAAAATGGAGCTCTCCGAGGCCAAGCGGGAGATCTTCAAGCTCCAGAACCACAAATAAGCGCAGGAGAGGGGTTCCCCGCCGGGGACGGGGGCCCCTCTTCCCTGCGGACGCGCCGCCTGAGGGCGGATCTTTACGGGAGGTGCCTTATGCTGGAGCTTCTCGCCCCTGCCGGGTCCATGGAGGCGGTCACCGCCGCCGTGCAGAACGGGGCAGACGCCGTCTATCTGGGATATGGGGATTTCAACGCCCGCCGCAACGCGAAGAACTTCACCGGAGATGAAGCTGCGGCGGCGGTTTCTTATTGCCATCTGCGGGGCGTCAAGGTGTTCCTCACCCTGAACACCCTGCTCACCGACCGGGAGCTGGCCGGCGCCGCTCAGGAGGCCGCCCAGGCCAGCGCCATGGGGGTGGACGCGGTACTGGTCCAGGATCTGGGGGTGCTGCGGATGCTTCGGCAGACGGTGCCCGACCTGCCGGTCCACGCCTCCACCCAGATGACAGTCCACAGCCTGGACGGGGTGAAGCAGTGCGCCGACCTGGGGATGAGCCGGGTGGTCCTCTCCCGGGAGCTGTCCCGGGACCAGATCGAGTACATCTGCGCCCGCTCTCCGGTGGAGATCGAGGTGTTCGCCCACGGGGCCCTGTGCATGTGCTACTCCGGCCAGTGCTTCTTCTCCTCCGTCATCGGGGGACGCAGCGGCAACCGGGGGCTGTGCGCCCAGCCCTGCCGGCTGAAGTACGGCTGGGGGAATAAGGCAGACGGCAGCCCCCTGTCCCTGAAGGACATGTCCCTGGCAGGCCACCTCCGGGAACTGAGGAAGATGGGGGTGGCCTGTGTTAAGATCGAGGGGCGGATGAAGCGCCCCGAGTATGTGGCCGTGGTCACTGGCATCTATGCCCGGGCCATCCGGGAGGGACGGGAGCCCACGGCCGAGGAGCTGGAGCAGCTGCGCTCCGCCTTCTCCCGGGACGGCTTCACGGACGGCTACTTTCTGGGGCAGACGGGGCCGGAGATGTTCGGCACCCGCCAGGACGAGGCGGAGCCCCGGGAGCTGTTCACCCAGGCCCGGGCCACCTATGAGAGCGGGGAGAACCGGAAGGAGCCGGTGCGGATGTACGCCATGCTCCGCCGGGGGGAGCCCGCCCAGGTGGCCGTCCAGGACGCTCAGGAGCATCTGGCCTCCGTCACCGGCCCGGTGCCGGAGGAGGCGGTGAACGTCCCCCTGACCCGTGAGAAGGTGGAGGGACAGCTCTCCCGCACCGGAGGGACTCCCTTCTCCTGTGAGAAGGTCACCGTCCACGTGGATGAAGGGCTCTCCCTCCCCCTGTCGGCCCTCAACGCCCTGCGCCGGCAGGCTCTGGAGGAGCTGGGCCGGCAGCGCACCGCACTGCCGGAGCGCCGCTGCGAGCCCTTCCGCCCCGGGGTGCGCTATGAGAACCGGAAGCAGCCCCCTGTCTACACCCTCTCTGTGTGCGCCGCCGAACAGGTCAGCCCGGAGCTGCTCCGCCTCGCCCCCGCCCTCCTCTACCTCCCCGCCGGGGAGGGGGCGGCCCACCCGGAGGTGGTGGAGCAGGCCCAGAAGGCCGGGGTGCGGGTGGCCGCCCTGCTGCCCCGCATCTGCACCGACCGGGAGGCACCCGCCCTCTTCCAGGAGCTGGAACGGCTGCGGGCAATGGGGGTGACCGACGCCCTGGCCGGCACCCTGGACAGTGCCCGACGGGCGGCGGAGCTGGGCTTCACCCTGCGGGGGGACTACGGTCTGGGGGTATTCAACGGCCAGACGCTGAAGGAGCTCAAGCGCCTGGGCTTCCGCTCCGCCACTCTCTCCTTTGAGCTGAAGCTGGCCCAGATCCGGGACCTGTCCAAGGGGCTGGACACCGAGCTGGTGGTCTACGGCCGCCTGCCCCTGATGATCACCGAGAACTGCATCATCCACAACCACAGCGGCCGGCACACCTGTGCCAACGTGAACCTCCTTACCGACCGGAAGGGGGAGCGCTTCCCTGTGGTGAAAGCCCCGGGCTGCCGCAATGAGATCCTCAATTCCAAGAAGCTGTTCCTGGCGGACAAGGCTGGAGACTGGCAACGCCTGGGTCTCTGGGCAGGGCGTCTGATGTTCACCACCGAGAACGCCCGGGAGTGTGTCCAGGTGCTGGAGCGCTACTTGGGCCGGGGCAGCTATCAGCCCAACGACTACACCCGGGGCCTGTATTACCGGGGGGTAGAATAAAGCGCGGAACGCGGAGAGGAGGTCCCCCTATGTTCAGCCGGCAGCGCCTGTTCTGGCACCGCGGGCCCTATGACCTGCCCAGCACAGACCAGCTCTTTCTCCAGGCGACGGCGGACTGCTGCGCCTTCCACATGGCCCGCTGCCCCCAGTACCGGGCCATTGCGGAGCACCTGGGCTTCTCCCCGGACCAGCTGCGCACCATGGACGACCTGGTCCGGGTACCCATGCTTCCCACCCTGTTCTTCAAGCGCCACGCCCTCTTCTCCATGCCCCGGCGGCGGATGGTGATGAAGGTCACCTCCTCGGGGACCAGCGGCACCTTCAGCCAGGTGGGCTTCGACCTGGGCTGCATCTGGGCGGAGGTCCCCATGGTCCTCCGGCTGGGCTGGCGGCACCGGCTCATCTCTTTCCGCCCCGCCAACTATGTGGTGCTGGGTTACAAGCCAGACCGGCGCAGCTCTGCCGGCGTTACCCGCACCATGTTCGGCATGACCTTCTTCGCCCCGCCCCTCCGCCGCTTTTATGCCCTCCGCTGGCAGGGGGAGGGCTACGTCCCTGACCTGGACGGTGCGGTGGAGGCCCTGGAGCGGTTCTCCCGCTCTCCCTTCCCCACCCGGATCGTGGGCTTCCCCTCCTATCTCTGGTTCGGACTGAAGCGGATGGAAGAGCTGGGCATCTCTCTGCGCCTGCGGCCCGGTTCCAAGATCCTGCTGGCCGGGGGCTGGAAGCAGCACTGGCAGCAGCAGGTGGACAAGTCAGTGCTCTACTCCCTGGTCCGGCGGGTGCTGGGGGTGGGGGAGGAGGACATCCATGAGCTGTTCGGCGCCGTAGAGCACCCCATCTTCTATAACACCTGCCCCAGGCACCACTTCCATGTGCCTATCTACTCCCGGGTCCTGATCCGTGACCCGGCCACCCTGGAGCCCCTGCCCATGGGACAGGTGGGGCTGGTCAACCTCATCTCCCCCCTCATCCGGGCCACTCCGGTCACCAGCGTGGTCACTGACGACCTGGGCTATCTCACCCCGGGGGATGCCTGCGGGTGCGGCCTGACCTCCCCCTACCTGACCCTGCTGGGCCGGGTGGGCCTGGGGGACATCAAGACCTGCGCCGCCGGCGCGGCGGACCTGCTGGGAAAGGGGGAGGGGTTTTGATCTTCGCCAACGGACGCCTGCTCCCGGACAGCCAGCTGTCCCAGGTGCTGGAGGAGCTGGAGGAGGCGGTCAATGAGACCCGCGCCTGCCGGACCCTGGAGCCGGAGACCGTCATCTCCGCCCTCCAGGCTGTGGGGGAGCGGCTGGATCGGGGAGAGCTGGACCCGCTCATCCTCCGGTACGCCGGTCCCGGCGGGCGCCGGGAGGTGGCGCACATCCGCCCCCTGCTCCGGCGGGAGGCCCTGGAATACAAGCTGGCCGTGGAGCTGGGCATCCCGCTCTACTCCTTTCAGGAGCGGCCCTTCGGCCGCACCCAGACCGTTCCTCTGGGCACCCTGTTCCATGTCACCGCCGGCAATGTAGACGGCCTGCCCGCCTTCAGCGCAGTGGAGGGCCTGCTCACCGGCAATATCAATCTGGTGAAGCTGCCCTCCGGGGACCAGGGGCTCTCCCTGGCCGTCTTTCAGCTGCTGACGGAGCAGGAGCCCCGTCTGGCCCCCTTCCTCTACGCCTTCCAGATCCCATCCCGGGACACCGCCGCCCTGCGACGGCTGGCAGATCTGGCAGACGGGGCGGTGGTGTGGGGCGGCGACGGGGCGGTGACTGCCCTGCGGCAGCTGGCCCCGCCCGGCTGCAAGCTGATGGAGTGGGGCCACCGCCTCAGCTTTGCCTATCTGTCCCGGTGGGAGGGAGAGGAGGACGCTCTCTCCGCTCTGGCGGAGCACCTCATCCAGACCGGGGGACTGCTCTGCTCCTCCTGCCAGGTCATCTTTCTGGACACGGACGCCCTCGGGGAGGGGGAGGCCTTCTGCCGGAGCTTTGTCCCCCTGCTGGAGCGGGCAGCGGACCGCTTCCGTGCTGCCCTTGGGGAGAAGGGGGAGGGGAGCCTGTACGCTTGGGAGACCCGGCTGGAGCACGCCGCCGACCGGCTGCCCGGCACCCTGTTTCCCGGCCGGGGCTGCTCTCTCACCCTGCGGGAGGACCGGGAGCTGGAGCTCTCCCCCCTCCACGGCAATGTGCTGGTGAAGTGTCTGCCCCGGAAGGCTCTGCTCCCTGTCCTGAGGCGGCAGAAGGGCCGTCTCCAGACCGCGGGGCTGCTCTGTCCGGCCCAGGACCGGCCCGCCCTCACCCAGCTCCTCGCCCGGGCCGGAGTGACCCGGATCGCCCCGCCGGGCAGCATGTCCCGCACTCTCTCCGGGGAGGGACACGACGGGGAATTCCCCCTGCGGCGGTACGTCCGGACGGTGGACATCCAGGAGCCGTCCCCGGACCGCCCCATCTGACTGTTGATACTAACTGACCGCAAAGGAGCCGATCATTATGGAACTGAACGTCAAAGCCCTCTCCCCCAAGATCGGGACAGAGATCCCCGCCCCCTTCTACGCCAGCGCCGGCGCCGCCGCCATGGATCTGCATGCCTGTGTGGACCAGGCGGTGACCATCCCCGCCGGCGGGCGGGCGGTGATCCCCACTGGCATCGCCATCGCCCTCCCCTCCGCCGGCTATGTGGCCCTGGTCTTTGCCCGCAGCGGCCTGGGCATCAAACACGGCATCGCCCCTGCCAACTGCGTGGGCGTCATCGACAGCGACTACCGGGGAGAGATCCTGGTGGGACTCCAGAACTCCGGGGACGCAGACTACGTCATCCAGCCCGCTGACCGCATCGCCCAGCTGATGGTGGTCCCGGTGGTCCAGGCCCAGGTGAAGATGGTGGACCAGCTGGATGAGACCCAGCGGGGCGCCGGTGGCTTCGGCTCCACCGGGAAATAGAGATCCGCTGAGAGAGGAGGGTTTGGGCCATGTTCGGATTTTTCAAAAAAAAGGGCGGGGAGATCCCCGAGGAACAGCAGCGGCAGCAGAGGGGGGCTCAGGAGGGGCAGACGCGGCAGGACGCCGCGGAGGTCCCCCAGGAGTTCCGCGCCCTGGGCCAGGACTTTCTGCCGGAGGAGCTGAACATCCTGGCCGTCACCGGGGCCAGCGGCTTCGGCGGCGGGCGCAGCCAGGGGGAGAAGCTGTGGACCGCCTCCATCGGCCTGACCGCCTGGATGGAGGAGGACAGCCCTGACATCCACCAGGGTGACTTCCGCCTGGTAGCCCTGGCCGACGACCGTCTGATGGACTATCTGCGCCAGCGGGTGCCCCGGGACTTCATTATCAAGTGCCGGGCCCGGCTCTCTGTGGACGGCAGCCGCCTGCTGATGCTGGAGCTGCCCCAGCCCGGCTTCGACCCCGACCTGAAGGCCATCCTGGATGAGCAGAAAAAGCCTGTGAGCACCTGGGTGGAGGGGCTGGGCACCTTCACCCTGAACCGCACTGTGGACTGGTTCGAGGCCACCGTGGACTGGCTGGGCAGCGAGATCGCCCTGGACTTCGACCGGGGCGTGCCGGAGGAGATGGCCTCCGCCCAGGAGACCGGACGGGCCCTGATGGCCAGTCAGGCGGACTGGGACCACCGGGTGCGCTCCTATGCCGCCCAAGAGCTGCTCTCCCTGGCCAACGACTGGGCGGCGGACGCCCGGGAGGAGGAGGACGAGGACAGCGGCGCGCCGCTGGTCACCCAGGAGCAGTTCATGGAGCGCATGGAGCTGGAGTCCATCCAGCTGCTGCCCCAGGGCGGGTTCGAGTTCTGGTTCAACGACGGGGATCTGTTCTGGGGCCACTCCATCCACGTCACCGGCTCCCTGGAGTCAGGGCCGGAGAGCGCCCAGATGGAGGGCTGAGTCCCCGCGCTCCAATTCATGGAATTTCGAGGTGTTCTCATGTCCATTATCCTGGCTTCCCAATCCCCCCGGCGGCGGGAGCTGCTGGCCCAGATGGGGGTCCCACAATTTGAAGTCGTCCCCGCCCTGGGGGAGGAGATCGCTTCCCCGGGCCTGTCCCCCGCCCAGCTGGTGGAGGTCCTCTCACGCCAGAAAGCGGAGGAGGTGGCTGTCCAGGCCGGGCCGGACGATGTGGTCATTGCCGCCGACACGGTGGTGGCGGTGGACGGTGCCGTGCTGGGCAAGCCCCGGGACCCAGCGGATGCCGCCCGGATGCTCTCCCTTCTCTCCGGCCGGGCCCATACAGTCTACACCGGGGTCACGGTCCGGCGGGGGACCTTCAGCCGCATCGCCCACGAGGCTACCCAGGTCCGCTTCCGCCCGCTGACCCAGTCTGAGATCTCGGCCTATATCGCCACCGGCGAGCCCATGGACAAGGCCGGGGCCTACGGCATCCAGGGCCGGGGCTGTGTGCTGGTGGAGGGGATCGACGGGAATTACCACAATGTGGTTGGCCTGCCCACCTGCCTGCTGGCCGGCATGCTGCGCCAGGTGGGGATCGATGTGCTCACCGGAGGACAGGAGGGGCGTCCATGAAACATTTTCTGCGGCAGAATGGCCTGCTGCTCCTGATCATCGCCCTGCTGCTGTCGGTGCTGATCGGCATCGTGTCCGCCGTGATGGGGGGCAACGCCGACCCTCTCTCCAACGCGGTGGGCTTCATCACCACCCCCATCCGCAATGGGGTGAGCGCCGTGCTGGACTGGGCCGACGGCGTGCGTGCCTATGTCTTTCATTATGAGGAGATGGAGCAGCAGATCCAGGACCTGGAGCGCCAGGTCGCTGAGCTGGAGGAGCAGGCCCGGGAGGGCCAGGAGGCCAGCCGGGAGAACGAGCAGCTGAGGGAGCTGCTGGATCTGCAGGCCAAGCGGAGGGACTTCGTCTTTGAGTCCGCCAAGGTCACCGCCCGCTCCTCCACCAACTGGGACTCCACTCTCACCATCGGCAAGGGGAGCAGCGCGGGTCTGGAGGTCAATGACTGCGTGATCACCGAGACAGGCACCCTGGTGGGGGTGGTCTCTGAGGTGGGTCTGAACTGGTCCAAGGTCTCCACCCTGATCAATACCGACATCGAGATCGGCGGCCAGGTCACCCGCACTTACAGTGCCGGGATCCTGGAGGGAGACTTCACCCTGATGAGCCAGGGCAAGCTGAAGCTGAGCTATCTGCCCGACGGTGCCCAGCTGGTAGCAGGGGACGAGGTGGTGACCTCCGGCAAGGGGGACGTGTTCCCCTCCGGCCTGGTGGTGGGCACCGTGGAGGCCGTCTTCACCGACCCCTCCGGCATGAACCGCTACGCGGTGGTGGAGCCCGATGTGGACCTGGACAGCCTGGTGGAAGTCTTTGTCATCAAGAGCTTTGACATCGTGGAGTGACGCCGCCGCGTTTCCTGCCGTCTCTCTCCCGATCTTTTCCGAAAAGGGGGCGCCCCTGTGACCCGACGAGACCAAATCTATAAGTGGTGCATCTACGCCCTGGGGCTCTTCCCCATCTGGGTGCTGGACGCCTTTGTCCTCAGCCGCTATCCCCTGCTGGGGATCACTCCCACCCTTCTGCCTCTGGCGGTCTCCGCCGTGGCGGTGCTGGAGGGGGCCCTTCCCGGCTCCGGCTTTGGACTGGCGGTGGGTCTGCTCTGGACGCTGGCCTACCCGGGCAGCAGCAGCCTGCTGGTCTTCGGCATGGCGCTGGCCGGCTTCCTGGTGGGCATCGTCTCCCAGTATGCCCTGAACCAGAACTTCCTGGGTTGCCTGATCTGCTCCGCGGCTGTCCTGGCCGTGCAGGAGGTCGTCCGCCTGCTGGCCGGCCTGTTCACCCAGATCGCCCCCATCCAGTCGCTGCTCCAGGTGGCGGTGCCGGAGTTCCTCTGGTCTCTGTGCTGGATGCCCTTGGTCTATCTCATCTTCCGATCCATCTTCCGCCGGGTGGGGGGCACCCGCCTGGCGTGACCTGTCCGCTCTGAAAGGGGGCGTGCGCCATGGAGAAAAAACAATTTCACCGTCGGGGGCTGGGGATGCTCCTCCTGCTGGCCGTCATTCTGTTCGGGCTGGGCTCCTCCCTCTATGACGCCCAGATGATCCACGGGGCGGAGTATCTGGCCCGCTCCCAGAACAGCATTGCGGAGACCCAGACCGTGGAGGCCGCCCGGGGGGACATCCTGGACCGGTACG
>ENA-UPXC01005696-UPXC01005696.1-human-gut-metagenome-genome-assembly--contig:-NODE-5696-length-10052-cov-5.479398_pt1 | contig 10052 bp, 12 predicted proteins | sample MGYA00250047_ERZ773371 | MGnify/ENA primary metagenome ERZ773371 (study PRJEB29103, sample SAMN06111975) | human gut metagenome | biome: human gut; feature: ankylosing spondylitis patient; material... | reverse complement strand
GCAAAACAAAACGCAAACAGCGCGACACACAACGGCGAGAGGGACAGGGAAATCCGCTTATGCCGGTTACACATATCCACCAGGGAGAATCCGATGGCGGCACACAGGAAACCGTTGAGGGTGTGCAGCATGGTGTCCCAGTAGGCGAAGGTAGTGTAAAAGGCCCGGATCTCGCCCAAAATCTCGGCGGCGAAGATGAAGAGAAGGATGATGATCTCCAGGGCGTTGGGCAGATCGATTTGCAGGCTCTTTTCAAAAATGGTGGGTAGGAGGAAGAGGATCAGGGTCAGCACGCAGAGAAAGACGTTTTCAAAGTTGCCGTTGAAGAACTGAGCCACCATCACCAGGATCACCAGCAGACGCAGCACGATGTACACCGCCGCCACCACGCTCTTTTTCCGCAGCGTGCGGTGGGCGGAGACCAAAAAGTTGGTTGTTTTTTTGCGTGCCATGATGGACCTCCTTGTTCTCAGATGGAACACCTTTTCCCCAGGGAATGCATACCATGGGGAAGAGGTGAACATATATGGATCTCAAGCGCAATCAGATTACCCTGGCCCAGCTGATGGCCGACCCCAAGGCCAAGGCGGTGCTCCAGCGCCGGTTCGGCCCCTACCTCAAGCACCCCATGGCCAAGGCGGCCGGGTCGCTGACCCTGGCTCAGCTGATGGAAATGGGGGCGGTCTATCTCCCCCAAAAGACGATCCAGGAAACCGTCCGGGAGCTCAGCGCCCTGTAAGGGCCGCCCCCGGGAGAGGACCGCTTCGGCGGTCCTTTTTTATGCCTGACGGACGTAGAAGGGCTCGGCGTCCTCGGTGGCGGCGTCGGCAAAGCCAGTGCCGAAGGGGATCATATCCACGGGCAGCTTGCCGAAGTGGGGGGCGGCAGCCTGGGCAATGGCCTGGAAGACCTCCTCCTGTACGCCGGTGTGGTCCACCACGATGATATAGCGCTTCATGCCGTCCTGGCGCACCATCTCCCGTAGCCACAGCCGCTGGATGTCCTCCCGCTTGGCCGCCAGGTCGCTCACCGCGTTCAGCAGCTCCTCGGGCTCCTCCTCCGGGTCGCCCACCATCACCTGGGTGTCCTTCTCCACCTGCTCCTGGGCGTAGCCCCGGGCCAGCTCGGCCTTTCTCTTGGCCAGGCTCTCCAGGGTCTTGCGGTCCAGGGTGAGGCTCATGCCCAGGGGATTGACCACCATGCCGGCGGTGCGGTTGTCCTTGAGCACCATCTCCGCATAATTGTCAAAGCGGAGCATCACCACCCGCTGGTCCTTGAGCTTGCTGAACTTGTGCAGCTCGTCCCAGTCGGTGAAGGCGGGGAAGAAGGGGCGGCCGTCTTTAGTGGTAATGAGCTGGAACTGGATGGCCGTCTTGCCCTGGAGCTGAGGGGGCACATTCTGTCCCTTGGGCACGGGGGCCAGAACCACCGGGGCCAGGAAGGACGCGTGGTTGAGCACCAGGTCCAGCACCTTTCCCTGGTTCTGGGGGGTATTCTCCTTGTGGAGGGCAGCCAGAGCCTCCACAAGCTGAGGATTGGAGATCTTTTTCAGATCAATGGCGGGCTTTTTTGCTTCGGGCATAACGAAACTTCCTCCTATCCCGAGGCGCCCCTGGGACTTGCCCCGGCGGCGCTCCTGGGTTATACTCAATTTGGGTCCGGCCCTTGCGTTCACCGGACGCTTATCTTATATCATACCAGAAAAGGTCGGAGGAACACAAGATGCAGTATGGTAAAATCCTCCCGGCCCGCTTTTTCGCCCGGCCCAACCGCTTTGTGGCCCGGGTGGAGGCGGAGGGGCAGGAGCTTGTTTGCCACGTAAAAAATACCGGACGCTGCCGGGAGCTGCTGGTGCCCGGAGCCACCGTATGGCTGGAGGAGAGCCCCAATCCCAACCGGAAAACCAAGTTTGACCTCATTGCAGTGGAGAAGGGGGCGCGGCTCATCAATATGGACGCCCAGGCCCCCAACCAGGTGTTTGGGGAGTGGGCACAGTCCGGCCACTTCCGGGAGGGGCTGACTTTGCTGCGGCCAGAGACTACATATGGGAGTTCTCGGTTTGATTTCTACTGGGAGTCATCAAAAAACCGGGGTTTTGTGGAGGTCAAGGGGGTCACTCTGGAGGAGGACGGGGTGGTCCGCTTTCCGGACGCCCCCACCCTGCGGGGGGTAAAGCACCTGGAGGAGCTGGTAAAGGCCCACGAGGCGGGCTATGAGGCGGCGGTGTGCTTTGTCATCCAGATGGGGGACGTGCGCTGGTTTGCCCCCAACGACGCCACCCATCCGGAGTTTGGCCAGGCCCTGCGGAAGGCCGCCGCGGCCGGGGTGGAGGTGCTGGCCATGGACTGTGCTGTCACGCCCCAAACTCTGACGATAGGGAATCCGGTACCAATAAAATTATAAAAATAAGGTGGAACAGTCTAGGCTGTTCCACCTTATTTTTACCCGCGAAAGCGGGGAGAGCGCGGAAATTTATACCGGCACAGCTGCTCCTGGCAGTGGGCGCACTGGAGCAGCTTGTTGGAGCCAAACCAGAATCGCTCGGGATAGCGGTGAAACCGGGTCTCCCACACCGCCAACACCACAAGGCCCATGGCCACCAGGCTCCAGGAGAACCAGTGGGGGATAAAGGCCATGGGAGTGGCCATCATCCAGGACCCCCAGGCAAAGATGCGGCAGTTGACGCAGCACCGGTTGCCCATCAGGAAGGTCTGGAAGGGGCAGAAGAACAACACACAGATGAGGTCGCACAGGTAGTACAGAGCGCACAGCAGTACCAGCTCTGCCACCCCGATGGTCCTGCGCCAGTAGAGAACCCCGAACACCAGGTTGACCGCCAGCCACACCGCCGCCACCTTCAGCGCACCCCGGTTCTGCCCCCGCACCGCCTCCTTGAGGGACTGGCGGGAGTAGTTGGCCACGGGGTCAAAGCGGTTGGGGTACTGCTTCATACACCCGGCGGTCAGGCCGCTTTTGGGATTGAGCTGGGCCAGCATGGAGCACGCCACTGCCAGCCACAGCAGCACAAGGGGAACCGTCACATGCTTTCCGGCGGTAAAGTCCAGCCACTCCGGCTTCCACAGAAACAGGACGGCCACCAGCAGAAAGACGGCCAGCCGAAAGGTCACCGACCACAAATATTTTATGGTCAGCTTGGTGGGTCTTGGAAGTGCTTGCACGAAAATACCTTCTTCTCTCTCACATTTCCCGCCGCCCCTCCAGAGCCCTCATGAGGGTGGCGTCGTCGGCATATTCCAGGTGGCTGCCCACCGGGATGCCGTAGGCCAGCCGCGTCACCTTCACGCCAAAGGGACGCAGCAGCCGGGACAGGTACATGGCGGTGGCCTCCCCCTCGGTGTCGGGGTTGGTGGCCATGATCACCTCGTCCACACCCCCGGCGGACACCCGTTCCACCAGGGATTTGATGTGCAGGTCGTCGGGGCCCACGTGGTTCATGGGGGAGATGACCCCGTGGAGCACGTGGTAGAGCCCCTGGTACTCCCGGGAGCGCTCCATGGCCACCACGTCCTTGGGGTCGGCCACCACGCAGATGGTGGAGGCGTCCCGCCGGGGACTGGAGCAGATGGAGCAGGGACCCTCGCCCTGGGTCAAATTCTGGCACACCGGACAGCAGTGGATGGTGGACTTGGCCGTCTGGATGGCCTGCGCAAACGCTGCCGCCTCGTCCTCAGGCATAGACAGCACGTGGAAGGCCAGCCGCTGGGCCGACTTGACGCCCACACCGGGCAGCTTGGCAAACTGCTCCACCAGATTTTCCAGAGCGGGGGGGAAGTATTGCATGTCAAAAGACCTCCAGGGAAATTAGGAATTGGAAAGCAGGGCCTCCGGGTCCAGGGTACGGCACAGCTCATCCAGATGGGGACAGGCCACCCAGTCCGTCTGGGGCAGGTCGGTACCGTATTTTACCGTGTGGGCCACGGTGCCGGGGGCCATATAGGAATTGTGGGGCACGTTCCGGGGGCAGAGGTAATAGTCTCCTGTCCGCAGGACCTGGATGGACAAGGCCCCCTCCCGCTCCTCCACCACCACCATGGACCCCTGCTGGATCACGTTGAGCTCGTGGACAAAGCGGTGGAGGTGGCTGTTCTGCCAGCCGCTGCTCTGAGAGGCGGCCTGGGTGCGGATGTAGGAGCTGCCGTCGGTGGCCCGCAGGCGGAAGCGCAGCTCCCCGTTGTCCATCTCCTCGTGGAGGGTGGTCACTCCCAGGGCCTCCGCCTCCCCGGGCGCAAGGGGCCGGGGCACCTCAGGTAGCCGCCCGCAGGGCGGCAATGGCGGCAGGGATGTCCTCCTTGCCGTACACGGCGGAGCCGGCCACCAGCACGTTGGCACCCGCCTCCACCACCAGGGGAGCGGTCTTGGGGGCAATGCCGCCATCTACCTCCAGCTCACAGGCGGGGTTATATTTTTCGATGATGGAGCGCACCTGACGGATGGTGTCCAACTGGGACTCCATAAAGGCCTGGCCGCCGAAGCCGGGCTCCACCGTCATCACCAGCACCAGGTCCAGGTCCTCGATGTAGGGCAGGATGGCGTTGGCCGAGGTGATGGGCCGCAGGGCCACCGCCTTCTTCACGCCGCACTCGCCCATTACCTTGAGGGCCTGGGCAATGCGGGTGGGGTGGTCGGCCTCCAGGTGGATAGAGAGCAGGTCGGCTCCCGCCTTGGCAAAGTCCTCAATGTAGCGCAGGGGCTTGTCGATCATCAGATGTACGTCCAGGAACATGTCGGTGCACTTGCGGATGGACTTGACCACCGGGATGCCGATGGTGATGTTGGGCACAAAGCAGCCGTCCATCACATCCACGTGGAGGTAATCGGCGGAGGACACCTTTTTGATGTCCCGTTCCAGGTTGACAAAGTCGGCGGAGAGAATAGATGGGGCGATCTTGACCATGACAATTCCTCACTTTCAAATACTGGCGGGACCGGACAGGAACCCGCTGCATAGGATGACAGGCGGAGAGGGAGGGCGGCCGTCCTCCCGGGGCGCCGCCGGGCTGCCACACGCTCCAGGCCGTGCCCACGGCCCCACTGCCGGACCTCCCCGGCCCGGCGGCCCGCCGCTTTTGAATACCCGCCCGATGGGACCTTGTGTCCCGTCGGGCGGCCTCGCGCTTTCTTGAAAAGAAAGCGCGGCAAAGAACTTTGTGCAAAGCTTCGCTTTGCCTCTGGGGATGCCGCCCCGCAGGGCGGAACCCTTCTTTAATTATAAAAGTCGGCAGTATCTACTTCCTTCACCTGATACCCCGCCTGAACCAGATGGTCCAAAATCTGCTTCTTGTGGTCCTGACCGAAGGCCTCCAGGGTTACCTTCAGCTCCACGCCGTTCTGCCGGTTGATGTTGACAAACTGGTTGTGCTCCAGCTTGATGATGTTGCCGTTGTCCTGAGCCAGCAGGCCGGACACCCGCATCAGCTCGCCGGGACGGTCGGGCAGCAGCACGGAGAAGGTGAAGATGCGGCCACGGTTAATGAGGCCGTGCTGCACCAGAGAGGCCATGGTAATGACGTCCATGTTGCCGCCGGAGAGGACGGAGACCACATTGAGACCCTTGCCCTGGATACGCTTGAGGGCGGCTACCGTGAGCAGGCCCGCGTTTTCCACCACCATCTTGTGCTTTTCCATGATATCCAGGAAGGCGTCTACCAGCTCGGTGTCCGGGATGGTGATGATGTGGTCCACGTTATTCTGTACATAGGGGAAGACCAGGTCGCCGGGGGTCTTCACCGCCACGCCGTCGGCGATGGTGTTGGCGGTGGGCAGGGTGACCACATGGCCCGCCTCCAGGCTGGCCTTCATGGAGGCCGCCCCCTCGGGCTCCACGCCGATGACGGTGACGTTGGGGTTTAACAACTTGGCCAGGGTGGACACACCGGCGGCCAGTCCGCCGCCGCCGATGGGCACCAGGATCACGTCCACGTCGGGCAGGTCCTGGAAGATCTCATAGGCGATGGTGCCCTGTCCGGTGGCCACACCCAGATCGTTGAAGGGGTGGACATAGGTAAGGCCCTGCTCCTCGGAGAGCTGAGCGGCCAGGGCGGCGGCCTCGTCAAAGACCTCCCCGTGGAGGATAACTTTGGCCCCGTAGTCCTTGGTGTTGTTGACCTTCACCAGGGGAGTGGTGGTGGGCATGACGATGGTGGCGGGCACACCGGCTGCCTGGGCGGCATAGGCCAGGCCCTGGGCGTGGTTGCCTGCGGAGGCGGTGATGAGGCCCCGCTCCTTCTCCTCCTGGGAGAGGGTGCTGATTTTATAGTAGGCGCCGCGAATTTTGTAGGCGCCGGTAACCTGCATATTTTCCGGTTTTAAATACACATTGTGCCCCGTGGATTTGGACAGGGCGGTGGAGTGGATCAGGCTGGTGTCCCGGATGACGCCCCGCAGGACGGCCCGGGCTGCTTTGAATTGTTCCAGGGTGAGCATATACGGTCTCCTTTACTGCCCCAAGGGCCCCGCCGGGGCGTGGTCCGGGAAATTTATACTAGCAATCATATCGAAAATGTGGAATAAAGTCAATGGAGGGGTAAAATACCACAGGAAATTTCCCCTCTCTTTTTCCTGGAAAAGCGGGCGGGCCGGAGGCAAATCCCTTGACACCTCCAGCCCCCTGAGGGTACAATGGGCACCATAAGAACCCCTATTTTTCCCCGTGCTATGGAGGAATTGTACAATGGCAAAACATGTAAAACGCTCCACCATTCCCATTTATTTGGTCGGTGTGGTTTGGCTGGTATTCGGCCTCTTCCTGTCCCTGAGCCAGCCCATGGACTATGTGCTGTGCGCGGTGATCTCCATTGCCGCCTTTGTGGTAGGCAAGGCCATCTTCCCGGACAAGCACTACCAGATGCCCGGCCAGGAGGAGCCCAAGCAGGAGAAGAAAGAGAAGCAGGAAGCGAAGAAGGAGCCGGAGCCCAAAAAGCCGGAGGCCCCCAAGTCCACCGGCAACCCGGAAATTGACAATCTGATCAAGGAGCGGGAGCGGGCCCTGAGCGAGATGCGCCGCCTCAACGACAGCATTGAGGATGAGACCATCTCCGCCCAGATTGACCACCTGGAGGAGATCACCTCCAAGATCATTGACCAGGTCATTAAGGAGCCCTCCAAGCTGCCCCAGATCCGCCGCTTCCTCAACTATTATTTGCCCACCACCTTAAAAATTCTCAACGCCTACGACCGCATGGATGCGGCCGGGGTGTCGGGAGACAACATCGACTCCACCAAGCAGCGGGTGGAGCGGATGATGGGCACCATTGTCAAGGCCTTTGACAAGCAGCTGGACGCCCTGTTCGGCGCCGAGGCCATGGACATCTCCACCGATATCACCGTCATGGAAAACCTGCTGGCCCAGGAAGGGCTGGCGGGAGAAGGCAAGACAACCACCAAGAGCCAGGGCAGCGACGTGACCCTGGAGCTGTAAAGGAGGTCTCCCATGAAACGGTACCGCGAGTTTATGAGCCGGGGCGAGTGTCTGCTTAATGCCCTGTTGTCCTGTATCATTCCCGTGCTGCTGATTCTGTTTTGCTGGCTGACCTGGAGGGACATTCCTTCCCCCTGCCAGGGTCTGCTGGCTGTGCTGATTCTGCTGGAAGTGGGAAGCTGTGCCTTCCACTGGTACCGTTACTTCGCTTACAACAAGAAATAATCATCTCATTTTGTTCATATTGAGGAGGAACCTGTCATGAGTGATGAACTGAACCTGACCCCCGAGCTGACCTTAGATCCCTCCGGCGCCGCCGCTCAGGCCGCTGCCGCTCCCGAACTGACCCTGGAGCCTGCTGCCGCCCAGGCAGCCCCTGAACTCACCCTGGAGCCCACCGCGCCCCAGGCTCCCCAGCCTGACGCCGCCGCCATCCAGGCCCAGCGGGACGCCAACGCCGTCAAGCTGGATGAGTCCATGCTCAGCGACGCCGAGAAAAAGATGGTGGACGAGTTTGCCAAGAAGATCGACGTCACCGACTCCAACCTGGTGCTCCAGTACGGCGCCGCCGCCCAGAAGAACATCGCCGCCTTCTCGGAAAACGCCCTGAACAGCGTCAAGACCAAGGACCTGGGCGAGGTGGGCGAGGCTCTGTCCGCTCTGGTGGTAGAGCTGAAGGACTTCGGCGAGGAGGAAGAGGAAAAGAAGGGTATCTTCGGCTTCTTCCAGAAAAAGCGCAAGGACCTGGAGGCCCTGAAGGCCAGCTACGCCAAGGCAGAGACCAACGTGGACAAGATCGTCCGGGCCCTGGAGTCCCACCAGGTAGTGCTGATGAAGGACATTGCCATGCTGGACCAGATGTATGAGCTGAACACCAAGTACTACAAAGAGCTCACTATGTATATCATTGCGGGCAAAAAGCGTCTCAATTATCTGCGCACCAACGACCTGGAGCAGCTCAAGCAGAAGGCCGCCGCCTCCGGCAGCCAGGAGGACGCCCAGGCCTACAACGACTTTGCCAACCTGTGCAACCGCTTTGAGAAGAAGATCCACGACCTGGAGCTCACCCGCATGATCTCCGTACAGATGGGCCCCCAGACCCGGCTGCTGCAGAATAACGACACCCTCATGCTGGAGAAGATCCAGTCCTCTCTGGTGAACACCATCCCCCTGTGGAAGAGCCAGATGGTGCTGGCCCTGGGACTGGAGCACTCCCGCCAGGCCACAGCCGCTCAGTCCGCCGTCACCAACATGACCAACCAGCTGCTGCAAAAGAACGCAGACATGCTGAAAATGGGCACCATCGACGCCGCCCGGGAGGCCGAGAAATCCATTGTGGACATCCAGACCCTCCAGCACACCAACAACCAGCTCATCTCTACCCTGGATGAGGTGATGAAGATCCAGACCGAGGGCAGCCAGAAGCGCAAGGAGGCCGAGGCTGAACTGGGCCGCATCGAGGGCGAGCTGAAGCAGAAGCTGCTTGAGCTTAGAGGCTAAAGCGAAGCGCGGAGGATAGCCGCGCAGGGGAGCTTGGACCGGAGCGACGGATACAAACCAAGACGGACAACGTCCGGCTGTTTGTGTCCGGAGTCGCAGGGAAAGCGACCCGGCCGCGCGGCCAATCCGCAGCGTGACACCACGAAGCGCACAGGGTATACACACAGCGGAAAGGAACCAAATATGAAACTTTTCCAGAAAACTTCGGTGGCAGTGGCCCTGACCATCATCATGATCGCCGCCGCCATCGGCATCGGCCAGTGGCGCGCCCAGAGCGCCGACCCGGTGGAGGAGACCGCTCAGTCCACCGGCCTGGACTCCTCTCTGTCCACATCGGCCTATGCCAAGTGGATCGACGACCAGGCAGACGTACTCACCGACCAGCAGGAGGAGCAGATCGCCCTCTTCAACGCCAACTGGGTCAAGCGGTATGACAGCCTCATCGCCGTGGCCACCCGCACCTCCATCGACGGCAGCATCGATGACTACGCCTACGACCTGGGGGTCCAGATCGAGCTGGCGGCCGCCGACGGCATCCTGGTCATCAACGCCAGCACCGGCGACTGCTACCTGGCGGTGGGCCCTGACTACCCCATGACGGACAGCCAGGTGTCCTCCTATATGGACCAGTACCTCTATGAGGACGCCATGGCGGGCCAGTTCGGTGACGGCGTGGTCAAGCTGTTCACCGGCATCAACGAATTTTATGTGGACCAGTACGGGCTGGGCTATCTCAGCAAGGACAGCGCGTCTTACAGCAGCAGGTTTAACACGATTGTGAGCGTGATCCTTCTGGTGGTCATCCTGGTGGTCATCGCCTCTGTCCTGGACTCCCTGCGCTACTCCAGCTACCGCCAGCGGTATTACGGGCTGGTCAATCCCCCCTACGTGTTCCGGCCCATCCTGTTCTGGCACGGGCCCGGCTATGGCTGGTACCGGCGGCGCTGGCATCGGCCTCCGCCTCCCCCGCCCGGAGGGCCCAGAGGTCCGGGCGGACCGGGTGGTCCCGGCGGATTTAACGGCTTCCATGGCCCCAGCGGCTCCTCCCGGGGCGGCGGCTTTGGGTGACCCGCAGCGGCAAGCGTGCCGGCATCCCGGTGGGCGATGCCTTCCT
>ENA-UPXC01005692-UPXC01005692.1-human-gut-metagenome-genome-assembly--contig:-NODE-5692-length-10057-cov-4.735070_pt1 | contig 10057 bp, 11 predicted proteins | sample MGYA00250047_ERZ773371 | MGnify/ENA primary metagenome ERZ773371 (study PRJEB29103, sample SAMN06111975) | human gut metagenome | biome: human gut; feature: ankylosing spondylitis patient; material... | reverse complement strand
TTTTTTCAAGCAGAAGACGGCATACGAGATTGTTGACTGTGACTGGAGTTCAGACGTGTGCTCTTCCGATCTGAGAGGATGTCGCCGAAGAGGTTTCCGGTGAGCACCACGTCAAGCTCAGTCGGCGCGCGGACGAGCTGCATCGCGGCGTTATCGACGTAGAGGTAATCAAGCTTCACCTCAGGGTACTGCTTCGAGACTTCCGTCACCACTTCGCGCCAGAGCTGAGAAGTCTCAAGCACGTTGCTCTTATCCACGCAGGTCAGGTGCTTACGGCGCTGCATGGCGGTGCGGAAACCGACGTGCGCGATCCGCTCCACTTCGGGGCGGGAGTAACGCATCGTGTCGAAACCTTCCTCAGCGCCCTTGAAGGGGCCGTCCGGCGCCTCACGGCGGCCGCGCGGCGTACCGAAGTAAACGTCACCGGTGAGTTCACGGACAATCACAAGATCAAGACCCGACACCACTTCCGGGCGAAGCGTCGACGCGGACACGAGTTCCGGGTAGCAGACCGCGGGACGCAGGTTCGCGAAGAGGTTGAGGTTCTTTCGGAGACCGAGAATCGCCTGCTCGGGGCGGAGCGCGCGCGGCAGCGTGTCGTACTTGAAGTCACCCACGGCGCCGAAGAGCACCGCGTCCGCTTCCTTCGCGAGCGCCAGAGTCTCAGGCGGCAGCGGATGCCCGTGATTCGCGTAGGCGACACCGCCCACATCCGCGTACTCGTACTCAAAATCCTCGCCCAGCGCTTTCAGCACCTTCACCGCCTGCTCAACAATCTCGGTACCGATGCCGTCACCCGGGAGTACTGCAATTTTCTTTGTCATAACGTGCTTCTCAATTTTTCTTTAAAAGGTTTACAGAAACGGCCGCCGCCTTACTCCGCGCCGCCGGGGAATGTCTTCACAAGCCAGGGCTTCTCAGCGAGACGCTTCGCTTCGAACTCTCGGATCGCCTCAACGTTTGAGGAAAGGGTGATGCCCACATCATCGAGCCCCTTCATGATCGCCTGACGGCGGAATTCGTTGAATTCAAAAGGCGTCTCACGGCCATCGGGCTCAATCACCACCTTCTTCTCAAGATCCACCGTGAGCTTATAGCCCTCGGTTCCTTCCGCGCCGGCAAAAAGCCGGTCAATCGTCGCTTCATCGAGCGTCACGAGCACGAGCCCGTTTTTCAGGGAGTTGCTGTAGAAGATATCCGCAAACGACGGCGCGATGACCGCCTTGAAACCGTACTGAATCAGGGCCCAGGGAGCATGCTCACGGGACGAGCCGCAGCCGAAATTCTTCCTCGCGAGAAGAATCGTTGAATCCCGGTACTGGGGCTTATTCAGCACAAAGTCCGGATTCAGGGGGCGCTTCGAGCAATCCATGCCGGGCTCACCCTTATCGAGGTAGCGCCAGCCATCGAAGAGGTTCGGACCGTACCCGGTTTTATAAATCGACTTCAGGAACTGCTTCGGAATAATGGCATCCGTGTCGACGTTTGAGCGGTCGAGCGGGCAGACGATTCCGGTATGACGTACGAATTTTTCCATGATTTTTCCTTTCCGCTCCCGATTACTTGAGATAGTCGCGAATATCGACGAAGTGACCCGCCATTGCGGCTGCGGCCGCCATCGCGGGGCTCATCAGATGCGTGCGGCTGCCCTTGCCCTGACGGCCTTCGAAGTTGCGGTTTGAGGTCGACGCGCAGCGGTCGCCCGGATTCAGCTTATCGGCGTTCATCGCGAGGCACATCGAGCAGCCAGGCTCCCGCCACTCCCAGCCGGCGTCGCGGAACACCTGATCAATCCCTTCAGCTTCACACGCGGCCTTCACGAGGCCGGATCCCGGCACCGCCAGCGCCTGCTTCATCGTGGGGGACACCTTCCCGCCCATGCGGCGGATGATGTCAGCTGCGGCCCGGAAGTCTTCGAGACGCCCATTCGTGCAGGAGCCAATGAACGCGTGATCCGGACGGATCTCCTTAATCGGAGTACCGGGTTCAAGACCGATATAGGCAAGAGCCCGTTCCCAGCCTTCGCGCCGCACGGGGTCCGGCATATCCTTCGGATCCGGCACAACGCCCGTGATCGGAGCCACCATTTCAGGAGACGTTCCCCAGGTCACCATCGGCTCAATCTCTTCCGCCTTCATGTCGACCACGATATCGAAATGCGCGCCTTCGTCAGAATGCAGCGTGTTCCAGTAGGCAACCGCCTTGTCCCAGAGCTCGCCCTCGGGCGCGAGCGGACGGTTCTTGATGTACTCAAGCGTTTTCTCATCCACCGCGACAAGACCCGAGCGGGCACCGGCCTCAATCGCCATGTTGCAGAGCGTCATGCGGCCTTCCATTGAGAGGCCGCGGATCGCGGAACCCGCGAATTCAATCGTGCAGCCCGTGCCGCCCGCCGTACCGACGCGGCCGATAAAGGCAAGCGCGATGTCCTTCCCGGTGATGCCGGGCTGAAGCTTTCCTTCAACCCGCACCAGCATGTTCTTATTCTTCTTCGTGAGAAGCGACTGCGTGGCAAGCACGTGCTCAACTTCCGATGTTCCGATCCCCATCGCGAGCGTACCGAGAGCGCCGTGCGTGGACGTGTGGCTGTCACCGCAGACAATCGTCATGCCCGGGAGCGTCGCGCCCTCTTCCGGTCCGATCACGTGAATAATGCCCTGGCGGCGGGAAAGGAACGGGAAGAAAGCCGCCGGAGGATTCTTTTTCAGGTTATCGATCAAGGTCGTCACCTGAAGCTTTGAAATCGGATCCTCAATGCCGTCAAGCCCCTTATCCCAGCCGGTGGTCGGCGTGTTGTGGTCCGTTGTCGCCACGACAGAAGTCATGCGCCAGGGCTTGCGATGCATTTCGGCAAGGCCTTCAAACGCCTGGGGCGACGTCACTTCGTGCACGAGATGGCGGTCAATATAGAGAAGCGTGGTTCCATCAGGCTGTGACTTGATGACATGCTCGTCCCAGAGCTTGTCGTAGAGGGTCTTTGCTGTCATAGCAGTGATTCCTTCGTAAAGAAATAGGTATTGCGATGTGGCGATCCCCGGCCTGCGGCCGATTCTTTTTGTGGCTCTCGCCGGGGTACCGATGTTTCTCTCAGCGGCCGTTGCGGCCGCCTGCTCCGGTTTATAGGGCGGAGCCGCCCTTCGTTAGTCGTTCGCCCGAGGCGCGGGCTAGCAGCAGGAAATCCGCCGCGGTGAGGGCCGCGAGCGCTTCAGCGATGGGGGACGCGCGAAGACCGACGCACGGATCATGGCGTCCGGTCGTCGAGACTTCAACGAGGTTCCCGTGAATATCACGGGTCATCTGAGTCTTGCGGATTGAGGGAGTCGGCTTTACCGCGATATCAGCAACGACAGGAGCGCCAGTCGTGATTCCGCCGAGAATGCCGCCCGCGTGATTCGTGGCAAATCCGTCAGAAGTCATCTCATCGTTATTTTCGGATCCCCGCATCGAGCAGACATTGAATCCTTCGCCGATCGACACCGCTTTTACGGCGTTGAGGCCCATGAGAGCGGCCGCGAGTCTCGCGTCAAACCGGTCATAGATCGGTTCGCCAAGCCCTGCGGGGAGAGATGTGATTTCAAGATGGATTTTCGAACCGATCGAATCGCCCTCGCGGCGGAGACCGTCAAGAAGCGCTTCGGCCTCCTGAATCAGATCGCCGTTCTCCGTCGCGGCAAAGAAAGGATTCTTTTCCCGGGCATCCCAGTTCTCCACCGGGAAGAGGATCGGTCCTACCTGAGTGACACACGCGCGGATCTCGGTTCCGAAAGCCTCGCGGAGAAGCTTCTTCGCAATGGCACCGGCTGCCACGGTCGGCGCAGTGAGGCGCGCAGACGACCGCCCGCCGCCCCTCGGGTCGCGGATACCGAACTTCGTCCAGTAACCAAAGTCCGCGTGTCCGGGTCTGAATTTTTCGGCGATGGCGCTGTAGTCGCGGCTCTTCTGATCGGTGTTGCGGATCAGGAGCGCAATTGGCGTGCCGGTCGTACGGCCTTCATAGACGCCAGAAAGAATTTCCACGGCATCAGGCTCCCGGCGCTGCGTCACAAAGCGGCTTGTGCCGGGACGGCGCCTGTCGAGCTCAGTCTGGATGTCGGCCTCAGACAGCATCAGTCCAGCCGGGCACCCGTCCACCACGCAGCCGATGGCGGGCCCGTGGCTTTCACCGAAATTTTCCACCCTGAAAAGGCGTCCGATCGAAGAACCCGGCATGCTTGTCCTTAAAGACTGATGTCCTCTGTTGAATCCGCCTGAAATGGCGGTGTTTTCGTACAGCGTTCTTTTGATTGTATGTGATTTGCCGCGGTTTTGGGGAGTCTTCTGAATTCAGTAAAACCGAATATGATGAGGCATTCCATCATCCACCTAAAAAAATGAGGTTTTCCGAATGACTGATCCGATCCAGGCTGACTGGCTCCTTGCAACGCTGGAAGACGCGCGGGACGCGCTTGATACGGCGATCGACTCCCTTTCCCGCCACCCGGAAGAAGCTGAGGAAATTCTGACGGAAGAGATCGCTGCGGCCTACGCCAAACTGAACTACGCGGTGAACACCGCCCGATGCGGGGCGGAAGGCCTTGACACGATGGAGGATGACGAACTGGTCGCCTATCCAGTAAAAGAGCTGCCGTTCTGAGGCAGCTCTCCTGATGCTTTATTCTTCGTCCGCCCGATCTTTCGGAGGGCGAAGATCCCGCGGGCGGAATCCGAAGAAAACCATGCCCGCGCCGTAAACCGCGGCACCGAACGCGCAGATCGCAAGCACCTTCGCGGCACGCCGTATCCAGGGATCGGAAAGCGCTGACCAGTCGATATTCCACTGCACGCCAAGCAGCACGCAGAGCATGACAAATGACGAGCAGATGATCGCGAGGAAGTGCTTCTTCCACCCGGGAAGCGGGCGGTAAATGCCGCGCTTCCGAAGCAGATAGAGCAGCGTTCCTGAATTCACAAGGCTCCCGAGACCGACAGAAAGAGCGAGTCCCGCCTGATGGAAAAGCGGCACCGTGATGAGGTTGAAGACCTGCACGCAGACGAGACTCAGCGCCGCCACCCGGACCGGCGTCCGGATATCCTTTCTCGCGTAAAACGCCGGGGCCACGATTTTCATCGCGATAAGCCCAAGAAGCCCCACCGACTAACCGATTACACCGTAAGCGGTCTGCCGGACATCCTCTCCGGTAAAAGCGCGTCCTCCGAAAAGGAACGCAACAAGCCCATCCGCGCAGGCGAAAAGCCCGATCGCGGCCGGAATGCCAAGGAGCACGATGAGCCGCAGGCCATGGTCAAGGAGTTCGTTATAACGATCCTCATTCCCTGCGGCGTGAGCGGCTGAGAGTGACGGGAGAAGCACCGTGCCCACCGCGACCCCGAGAAGCGCCGTCGGAAATTCCATCAGACGGTCCGCGTAGTTAAGCCATGTGACCGCGCCGCGCTCAAGATGCGACGCGATATTTGTGTTGATCAGAATGGAAAGCTGCGCCACGGCAACGCCGAACAGCGCCGGCACCATCTGCTTCATGGTCATGATCACTGAAGAATCAGCGAGCGCGGTTCTGAATCCGGTGAAGGATGGAATCATGCCGATCTTCTTCAGCGCCGGAAGCTGAAACGCGAGCTGCGCGATACCGCCGAGAATCACCGCGATCACCAGTGCGTAGATTGGCTGCGACATGTGGGGCGCGAGAAGGAGCGAGCAGGCGATGAAGGAGAGATTAAGGAGCACCGGGGTGACCGCCGGGATCCGGAAACTCTTATAGGTGTTCAGCACCGCGGCGCTCATGGCAACCAGGCTCATAAACGCGATATAGGGGAACATCCACCGGGTGAGCGACGTGGCGAGAGAAAATTCCTCCGGATCCGAACGGAACCCTGCCGCGATCAGCCAGACCAGCACCGGCGCGATCAGAACGCCGAGGATACTCACCAGAATGACAACCGGGGCCAGAATCGAGAACACATGATCCACGAAGCGCTTCGTCCGCTCTTCGCCCTCCGTCTGGCGGACAGAAGCCACCATCGGGACGAAAGCCTGCTGAAACGCCCCTTCCGCAAACAGCCGCCTGAGCAGATTCGGGAGCCTGAAGGCCACGTAAAACGCGTCAGTCTGAACGGACGCGCCGAAGAATCGGGCGATCAGCATATCGCGCACGACGCCCGTAATGCGGGAGACGAGCGTAAGAAGCGAAATTGAGGCAGCGGCTCGGAATAGATTCATGAGTGAAAAGACAGCGGCATTGTCCCGACTGACGGCATCCGGGCCGTCGGCAAGACAGGTGTTTCCGGAAAAGAAAGGGTGAGTTTAGCGCTTTTACGCGGATAACTCCCTTCTTATTGAACAAAAAGTCTTTTTCTGCTATATTTTGCGTTTCTGCCGCATGGCAGACTTTAAACATAAGCCCCACCGGGATCGAGATTCCGCCGGGCAACTTCGAAAAGGAAATTCAAAATGGCAAATACCAAGCAGGCTCGCAAGCGCGTTCGTCAGGACATCGAGCACAACCTCCGCCTCACCGCTCAGCGCACCCGTTATCGCACCGCCATCAAGGCTGTCGAGAAGCTCGTCGCCGCTGGTAACAAGGCCGCTGCTGCTGAAGAATTCAAGAAGACCTCCGGCATCCTCGACCGTCTCTCCTGCCGCCACGTTCTCCACAAGAACGCCGCTGCCCGTCAGAAGAGCCGTCTGTCTGCCGCTATCAAGGCGATGGCCTAATAGCGTCCGATCCGGAAGGAGCACTGGTCTCCTTCCCGCCGGAAAAAAAGCGCACTGATTTCAGTGCGCTTTTTTTTGTATTCAGTAAAGATGAATCGCAGCCGGCAGGCGTAGTGGAACCCGATTCTCATTACCTTTTTCGTCTCACGACATTATCATGAAAAGAAACAGGATTGAGAATTGAAGTTATGACACCTTTTTACTATGTCGCCCTGTCTCTCATAGCGCTGTATCTCGAGATCCGGGCGTATCAGATTCTTCGCGGAAAGAATCCGGGGCTGCGGATCTTTCTCGCGGTTCTCATCGCGCTGTCGATGGGACTCTACCCCTACCTCATGATGCTTGGGGTCACGCACCCGTGGCCGAACGCACATGAAGCTCTCTCAGTGATCGGGGTCTTTTTCAGCACAGCGGCATTTTTTTCTGTTTTCCTGCTGATTCTGGATGTCATCTGGCTGATTTCCTTCATCATCACACGGCTTTTCCGCGGGCGGCGCTGCGGAATCCGAATGCCGCTTAAGCTCTATGGAGGACTTCTCGCGCTCTGCGCGGTGTTAGCGGTCTGGGGCGGATGGAACGTGAAGACGGATCCTCCGGTGAAAAATGTTGCCGTCACCGTACCCCGGCTCCCTGCCGATCTCGATGGCCTGAAAATTGTGCAGCTCACCGATATTCACGTTTCCCCGCTTTACGAAAAAGAGCGGTTTACGGATCTCGTGAAGAAGGTGAATGCCCAGAATCCTGACTTCATCTTCATTACGGGCGACATCGCGGACGGCACGCCGCAGTCACGCCGCGCCATCATGCCGTTCCTTCACGATCTGAAGGCGAAGATCGGGGTCGTGATGATTCCGGGGAACCACGATTACTATGTGGATTACACGGCCTGGCGCCACTACTACAAATCGATCGGCGTTCCATTCCTCGAAAACGGACATGTCGAATTCCGTAAGGGTGACGATGTCATCACGGTGGTCGGCATGACGGACCGCTCCGGTATCCAGTACGGATACCCGGGACCTGATATTGAAAAGGCGACGTTTGGCGCTGACGTGAGCAACGCGCTTCGTATCGGACTGATCCACCGGCCGGAAGACGCCGCCAAATGGGCTGATCCGCGCTGGGGGCTTGATCTCCTGCTCGCGGGCCACACGCATGGCGGTCAGATCTTCATCATGTATCCGTCTGTCTGGCTCCAGAACCACGGCTACGTCCGGGGGCTTTACCACGTCGGGAATATCCCGTTCTATGTGTCGCCTGGCATCGGCTCCTGGAGCGGCACACCGACCCGCATCGGAGCGCCGACTGAAATCACGCTTCTCACGCTCCACAGCCCCGAAAAGACGCACTGAGGCTGCTGGGCGTTCCAACGAAAAATGCCGGCGTTCTTTTTAAGGAACACCGGCATTATTGTTATTCTTTGTCTTTCGATTGCTTTCTACGCCGCCGCGAATGACGCCGGAAGCACGTAAAAGAACACCGACAGGAACTGCAGCAGTGTGCCGGCAAAAACGAAGACGTGCCAGATCGCGTGATTAAACGGAATCCGGTTCATCACGTAAAAGAAAACGCCGACTGAGTACGCAAGGCCGCCCGCCACGAGAAGCCAGAGACCGCCCGCGGGAAGAGCCGCGACAAGCGGCTTGATCACGAGAAGCACGAGCCACCCCATCGCGAGATAGATCAGGCAGTTGATAAAGTTTCCCCGCTTCATGAGAATCGGCTGCAGGAGAATACCAACGGCCGCGAGCACCCACTCCGCAATGCAGAGCGTCCAGCCGAGCGTCCCCTGAAGCGTAATCAGGCAGAACGGCGTATAGCTCCCCGCAATCAGAAGATAGATCGATGAGTGATCAAAGACCTGAAGGATCTTTTTCGCTTTTCGGTTCGTAATTGCGTGATAAAGGGTCGATGCCGTGTACAGCACAATCATCGAAGCCCCGAAAATTGCCACCGCCGTTACCGCAACCGCAGACTGGCTGCGGAGCGCGGCAAGCGTCACCATGAGAATCAGCCCAACCACGGAGAAGATCGCGGCGACACCGTGCGTCACACTGTTCGCGATCTCTTCGCCGAGGCTGTAGCTAGCAGTCTGATCAGCCATCTATATTGATTTCCTATTGGAAAGCCGGATGGCATGGCTCTGATTTTTCTTCAGAACCGGAACATGAATCGCCGTCCGACGTGTTTCATTCTGGACGGGATGACCGCGGGAAAAGCCCCCGCTTTTTAGGTAAAAACCCGATGATCTATAACGGAATGTTGCCAGAAGCTCCTGCGGCAATGTTTCGTCACAGGATCTCCACTTCCGGGGTGAGCTCGATTCCGAACTTCGCGTTCACCGCATGGATCACTTCGTCGCAGAGCGCCTTCACTTCTTTCCCGGTCGCCCCTCCCCGATTCACGAGTACCAGCGCCTGTCGATCCCAGACCGCGGCGTTCCCCAGAACACGGCCTCGGAATCCGGCGGCATCAATGAGCCACCCGGCCGCGAGCTTTGTCCGCCGTCCCCCCAGAGGGTAAGCAACGAGCTGCGGATAATCTTCAAGCAGCGCCCTCGCCTGCAGCTCAGGCACAACCGGGTTCTTAAAGAATGAGCCGGCGTTCCCGAATTCCTTCGGGTCAGGGAGCTTCGCGCGGCGAAGCGCTTCGACCGCGACGAGCACTGAGCGCGGCGTCACTTCCTTTCCTTCAAGCGCGGCGGAAAGCCCCTTATAGCCCGTCACCGGGGTCCAGTCCTTTTCATTCGGAAGCCGGAACGTCACGGAGACGATCACCCAGTTCTTTCCTTCCTCACTCTTAAACACTGAGCTCCGGTAACCGAAGTCACACTCTTCCGTGGAAAGCGTCCGGAATTCACCGCTTTCAAGATCAAAAATCTCCACCGCATCAATCCGCTCCGCGGCTTCAATCCCATAGGCCCCGATATTCTGCACCGCAGCGCCGCCGACTGACCCCGGAATCAGCACGAGGTTCTCGAGCCCCGGGTGCCCGGATTCAGTCATCCGGCTCACAAGCGGACTCCAGTTTTCACCAGACCCCGCTCTGAAGCGATACTCACCGGCGTCACCCCGCGGGAGTTCCTCAACCCCCGTTATGCGGTTCAGGGCCACGAGCCCATCGAAATCTTTCGTGAACAGAATATTTGACCCGGCCCCGATAATGAGGAGCGGCTCATCCTTCTCTCTCACGGTCCGCAGCGCTTCAAGATCCTCACGGGACTCAAGTCTCACCAGGCGTTTAGCCCGGGCTTCGACTCCGAAGGTAGTGAAGGGAGAAAGAGAAATCTGGTGTTCCACACGCATGGTCAAATCTTCTGAAAGAATGAAAATCCGGGGCTGAGCCCCG
>ENA-UPXC01005685-UPXC01005685.1-human-gut-metagenome-genome-assembly--contig:-NODE-5685-length-10074-cov-5.274982_pt1 | contig 10074 bp, 8 predicted proteins | sample MGYA00250047_ERZ773371 | MGnify/ENA primary metagenome ERZ773371 (study PRJEB29103, sample SAMN06111975) | human gut metagenome | biome: human gut; feature: ankylosing spondylitis patient; material... | reverse complement strand
TCATTTCTGCAATATGGGCCGAACTCATCATGGAAAAGCCGTGGAACGGATGGAAGGCATTGCAGTAGCGGTACTTGCGGATATATTCCTCATTGGTGGCAAAATATTCGCCGTAGCGGTTTAAATCCGGCAGAATATTCATGTAATCCTTCTGGAACATATCGTAAAGCTCTCTCATATAGGGCCATCTCTCATCATGGAAATAGCCGTTGCAGATGGAAGCGCAGATAATCACGCAGTGATCGCTCATGACCCGTTTATGGCGCACTACCTGTGCAGAAATGGCCTGCATCATCATAACAGGATTGGTTCCCATGCCGTCGCCGTAATGGAACTTCTGCGGAAGGCCGAAAATCATTACATCATACTTCTTTTCAGCCCAGGGGATATAGGTCCGCTTGTCGGCCGTAATCCAGGAGTGTGGCTGCATCACCTTTGCATAGCCGCTGTTGATCTCAATCTGTCTGGAATACGTATCCAAAACCGCGTCGCAGCAGAAAAACTTCTTTCCCATGCATTTTTCCATGTGCTGGCCGATCTCATCAAACTTGGTCCGCATAAGGGAGTGGCCGTTTACCGGGGTAAAATCCTTCCGGTGCATAACCTGAGGCACATGATGGGATGCAATGGAACGCCAGTGGGTAATTCCTGTAGAACAGTGCTTATATCCTCCGGAATAGCCGCCGTAAGGATTTCCCTGGGTATGGCCGATAAGGATCGCCACATCACTGTCATACACATACTTATTCATAAGAACAGGGTCTCCCCGGTCTGTCGTTCCCAGATCAACCATGTGTTCATAATCCTCGCTGTCATGGCTGATGATCTGGTGGGTATACCAGAATTCGTGGAACAGCTCCTCCCCCAGGATATCGCGGATCTCCTTTTCCGTACTTCTGGGATGAAGGCCGTTGGAGCAGATCAGCAGGATATCCTTTTTTTCTACCCCCACAGAGTACAGTTCTTGAAGGATCAGCTTAATGGAAATCTTCCGGTGAGCCGTGGGCTGAAGCCCTCCCTTTACAATATCCGGGAAAATAATGACCACCTTGGAACCCTTGTGGGCTAACTCTGTTAAAGGCGGCATTCCCATAGGGTTGCGGATGGATTTTAAGGTTTCCTCTTCTAATTTATCTTCCGGAATACAGGGCGGATCCGGCACCGTATCCCCTGGGATAAAAATGTCTGTAGAATCCGGCAGAACGGCATCTACCATGCCCTGCCCGTATTCAAATGATACTTTCATATAAAAACTCTCCCTCCCAAATGCTTTAAGCTTTTTCTGCTGTCAGGTACAGCTTTACGATTTCCAGATATTCCTCCGGATAAAATCCGATCTCACCTGAAAAACGGGTCAGCGCAATCAGTCCGCCGTCCATATCCGGCACAGAAGCAAGCATCGCGGCATTGTCCTGCTTTAATCCGCCTCCGTAAACCACGTCCATGCCTCCGGTAATCTCTTTTACAAATGCGCCGATTTTCTGGATATACTCCTTATCCGGCGGGGTTTTTCCCGGCCCGATGGCCCATACGGGCTCATATGCAATGGTTACGCAGCCTTTGTCCACATCCTTTAAGCCTTCCTCCAGCTGCGTTCTTAAAACCTCCTGCCATCTGGGCTGCTCCTCTGAGGTCTCTCCGATACAGTAAAGCACCTTCAGACCGGCCCGTACCGCCTCCCGGATCTCCTGATTTAAAATTTTGTTTACAGCCGACGGATCTCCTCCTCCCGCGGCAAGGATCCCCGCCTTATCCTTTCGTTCCTCACAGTGGCCGATCAGCACACAGCTGCATCCCAAAGCCCTGGCCGCATTAGCGGTACGGCTGGTGGTAAAGGCTCCAAAGTTTCCTCCCACTGCCGTATCCTGGCGGAATACTCCCTGGCAGCCCACCTTTACGGGACTGCCTTCACAAAGAGCCCCTGCCGCCGTGAGCACATGAGCCTCCGGGAAAAACATGGCAAATTCCACATCCTCTGTTCCATACTCCATAAGCCCCTTCTGAGTCTGCTCCACAATATAGGAACCCCAGTCCTTCACGGCAGCAATAGCGTTTACGCCGCCATACTCCTTTGGAACATCAAAACGCTTCAGATTTAAAAAGATATGCTTCATTCTCTGTCCTCTCTTCTTTCCCTGTATATCTCCTGAAAATCAATATAGTCCGGTATTTCCTCTCCGGTAAGAGGGCGGCACCAGCTTACAAAGGCATCCGTCACATCATTTCCCCTGTTATTGATATAGGAAGCCGGAACAGTCCGTTCTGTAAGCATCACCTGTTCCACCGGAATACGGATGGGGCAGACCTCATATTTCTCCTGCTCCCTGCGCGCAAAGCCGATCATAATGCCTGTACAGCCCTCCATTGCAGCCTTTAAGGCTTCTCTTCCTGCAAGCACCGCCTCCTCACGGTCCACCGGGGACTGAAGGGAGATGGATGCTCTGCCGCAAAGCCCCGGCTTTTCGCTTCTGGCCTTAATTCCCAGCTTTTTGATCACCAGCTCTGCCAGATAAGCTCCCACGTCTCCGTAGTAGACGGAACGGCCTGTCTGGAAAATGGGAGGCACGACAGGTTTTCCGCTTTCATCCTTTAAGCCCTCGCTGGCGACCACAACCACACCGCCCAGCCTGTCATACAGCTCCTTCACATCTGCCAGAAATTCCTCTTCCCTGAAAGGACGCTCCGGAAGATAGATCAGGTGCGGCGCATCCCCGTGTTTTTTCCTCGCCAGAGCTGAGGCCGCTGTAATCCAGCCTGCATTGCGCCCCATGGCCTCTAAAATACACACATGAATGGGAAGAGATTTCACATCCGCCCCTATCTCAGCCGTTGTTCTGGCTATATACCGGGCCGTGCTGCCGTAGCCCGGAGTATGATCTGTAATGCCGATATCATTATCAATGGTCTTTGGGATTCCTGCCACCCGGATATCTGAGTCTGGACCTAAAGCCCTCACCAGCTTTCCGCAGGCGTCCATCGTGCCGTTTCCCCCATTAAAAAGCACATATCGGATATGGTGCTTACGGAAAATGGCCTCCATTGCCTTATAATCTTCCTCCTCCAGCGCATATCGGGAAGAGCCAATGGCAGTTCCCGGCGTGGTAAGGAGCTTTTTCAGCTCTTCTTCAGGAAACCGGGACAGATTTAAAAACCGTTCCTTTAAAATTCCCTCGCTTCCGCCGATGGCTCCGTAAACTGCGCCCACTGCGCCGCTTTCCCTTGCTTCAAGAAGTACGCCGTACAGCGATGCATTCAGCACTGCCGTAGGCCCTCCTCCATGAACAACCAGTACATTGTCCCTCATAAACCAACCTGCCTTTCTTCTCAGTCAGACAGAGCTGCCACATAATCCGTAAAGGTAAGGGTAAGATCCGGGTGGCTCTGGAGTAGGCTTACGGGAAAATCCGAGGACGGTTCACCGTATGCGGCCCTCCGCACCACTGCCCGATGCCAGTTTCTAAAGCAGCCCAGACGGATTTTTCTCGCATGAGCGATCTCATAAATACCAATGGTTACGCAGTAATGAGGCATATCCTCAAGAGCTCCGTTAAAATCTCCGATGGCATTGGCCGTCCGTGTTTCAGGGGTAATTGCAAGCACACGGGTCTTCTGACCCAGAAATTCCTCATTGGCCAGCGACGCATCTGCTTCATTAAAAGCCACATGGCCGTTAATGCCGATTCCTCCAAAGGCAATATCCACGCCTCCCAGCTCTTCAATCAGTTTTGGGACCCGTTCCGTATCAAAAGGATCCGGAAATACCCGCTGTTCTTTGGGCATCACAAGTTCTGGGCGTATCCTGTCATATACGGTACGGTTCATAAATCCCCGAAAGCTCAGAGGATGATCCTCTGGCACCCAGCGCTTCTCATCATCCAGATATTCGTCCATATTGATAAACCATACATTTTTAAGACTGATATTCTGCTCATTTACCAGATCCACAAAATACGGATACTGTCCCACCGGCCCTACCGGACAGATAAAGACGGTGTGCTTTCCCTCTGCATTATGAGCTTTGATCTCTTCTGCCATCTGCTCTGCCATCTGTTTAAATACAGCAGCATTATCCTCCAAGCAAAACAGCTTCATTTTTGGATTTTCCAAAAGCTGCTCTTTTGTATAGCTGTAATAGTCGTGTTTCATAACTGCTCCTTTCCCTGTCACGCCGGCCCTTCTGCCATTTTTCCGCCATAAAGAGAGCGTCTGGCGCCCCAACCGGCCCCCATGACGCTCCCTGCAATGATTTTTACTTACCTGCTTCGATCATATTGTCAAGCATTACATAATCTGCTACAGGAACTTCCTTTTCCACCTGTCCTCCGGCAATGAAATTCTCCTGCTGGATCTTGTAGTAATTCTCTACGGTTCCGTCTGCTGCACCTTCTGATACTTCCTTTCCGGTCAGCCAGTCTGCATCGCCTCTCTGGTCAAATACGCTTGCTTCATCTGTCTTTGTAATATCGGCAACTGCCTTTGCAGTCTCCTCATAGTGATCGTCTGCCGCATAATCCATTCCTTTAAAGAGCGCTTTTGTAAAGCGAAGGATGGTATCCTGATTCTCCTCTGCATACTTTGGAGTTACGATCCAGCTTGCCAGAGAAACGGTAGTATCCTTAAAGGTCATATTATCAGCCAGCTTGGTTGCCTCCGGAATCTCTTCCATGATCTTTAAGCTGTTTGGAGACCAGGTAGCACAGGCATCTACGCCACCTGAAATCATTGCCGTAACAATACCGGATGCGTCCATATCAACGGCCTGGATATCGCTCATGGTCATACCGGCCTTTGTAAGTGTATTATTTAAAATATCCTCACTGGATGTACCGGAGGAATAAGCCACCTTCTTACCCTTTAAATCTTCCATGGTCTTCACACTTGGTCCGCCGATCACAGCGTCGCCGTTGGAAATATGGGACAATGCAAAAATCTTGGCCTGGCCGTTGACACAAAGCTTGTGTGCGCCCTGTCCGATATAGCCGATATCAATACTGCCGGACTCCATCGCCGCAATGATGGTAGGGCCATCTGCAAAGGATACCAGATTCAGCTTAATTCCTTCTTCTTCCATGAATCCCTGAGCCTGTGCTGCCGCCACAGACCAAAGGCTTCCATAGTTTGGCATATATGCAATATTTAATGTAATGGGCTCTGCCGCTGCCTCTGTCTTTTCCTCTTCTGCCTTTGTCTCCTTTTCAGTTTCAGCCTTGGACGTTTCCTCTGCTTTGGATGCCTCCGCAGACTCCGGAGCCTTTGTCTCAGGAGCAGAACTTCCGCCGGAGCAGGCTGTCACGGACAATGCCATTACTGCTGCCATTGCTGCTGCTAAAAAACGTTTTTTCATAGATTTGTATCCTCCTTAAAATAAATGATATAGTTTTGAAACACTTACCATTTTGCTCCTATTACTTTCTTACTTCCAGATACTCCTTATATACTTCACCCCAGATATACGTCTTAAGATCCAGGAACGGAAGCTCCATCTTCATTTCCTGTGTTCTCGGATACGGAAGGTTGATATCTACGATCTTTTTGATACGGCCCGGCCTTGCACTCATAATAATAACCTTGGTTGCAAGGATAACAGCCTCCTCTACATCATGTGTAATAAAGAAACAGGTCTTTTTCTCCTCCTGCCACGTTTTGATCAGCTCTGACTGAAGCTGCGTCCTTGTCTGGGCGTCTAAGGCTCCGAAGGGTTCATCCATCAAAAGCACCTCCGGCTGTACCGCATAGGCTCTAGCAATAGCTACCCTCTGCTTCATGCCGCCGGAAAGCTCCTTTGGATAAGCATCCACAAAATCCTCCAGCTGTACCATCTTTATGTACTTCATGGCAACCTCTCTTGCCTCGTCATCCTTCATCCCCTTTAATTTAAGGCCGAACATGACATTTTTAAGAACGGTCAGCCATGGAAATAATGCATACTGCTGAAATACCACGCCCCGCTCGGTTCCGGTTCCCTCTACCTTCTTTCCGTCTACATATACTGCTCCGGAGGTAGGCTCCAAGAGGCCTGCAATGATATTTAACAGCGTGGACTTTCCGCAGCCGGACGGGCCTACCACACAGATAAATTCATTTTCCATAATATCAAGATCCACGCCGTTTAAAGCAACCATACGACCCTTGCGACCATCGTAGATCTTTTCCACATGGTCAATCTTGACCTTTACACGTTTCTCGTCTCCTGCCATCCGGTGAACCTCCTTTCCAGATATTTAATGATCTTTTCACTGGTGATCCCGATAATGCCGATCATGATAATATAAAGCAGCATAGGCTCCACTTCAAAGGTGTTATTTAAAGAACGGATCCTCATTCCCATACCTGCGATCGCGCCTGTAGACTCAGCGGCGATCAGGGTTGTAAGAGCTACGGATACGCCCAGGCGGACTGCGGTAATGATAAATGGAGTCGTGGCCGGGAAAATAACCTTTACAAACAGATCGCTGTCCTTTGCGCCCAGCACCTTTGCAGCTTTGATCAAGGTCTCGTCTACGTTGCGCACACCCTGATAAATCGTCACGGTCATAATAAGGAAGGTTGCCAGCCAGATCACGATGACCTGAGGCCGTCTTCCTACTCCGGCAGAAATAACCACCAGCGGAACATAGGCCAGAGGCGGGATGTTACGGATGAACTGGATCCACGGCTCTACAATGTAGCGCACCGGCCGGTACCAGGCCATGAGAAAGGCTACCGGAACCGATGTAACAAAGCCAAGGACAAAGCCCATCACCACGGAAATCATACTGCTGCTGAAATCCTGCCACAGTACGCCTCGCTCGATCATGGTACCCAGGGACGCCAGCACCTCCGGCGCAAAGGGAAAGCTGCGGGCCGTAGTCGGATTCACAGACAGCCATTTCCACAGAAGCATCGCTGCAAGAAAGGAAATAAGCAGCCAGCCCCAGTTGGGGATACGGCTGATGATATCCCGCTGCGCATGATCTTTCTTCCTGTTTTCATCAGAAGCCATAATTTTTCCTCCTGTTTTTTTATTTTTGGCTCTTATTTTTGTCGTCTTTGCTAAATCATTTCTGTTTCTTATGGTTTCAGTATATCATGTTGTACAAAATAGTCACTGCCTATTTACCCAAACGTTTGCCTTGTTTTCCCTCATTTTTTCTTTCATTTTTGCGTTTGGCTCTGTTTTTTTGTGTTTTTATCATGTATACTTACATCATAGCATCAGTGGGTAAGGAGGAAATCGCATGACACTGAAGGAAATCGCTGCCGAGACAGGCGTATCCATTTCCACCGTATCGCGGGTAATCAATAAAAGCAGCAAATCTCCGGCCAGGAAAGAGGTTCAGGACAAAATCTGGGAAATCGTCCGGCGCACCGGCTATACCCCAAATCATACAGCCAGGGAACTAAAAAAAGGCTCTTCCACTGAGAAAGAACCCTTATCCCGCTCGCTTGCCTGCCTGTTTGCCAGAGTAGAGGATGGAGCCGCTGACAGCTTCTTTACTCCTCTTGCAAGGAGCATCGAAAAAGAGGCGTTCCGCCACGGCTATATATTAAAATATACCTTTTCCACCTTTGATATCCATCATCCCAGCACCTTCCGCCTCATTGAAGACAATCAGGCAGACGGCGTAGCGGTCCTGGGACGGTGCGATAAAGAGCTGTTAAAATTTTTAAAACAGTATTTTAAGTATGTTGTGTATGCCGGACTCAACAGCCTGGACGCCAAATATGACCAGATCATCTGCGACGGCGGTCAGGCCGCTTATGCTGCAGTCAGCCGTCTCATTGAACTTGGACATAAAAAAATCGCCTATATCGGCGAAACAGATAAAGAAGAGCGCTATAACGGATACTGCCGGGCTCTCGAACATGCAGGAATCCCTATTTTAAAGGGATATATCAGCAATGTAAAGCTCTCCTCCGAAGGAGGATACCAGGGAGCCAATATCCTGTTCGACAGAGACTGCGATGCCACAGCCTGGTTCTGTTCTAACGATATGACCGCGATTGGAGCCATGCGTGCCGTAAAGGAGCACGGACTTCAGATACCGGAGGATATCTCCATTATCAGCATCGACGATATTGATACGGCCCAGTATCTGACTCCCATGCTCACCACGGTCCACATCCCCATCGAAGAGATGGGAAAAATGGCCGCAAAAACACTCATCGACCGAATCGAAGGCGGCCATACCCTGCCGATGAAAATCAACTTTCCGTTTTATATTGCAGGAAGGGAAAGCTGCAGGGAGTATCGGGGGTAAAGAGCGCTATGCCCTTTCTCCCCCAATCTCCTTCCCCATCCATATATGAGGACAGTCTTCATCAAAATCAATTTCTCCCCGGCTGGCATACCCCTGCTTTTCATAAAAGCCCGCTGCCCTGCACTGCGCATGGAGAAGGATCCGTTTCCCGCCTGCGGCCTGTATTTCCTTTTCAGCCTCCCTTAACAAGCATGCTCCCAGCTTCCGGCCCCGGTATTCTTTTATAACCGCAATCCGGCCGACCACATAATCCCCGCAAAGCCCGCGGGGAAAAAAGCGGCACACAGCCACAGGTATTTCGCCATCATACAAAACCAGATGGAATGCTCTCTGATCTGTTTCATCAAATTCCTTCTCAAAGCCCTGCTCCCTTACAAAGACCTCCTCCCGAATCCTTCTTGCCTCCTGGGGCAGTGTGCTGTAGATCTGTGTTTTCATTTCTCTCCTCCTTAAAAAATAAAGGCATATAAAAACCAACCTTATAACGCCATTCGGCGCCGTACCTGCGGTCGATTTTTATATGCCTTAAAATTCGCTTTACCCGGTGATAAAGCATCAGCTGTTATATTTCCTGTAAAAAATGTAACAAATTTCCCCAAAAATGTCAATCCATTCCTATCCCCAGTTCATCCTCCCATACCGCAGCACCATTTCCCGGATCTGTCCGGCCAGCTCCTCTGTCAAATCTGCCCGGGTCAGACGCCATTTCCAGTTAATCCCGACAGTGGAAGGACAGTTGATCCGGCATTCATTTCCAAGGCCCATATAATCCTGGATCGGGATGATGCACAGCTTCGCCCTGCTGCGCATAATCAGACTGATAAAGGATTGGCCCAGATATTTCTGAGGAGTTGTCTGGTCGCAGAGGTAATCTCTGGCAAGCTGCCGTTCCTCCTGGGTAATGCTTTTCCACCATCCGGCCAGAGTTTCATTGTCATGGGTTCCTGTATATGCCACCGAATTTTCCGTATAATTATGGGGCAGATAATCATTGGCGCAGCCGGAATCCCTGGAATCAAAGGCAAATTCTAGCACCTTCATGCCTGGAAAACCGCTTTCGTTTACCAGCTGGCGGACAGAATCCGTCACATATCCCAGATCTTCTGCTATGACCTCCTTTTCTCCAAGGCACTCCTTCATCCTTTGAAACAGCTCCATTCCGGGTCCCTTTTCCCAATGTCCGGACACAGCCGTTTTAGCATCGGCAGGAATGGAAAAGTATTCGTCAAACCCTCTGAAATGATCGATCCGCACTGCGTCATAAAGCCGGAACACATAGCTCAGACGGGAAATCCACCAGTCATAACCTGTATTTTTATGATACTCCCAGCGGTACAGGGGATTGCCCCAGAGCTGTCCGGTGGCAGAAAAGCCGTCCGGCGGACACCCTGCTACTGCAGTGGGACGGTTGTCCTGATCCAGCTGGAAAAGCTCCGGATGGGACCAGGTATCAGCGCTGTCCATGGCAACATAGATGGGGATGTCTCCGATCAGGCGGATTCCTTTTTCATTTGCATAAGCCTTCAGCTTCATCCACTGTTCATAAAATTTATACTGCATATACTGCTGAAATTCAATCTCAAAATACAGTTCTCTGCGGTAATAGTCCATGGCATTGCTCCAGCGCAGGCGGATATCCTCTGACCACCCGGTCCATGGAATTCCTCCAAAACGATCCTTTACAGCCATAAAAAGACTGTAATCAGAAAGCCACCAGCTATTCTCCTCCACAAAACGCCTGTAGCTTTCATTTTCACTGACATTGCTGCGTTCATAGGCTTTTCGCAGCAGCCCGTAGCGGCTTTTGTATATTTTTTCGTAATCCACACTGGAC
>ENA-UPXC01005670-UPXC01005670.1-human-gut-metagenome-genome-assembly--contig:-NODE-5670-length-10106-cov-6.136504_pt1 | contig 10106 bp, 20 predicted proteins | sample MGYA00250047_ERZ773371 | MGnify/ENA primary metagenome ERZ773371 (study PRJEB29103, sample SAMN06111975) | human gut metagenome | biome: human gut; feature: ankylosing spondylitis patient; material... | reverse complement strand
AGGAAGAATATGGGACAGAAAGTTAATCCCCACGGCCTGCGCGTGGGTGTCATCAAGGATTGGGACTCCCGCTGGTACGCCAAGAACGAGCTGGTTGGCGACCTGCTGGTTGAGGACAAGAAGATCCGTGACTACCTGAAGAAGACCCTGTACTCCGCCGGCATCCCCAAGATCGAGATCGAGCGGGACAACGCCAAGGTCCGCATCTACCTGCACTGCGCCCGTCCCGGCGTGGTCATCGGTAAGGGCGGCGAGGAGATCAAGAAGATCGAGGCCAAGCTGGTCAAGATGATTGGCAAGCCCGTGGACCTGAAGATCGTGGAAGTGAAGAACGCCGATATGGACGCTCAGCTGGTTGCCGAGAACATCGCTCAGCAGCTGGAGAAGCGTATCGGCTTCCGCCGCGCCATGAAGAACGCCATGGGCCGTGCGATGCGCTCCGGCGCCCGCGGCATCAAGACCTGCTGCTCCGGCCGTCTGGGCGGCGCTGAGATCGCCCGTACCGAGCACTATCACGATGGCACCATCCCCCTGCAGACTCTGCGCGCCGACATCGACTACGGCTTTGCTGAGGCTGCCACCACCTACGGCCGCATCGGCGTGAAGGTGTGGATCTACAAGGGTGAGGTGCTCACCCAGGCCCTGCGGACCACCCCCCGCACCCTGGATACCAGCAAGCCCTATCAGGAGCGCCGTGAGCGTCCCCGCCGCGATCGCCGCGACGGCGACCGTCGTGGTGGCTTCAACCGGGATCGTCGCGAGGGCGGCTTCAACCGCGGTCCTCGTCCCGCCGGCCAGGGCAACTTCAACAACAATCGTGGCCCCCGCCCCGCCGGTCAGGCCAATGCTCCTAAGGAAGGAGGCGCTCAGTAATGCTGCTGCCTAAGCGCGTAAAATATCGCCGTGTTCACCGCGGCCGCATGAAGGGTAAGGCTACCCGGGGCAACACCGTCAGCTACGGTGAGTTTGGCCTGATGGCCACTGAGCCCAGCTGGATCACCAGCAATCAGATCGAGGCCGCCCGTATCGCCATGACTCGTCACACCAAGCGTGGCGGTAAGGTTTGGATCAAGATCTTCCCCGATAAGCCCGTAACCGAGAAGCCCGCCGAGACCCGCATGGGTTCCGGTAAGGGTTCCCCCGAGTACTGGGTGGCCGTGGTCAAGCCCGGCCGCGTTATGTTCGAGATCGCCGGCGTCTCCGAGGAGGTCGCCCGGGAGGCTCTGCGTCTGGCCAGCCACAAGCTGCCCGTCAAGTGCAAGATCGTGAAGCGTGAAGAGACCGAGAAGGGTGGTGAAGCGTAATGAAGGCCAATGAAATCCGCAAGATGTCCGGCGCCGAGCTGGAGACCAAGCTGATGGACCTGAAGAAGGACCTGTTCAACCTGCGCCTCCAGCACGCCACCAACCAGCTGGATAACCCAATCCGGATCGCTCAGGTCAAGAAGGATATCGCCCGGGTCAAGACCATCATCCGCGAGCAGCAGCTCGCCGGCCGCTAAGAGGAGGAACTAAGACATGGAAAACAGAACTTCTTCCCGCAAGACCAGAGTCGGCCTGGTGGTTTCGGACAAGATGGACAAGACCGTGGTGGTCGCCATCGCCGACCGCGTGGCCCATCCTCTGTACAAGAAGATCGTAAAGAGAACCTATAAGCTGAAGGCTCACGATGAGAACAACCAGTGCGGCATCGGCGACCGTGTCCGTGTCATGGAGACCCGTCCCCTGTCCAAGGACAAGCGCTGGCGCGTGGTTGAGATCATCGAGAAGGCGAAATAAGGAGGTGCCGGCATGATTCAGGAAGAAAGCTATCTGAAAGTCGCCGATAACACCGGCGCCAAGGAGATCAAGACCATCCGCGTGCTGGGCGGTTCCAAGCGTAAGTTCGGCAACATCGGCGATGTGGTCGTGGCTTCCGTGCGGAAGGCTCAGCCCGGCGGTACCGTGAAGAAGGGCGAGGTCGTTAAGGCCGTTATCGTCCGTTCCGCTCGGGGCGTGCGCCGCGCCGACGGCTCCTACGTCCGGTTTGACGACAACGCCGCCGTCCTCATCAAGGAGGACAAGAACCCCCGCGGCACTCGTATCTTTGGCCCAGTGGCCCGCGAGCTGCGCGACAAGGATTATATGAAGATCCTGTCCCTGGCTCCCGAAGTGCTGTAAGGGAGGGTTTTTAGGATGAATAAAATGAGCATTCGCAAGGACGACCTGGTGGTCGTTCTGTCTGGCAAGGACAAGGGCAAGCAGGGCAAGGTCCTGGAGGTTATGCCCAAGAGCGGCAAGGTCGTGGTGGAGAAGGTCAACGTGGTCTCCCGCCACACCAAGCCCCGCAAGCAGGGCGATCAGGGCGGCATCCTCCAGAAGGAGGCCCCCATCTACGCCTGCAAGGTGCAGAAGGTCTGCCCCAAGTGTGGTAAGCCCACCCGCGTCGGCCACAAGGTCGAGGGTGACAAGAAGGTCCGCATCTGCAAGAAGTGCGGCGCCGAAATCTGAGAGAGGAGGAGTTAACCAATGGCCAATACGCCTAACCTGAAGAAGCTGTATCAGGACGAGGTCGCTCCTGCTCTGATGCAGAAGTTCGGCTATAAGTCCACCATGCAGATCCCCCGTCTGGACAAGATCGTTGTCAACGTGGGCTGCAGCGAGGCCCGTGAGAACGCCAAGGTGCTGGACGCTGTGGTCAGCGACCTGACCGCCATCACCGGCCAGAAGGCCGTTATCACCAAGGCCAAGAAGTCCGTGGCTAACTTTAAGCTCCGTGAGGGCATGCCCATCGGCGCTAAGGTTACCCTGCGCGGCAACAAGATGTGGGAGTTCCTGGACCGCCTGTTCAACGTGGCCCTGCCCCGCGTGCGTGACTTCCGCGGCATTTCCGCCGACTCCTTTGACGGCCGGGGCAACTACGCTCTGGGCATCAAGGAGCAGCTGATCTTCCCCGAGATCGAGTACGACAAGATCGACAAGATCCGCGGTATGGACATCGTGATGTGCACCACCGCTCAGACCGATGAGGAGGCCCGCGAGCTGCTCAAGCTCATCGGCGCTCCCTTCGCCGGCCGCTAAGGAGGAGGAACAACATGGCTAAGAAATCTATGATTCTCAAGCAGCAGCGCGAGCCCAAGTTCTCCAGCCGCCGCTACAACCGCTGCAAGCTCTGCGGTCGTCCCCACGCCTACCTGCGTGACTACGGCATCTGCCGTATCTGCTTCCGCGAGCTGGCCTACAAGGGTCAGATCCCCGGAGTAAAGAAAGCTTCCTGGTAAGACAGGTCAAAAAGAGACCGGCTGCGTTGCAGCCGGTCTCTTCCAGACAAAAGCTGACCACGCACTCGTGTGTGCGCAGCAAAAAACCCTTGCAATTCCCAAATATATGGGGTACAATAAAGTGCTTGTGCGCCAGAGGACTAAAAAATGGCACGCCCGACACCGTTGGGCGGTGCAAAAAACCCGTAATCCCCACCGGAAAATCCCGGGGTGTGAGTACGGGGTTTTGGCTTGCAAGGTGACTTTGGTCAAGCCCGCCTCACGGCGGTTTTGATAGCGCCAAAGGCGCGAAGGCGGTCAACAGGTCGGGGAGCGCCTACCCCCGATACCTTACCGTCTGTACCGGGTCTCCCGGTAATCTTATAAGGAGGTATATCTCATGCATATCACGGACCCCATTGCGGATATGCTCACCCGCATCCGCAACGCGAACAACGCCAAGCATGACACCGTGGACGTCCCCGCGTCCAACATGAAGAAGTCCATCGCTCAGATCCTGCTGGATGAAGGCTATATCAAGAACTTCCAGCTCATCGACGACGGCACTCAGGGTGTCATCCGCATTACTCTGAAGTACGGCGCCGGTAAGGAGAAGGTCATCTCCGGCCTGCGTCGCGTGTCCAAGCCCGGCCTGCGGGTGTATGCCGGCGCGGACGAGCTGCCCAAGGTTCTGCGCGGCCTGGGTATCGCCATCGTATCCACTTCCAAGGGCGTCATGACTGACAAAGCGGCCCGCAAGGCCCATGTCGGCGGCGAAGTCCTGGCATTTGTCTGGTAAGGAGGGTTATAGGAATGTCTAGAATTGGTAGAGCTCCTATCGCCATTCCCGCCGGAGTGGAGATTAAGGTAGAGGACAACAACGTTGTCACCGTCAAGGGCCCCAAGGGCACCCTGACCCAGCAGTTCAACCCCAACATGGCCATCGCCATCGAGGAGAACGTGCTGCATGTCACCCGTCCCAACGACGCTAAGGAGAACCGTGCTCTTCACGGCCTGACTCGCACCCTGATCCACAACATGGTGGTGGGCGTGACCGAGGGCTACAAGAAGGAGCTGGACGTCAACGGCGTTGGCTATCGTGTGGCCAAGGAGGGCAACAAGCTGGTGATGAACCTGGGCTTCTCCCATCAGGTCATCATGGAGGAGATCCCCGGTATTACTATCGAGGTTCCCGGCCCCAACAAGATCATCATCCATGGCTGCGACAAGCAGCAGGTGGGCCAGTTTGCTGCCGAAGTAAGAGAGAAGCGTCCCCCCGAGCCTTATAAGGGCAAGGGCATCAAATACACCGACGAGGTCATCCGCCGCAAGGCTGGTAAGACCGGCGCCAAGAAGTAAGAAGGAGGTGTGCCACTATGATCAACAGACCCGATACTCGTTCCCAGCGGCTTAAGCGCCATAAGCGCGTGCGCGCCAAGATTTCCGGCACGCCCGAGCGTCCCCGCCTGAACGTTTTCCGCAGCGCCACCAACATCTATGCCCAGATCATCGACGATGTGACCGGCAAGACCCTGGTGAGCGCCTCTTCCCTGGAGAAGGATTTCTCCTGTGAGGGCACCAAGTCCGACGCCGCCAAGCAGGTTGGCATCAACGTGGCTGAGCGTGCCAAGGCCAAGGGCATTGAGACCGTGGTGTTCGACCGCGGCGGCTATGTCTACCACGGCCGCGTCAAGGCTCTGGCCGAGGGCGCCCGTGAGGGCGGCCTGCAGTTCTAAGGGAGGAGGAAACGACAATGGCTAGATTTGAGAGAGAACCCAGCGAGTTCGTGGAGAAGCTCGTTTCCCTGAACCGCGTATCCAAGACCGTCAAGGGCGGCCGTATCTTCAAGTTCGCCGCTCTGATGGTGGTGGGCGATGAGAAGGGCCGCGTGGGCTTCGGCCTGGGTAAGGCCGCCGAGGTGCCTGAGGCTATCCGCAAGGGCATCGAGGACGCCAAGAAGAACATGATCACTGTGTCCCTGTCCGGTACCACCATCCCCCACGAGGTGATCGGTGAGTTCGGCGCCGGCCGCGTGCTGATGAAGCCCGCTGCTCCCGGTACCGGCGTTATCGCCGGCGGCGCGGTTCGTGCCGTGCTGGAGGCTGTCGGCATCAAGGACATCTACACCAAGTGCCTGCGCTCCAACAATCCGCAGAACGTGGTCTCCGCTGCCTTTGTGGGCCTGAAGTCCCTGCGCAGCCCTGAGGAGGTTGCCCGCATCCGCGGTAAGAGCGTGGACGAGATCTTGGGTTAAGGAGGCGCTGACAATGGCTAATCTGAACATTAAGCTGGTCAAGAGCCTGAATGGTCGCATCGCCAAGCACAAGGCGACTGCCGAGGCTCTGGGCCTGAAGAAGATCGGCGACATCACCGTGCAGCCCGACAACGCTGCCACCCGTGGTAAGATCGCCCACATCGGCTACCTGCTCCAGGTGACCGAGGAAAACTAACGTAGGAGGCGCGAGACAATGAATCTGCATGAACTCTCCCCCGCCGCCGGCTCCAACACCAAGTCCTTCCGCAAGGGCCGTGGTCATGGTTCCGGCAACGGTAAGACTGCCGGCCGCGGTCACAAGGGCCAGTGGGCCCGCTCCGGCGGCGGCGTCCGCGTGGGTTTTGAGGGCGGCCAGATGCCTCTGGCCCGCCGCCTGCCCAAGCGCGGCTTCCACAACATCTTTGCTAAGCCCCTGGAGTCCGTGAACGTCTCCGCTCTGGAGAAGTTTGAGGACGGCGCTGTGGTCAACGCTCAGGCTCTGCTGGAGAAGGGCATCCTCTCCAAGTGCGAGTACGGTGTGAAGATCCTGGGCAACGGCACCATCAGCAAGAAGCTGACCGTACAGGCGTCCGCCTTCTCCGCCTCTGCCAAGGAGAAAATCGTGGCGGCCGGCGGAAAGTACGAGGTGATCTAAATGATCAAGACCGTTCGGGACGCCTGGAAGATCCCTGAGCTGCGCAACAAGATCCTCTTTACCATCTTCGCGCTGCTCATCTTCCGTCTGGGCGCTGCCATTCCGGTCCCTTATATCAACGCCGATCAGCTGGAGACTTACCTCTCCGCCCAGAGCGGCACCATCCTGGGGCTGATGAATGCCATGAGCGGCTCCGCCTTCTCCATGGCTACCCTGTTCGCCTTGAGCGTGCAGCCCTATATCAACAGCTCCATTATTATCCAGCTGCTTACCGTGGCCATCCCCGCTCTGGAGCGGCTGGCTAAGGAGGGCGGCGAAGAGGGCCGGAAGAAGATCGCTTCCATCACCCGGTACACCACCGTGGCCATCGGCCTGCTGCAGGGCTTCGGCTACTACACCCTGATCAACAGCTACGGCCTGGTGGAGACCGAGGGTCTGCCTGCCATCTGGGTGGGACTGGTTATCGTCCTGTCCTTCACCGCCGGCTCTGCCTTCCTGATGTGGCTGGGTGAGCAGATCACCGAGTTCGGCATCGGCAACGGCATCTCTATCCTGCTGTTCGCCGGTATCGTTTCCCGCTTCCCCCGCATGGTCAGCGATATCGTCACCGGTCTGGGTTACTACAACAACCCCCTCACCGACGAGATGAAGGCCAACATGACCGACACTCAGATCGCTGCCTACCAGAACGCCGCCCTGGCTCCCTGGATGATCCCCGTGATCATCATCGGCATGCTGGCTCTGGTGGTGTTCATCGTGTTCATCTCCAACGCCGAGCGCCGTCTGCCTGTGCAGTACGCCAAGCGCGTTGTGGGCCGGAAGATGTACGGTGGCCAGTCCACCCACATCCCCATCAAGGTGAACATGAGCGGCGTTATGCCCATCATCTTTGCCCAGTCCATCGCTTCCCTGCCCGCTACCATCGGCGCGTTTGCCGGCTGGACTACCACCAGCGGCGGCTTTGGCGGGGCTCTGATGAACCTGTTTGATACCACGAAGCCTTTCTACAGCATCCTGTATTTCCTGCTGATCGTGGGCTTCAGCTACTTCTATGCCACCATGCAGTTCAACCCCATTGAGGTGGCCAACAACCTGAAGAAGAACGGCGGCTTTATCCCCGGCTTCCGTCCCGGCAAGCCCACCGCCGATTTCATCATGAAGGTTCTTAACAAGATCACCATGTTCGGTGCCCTGTACCTGTCTGTGGTGGCCATCGCCCCCATCATTACCGGCAACCTGGTCAGCTATAACTCGCTGGCTATCGGCGGCACCTCCGTCATCATCGTGGTAGGCGTCGCTCTGGAGACCGTCAAGCAGATGGAGGCCCAGATGCTCATGCGGCACTACAAGGGCTTCCTGGAGTAAGAGGGAGTGTGTGATATGGGAATGAAGCTGATCCTGCTGGGTGCCCCCGGCGCCGGCAAAGGAACCCAGGCTGAGGTGCTCAGCGCCAAGCTGAACATCCCCACCATATCCACCGGCAACATCCTCCGGGCCGCCATTAAGGACGGTACCCCCACGGGTCTGCAGGCCAAGTCCTATATGGACAAGGGCCAGCTGGTCCCCGATGAGGTGATCATCGCCATCGTGGCGGAGCGCCTGGCTCAGGACGACTGTGCCAACGGGTTTATCCTGGATGGTATGCCCCGCACCCTGCCCCAGGCCGAGGCCCTGGACAAGGCCGGTGTGAAGCTGGACTGCGTGCTGTCCATTGAGATCTCCGACGAGGAGATCGAGCAGCGGATGTCCGGCCGGCGGGTGTGCGCCCAGTGCGGCGCCTCCTACCACATCGTAGCCCGGCCCACCAAGGTGGAGGGCGTGTGTGATTCCTGCGGCGGCCAGGTGGTCCTGCGGGATGACGACAAGCCCGAGACCGTGCGTCAGCGCCTGGCGGTCTACCATGAGCAGACCGAGCCCCTGAAGGGCTACTACCAGGGCAAGGGCCTGCTGCGCTCCGTAGACAACCAGCCCACCATTGAAGCCACGACCAAGGTCATTCTGGAGGCGCTGGGTCTTTGAGAAGCATTGAAATGATTTCTATGAAATCTCCCCGTGAGATTGAGGCCATGCGCAAGGCCGGGCGGCTCACCGCCCAGGCCCGGGCGCTGGCCGGCTCCATGGTTCGTCCGGGTGTTACCACCCACGAGATCGATACCGCGGTGCGCCGCTTTATCGAGAGCCATGGCGCCAAGCCTTCCTTCCTGGGTTATGGAGGATTCCCCGGTTCCGCCTGCATCTCCGTCAACGATGTGGTGATCCACGGAATCCCCGGTCCCCTGAAGCTGAAGGAGGGCGACATCGTCAGCGTGGACGTGGGAGCCTATGTAGATGGCTTCCATGGAGACTGCGCCGCCACCTACCCCTGTGGGGAGGTGAGCCCCGAGGCTATGAAGCTCATCCAGGTGACTCAGCAGAGTTTCTGGGAGGGCATCAAGATGGCCCGGAAGGGCATGAGAGTTTCCGACATCGGTCATGCGGTTCAGACCTATGTGGAGAGCTTCGGCTTCTCCGTGGTTCGGGACTTTGTGGGCCACGGTGTGGGCGCCAAGCTCCACGAGGCCCCCGAGGTACGTAACTTCGGGCCTGCCGGCCATGGTCCCCGGCTGCTGCCGGGTATGACCCTGGCGGTGGAACCCATGGTTTGTGCTGGGGATTGGCAGGTGAAGGTGCTGGCTGACAAGTGGACCACCGTCACACTGGACGGCTCCCTGGCCGCGCACTATGAAAACACCATCCTCATTACAGATGGAGAACCGGAGATCCTTACCGTTACGGAAGATGGGGCCTATGTGTAATTGCAGCGGCCGAATCGTCCGGGCGACGGCCGGACGGGACAAGGGCGAGCTGTTCTTTGTCACCGGACAGGAGGGCGAGCTTCTCCTGCTGGCCAACGGGAAGGGCCGCACCATGGCCGCTCCCAAACGGAAAAAGCCCCGCCATGTGGCGTGGCTGGACCAGGGGGACTTCCGTCACCCTGCTGTAGAAAAACTGCAACAAGGAATCACGGTATCCGACCGAGAACTTAGAAGGGCGCTGGCCGCCTTCAAGGAGGGAAACACGCTTGGCGAAAGATGATATGATCGAGCTGGAGGGAGTCGTCACCGAATCCCTGCCCAACACCACGTTCCATGTGGACATCGGCAACGGGCACATCATTCTGGCTCATATTTCCGGCAAGCTGCGCATGAACTTCATCCGCATTCTGCCCGGAGACAAGGTGACCGTACAGATGTCACCCTACGACCTCACCCGAGGCCGTATTACCTGGCGTTCTAAGTAACTATCAACGACCGCGTCGTCACAGGCTGGTTCCTCTGGAGCCTTGCCTCCAGGGACATCCGTTCCCTTAGCGGCCGCAGGCCGCCCCAAATGCGAGCCCAACGAAGTGGGTCGCATTTGGAGAGGAGGAGCAGCGAAGCGAACGAGCATTCAGCCAAGGCTGGATGCGAGCGATGCGAAGCTTGTGACGACGACGGGGCCATTCAGGCATTCATCAGGAGGTTTTAACAATGAAAGTCAGACCGTCCGTGAAGCCCATGTGCGAGAAGTGCAAAGTCATTAAGCGCAAGGGCAAAGTCATGGTTATTTGCGAAAACCCCAAGCATAAGCAGAGACAAGGTTAATTGGAGGTGCTGTAATAAATGGCTCGTATTGCCGGCATTGATCTGCCCAGAGAGAAGAGAGTCGAGATCGGCCTCACTTATATCTACGGTATTGGGCGCACCAGCGCGAACAAGATCCTGGCCAAGGCCGGGATTAACCCCGACACCCGCGTGAAGGACCTCACCGAGGACGATGAGGCCAAGCTGCGTGAGATCATCAGCCACGAGTACACCGTGGAGGGTGACCTGCGCCGCAACGTGGCTATGGACATCAAGCGGCTGACCGAGATCGGCTGCTACCGCGGCATCCGTCACCGCAAGGGCCTGCCTGTGCGCGGCCAGCGGTCCAAGACCAAC
>ENA-UPXC01005664-UPXC01005664.1-human-gut-metagenome-genome-assembly--contig:-NODE-5664-length-10118-cov-4.265611_pt1 | contig 10118 bp, 6 predicted proteins | sample MGYA00250047_ERZ773371 | MGnify/ENA primary metagenome ERZ773371 (study PRJEB29103, sample SAMN06111975) | human gut metagenome | biome: human gut; feature: ankylosing spondylitis patient; material... | reverse complement strand
ATCCACAAGATTCCTGCCTCAGGACGCGTGGAAAGAGTCATAAGGCTTAAAAGGTGTGACAAATACAGGTAATCCCAACGCGGAAGTTTTGCTTTGCTGCTCCTGCAGCCGGGAATGGCCAATTTTGCGACGTTTTCCATAAGAGAATACGATTGACCCGGGGGCTAATATGAAAGCCCCCGGGAACAACACAGAAGTGGAATGTGGTTAGGAGGTAAAAATGTTTGCCTATATCGTGCGACGAATACTGCAGGCTATCGCAGTTGTGTTTGTGATAAGCATTGTGGTGTTCATACTGGTGCGCTGCCTGCCGGGCGACCCCATTGAGATGTATGTGTCTCAGGCGGGCCTTACGGAGATAACGCCGGAAATGATTGAGGAGATACGCCATGACAAAGGACTTGACAGGCCGTGGGTCGTACAGTATGTGGACTGGCTTGGACAGATGCTCCGGGGTGACTTCGGCGTGTCCGGGGCCTGCTATCCTGAGGGCCATCCCGAGAGCCCCGACCTGGTCACCGACGTGCGCAACCTGAAAAAGAAGGTGGACGCGGGCGCCCAGCACCTGGTCAGCCAGCTCTTCTTTGATAACGATGACTTCTTCCGCTTTCTGGACCGCTGCCGTCTGGCAGGCATTGAGGTGCCCATCGAGGCGGGTATCATGCCCGTGCTGAATAAGGGCTCCATCGAGCGCATGGTGTCCATGTGCGGCGCCTCCCTGCCCCGGAAGCTCACCCGGCTGCTGGCCCGGTACGGCGACCACCCCGAGGCCCTGCGGGAGGCGGGCATCGCCTACGCCATCGACCAGATCTCTGACCTCATCGCCGCCGGAGTAGACGGCATCCATCTCTACACCATGAACAATCCCCAGGTGGCCAAGCAGATCAGCGACAGCGTGGCCTCCATCCGCCGCGTTTAATTTTAGGAGGTACCCCGTGATCAGCGCTCTTTCCCCTCTGGATTTGGACGAGGTGCTGCGGTATATGGGCTGCCCCGCCGAGAAGGCGGATGCCGACACCCGGGCTCTGGTGGAGGAGTGTGCCCGGGAGATGCAGGCGGCGGCCCGGCCCCGATGGACGGGGCGGGTGCTGGACATCACCCTGGAGGAGAACGGCGTGCGCCTGGAGGGCGGCCTGCTTCTCCCGGGCCAGGATCTCCGTAAGCACCTGGAGGGCTGTGACCGGGCGGCGGTATTCTGTGCCACCCTCTCTGCCCAGGCCGACGCCCTCATCCGCCGCTGGGAGAGTCGGGACATGCTCCGGGCTCTGGCTCTGGACTGCTGTGCCACCGCCGGTGTGGAGCAGGTGTGTGACCAGGTGGAGCAGGAGATCGAGAGCCAGTTTCACGGCTGCTCCTTCCCCTTCCGCTTTAGTCCCGGCTATGGCGACCTGCCTCTGGAACTCCAGGGGGAGCTCCTTCATCTGCTGGACGCCCCCCGGAAGATCGGCCTGTGCGCCAGCGCCAGCCATATTTTGACCCCCCGCAAGTCGGTGACCGCCATTCTGGGCATCGCCCGGGGGGAGATCCAACAAACCGTGCGCAGCTGCCTGAGCTGTCCCGCCCGGGAGAGCTGCCAATACCGAAAGTCAGGTGGACATTGTGGAATTTCTTGAACTGTTAAAAACCGACCGCCCCGTCCTGCTGGACGGCGGCATGGGCACCATGCTTCAGGCCCGGGGCCTGCCCGTGGGAGCTACCCCCGAGCTGGTGGCCCTGGAGCACCCCGACTGGCTGCGGGACATCCACACCGCCTACCTGGATGCCGGTTCCCAGATTATCTACGCCAACACCTTCGGGGCCAACCGGGAGAAGCTGGAGCGCACCGGCCGCACTGTGGAGGAGATCGTCACCGCCGCGGTCACCGTGGCCAAGGAGGCCGCCGCCGGGCGGGGTCTGGTGGCCCTGGACATCGGCCCCTGCGGCCAGCTGCTGGAGCCCACCGGTATGCTGGGCTTTGAGGAGGCGGTGGACCTCTTTGCCCAGGTGGTCCGGGCAGGCGTGAAGGCGGGAGCCGACCTCATCGCCATCGAGACCATGACCGATCTCCAGGAGGCCCGGGCCGCCCTGCTGGCCGCCAAGGAGAACTCCAACCTCCCCGTGCTGGTCACCATGACCTACGAGGCCAGCGGCCGCACTTTCCTGGGCTGCTCTCCCGCTGCCGCCGCCCTTACCCTGGAGGGGCTGGGAGCGGACGCTGTGGGCGTCAACTGCTCTCTGGGTCCCCGGGAGATGCCCCCTCTGGTGGAGGAGCTGCTGAAGTGGACCAACCTGCCCATCGTGTTGAAGCCCAACGCCGGACTGCCCCACCCCGACGGGTCGGGCTACGACATCACCCCCCTGGAGTTTGCCCAGAGCCTGGCCGCCCTGGCTGACATGGGGGTGAAGGTGTTCGGCGGCTGCTGCGGCACCACGCCGGAGTATATCGCCCTGCTGTCCAAGGAGCTGGAGGGCAAGAACGTCAAGAACGTGCCCCGCCATGTTCCCGCCGCCGTGTGCAGCGCTACCCAGGCTGTGCCCATCGACCGGGTGCGGGTGATCGGCGAGCGCATCAACCCCACCGGCAAGAAGCTGATGAAGGAGGCTCTGCGGCGGGGCGACGTGGACTATATGCTGGGTCAGGCTCTGGCTCAGACCGAGGCGGGGGCCGACATCCTGGACGTGAACGTGGGCCTGCCGGAAATTGACGAGGCGGACATGATGGTGCGCACCGTCAAGGCCCTCCAGGGGGTCACCGACGCTCCCCTCCAGCTGGACTCCACCGACCCCAAGGTGCTGGAGCAGGCTCTGCGGGTCTACTGCGGCAAGGCCATCGTCAACTCGGTGAACGGGGAGAGCGCCTCGCTGGAGACCATCCTACCCCTGGTAAAGAAGTACGGCGCGGCGGTGGTGGGCCTCACCCTGGATGAAAACGGCATCCCCAAGACCGCCCAGGCCCGCTTTGACGTGGCCAAACGCATCCTGGAGCGGGCCATGGCCCTGGGCATCCGGAAAGAGGACGTGTATATCGACTGCCTCACCCTCACCGTCTCCGCTGAGCAGGCGGCCGCCTCCCAGACCCTGGAGGCTCTGCGCCGGGTGAAGACCGAACTGGGGCTCAAGACCGTGCTGGGCGTGTCCAACATCTCCTTCGGTCTCCCCGCCCGGCCTCTGGTGAACCAGAACTTCCTCACCATGGCCATGGCCGCCGGGCTGGATTTGCCCATCATCAACCCCAACGTGGACGCCATGATGGCGGCGGTGCGGTGCTTCCACCTGCTCACCAACGTGGACACCGACGCCCGGGAGTTTATTGCCGCCTACGCCAACGCCTCGGTCTCCACCTCCATCACCGCCGGAAATACCCCGGCGGCCCCCCAGACCACCGGCCGGTCCCTCAAGGATCTGGTGGTCGCGGGATTGAAGGGGGAGGCGGGCCAGGCCACCCGCGCTCTGTTGGAGACCACTGCACCCATGGATATTGTGGACAACATCCTCATTCCGGCACTGGACCAGGTGGGAGCCGACTTTGAGCAGAACAAGGTGTTTTTGCCCCAGCTCATCCAGTCGGCCGGCGCTGCTCAGGCCGCCTTTGAGGTCATTCGGGAGAAGCTGTCCACCGGCGAGGGAGGCAATGTGAGCCGGGGCAATGTGGTGCTGGCCACCGTGAAGGGGGACATCCACGACATCGGCAAGAATATCGTCAAGGTGCTGCTGGAAAACTACGGCTACACCGTCATCGACCTTGGCCGGGATGTGGACCCCGCCGCCGTGGTGGAGGCCGCCCGGAAGTATGAGGCCCCCCTGGTAGGCCTGTCCGCCCTGATGACCACCACCCTCAAGAGCATGGCCCAGACCATCGCCCAGCTCCACGACGCGGGGCTGCCCTGCAAGATCATGGTGGGCGGCGCGGTGCTCACCCCCGAGTATGCCCAGGAGATCTCTGCCGACTTCTATGCACGGGATGCCAAGGAGAGTGTGGATATCGCCAAGCGCGTGGTAGGATAACGGGCCGAATACTTGCCTTTTTCTTTGAAAACTGCTACAATATTCTCCGCCCTTTCCCCAAAAGCAGGGGAGAGGGTGGAGAATTTTACGTATTGGCCTCCGGGCCGAACATAGGAGGCTTATCAAAATGGGCAAGGCAGGAGCTGGAAAGCGGAGCGAAAAGCAGCCGCTGTTAAAGACCGGCATAGCAAAGGTACTGTTTTCGGTACTGGTGCTGCTGGCGGCCTGCGCGGGAGGCTACTGGTTCTGGCAGAGCCAGCAGCCGGACACTTTCTATTACCGAAATATGGAGATGGCTGCCCTGGATGGGGTAGACCGGAATACCTATATCCCCCAGGCCTTTGTGATGAATGAAAACGGATGGATCTCCTATCCCGACGCCCTCCAGGGGGTGGACGTGTCCGTCTACCAGGGAGAGATCGACTGGCAGGCGGTGGCCGACGCGGGGGTGGACTTTGCCATCATCCGGGTGGGCTACCGGGGCTACTCCCAGGGAGCCATCCAGCCGGATACCAACTTCCAGAAGAACATGGAAGGCGCCTTGAAGGCGGGGCTGGACGTGGGCGTGTACTTCTTCTCCCAGGCCACCACGGTGCGGGAGGCGGAGGAGGAGGCCGACTACGTGCTGGAGGCCATCCGCAGTTACCCGGTGACCTATCCGGTGGTCTTTGACTGGGAGTTTATTGACGGGCAGACCGCCCGCACCGACGAGATGGAGGGGGAGCACATGACCGAGTGTGCCAAGACCTTCTGTGAGCTGGTGCAGGCGGCGGGCTACACCCCCATGGTCTACTTTAACCAGGAGCAGGGCTACCTGTACTATCAGCTGGACCAGCTGGATGAGTTTCCCTTCTGGCTGGCGGAATATGACGAAAAGCCGGATTTCTTCTACGATTTTGACATCTGGCAGTACACCCACACCGGGACCGTGCCGGGCATCCAGGGCAATGTGGACCTGAACCTGGCTTTCCGGGATCTGTCGAAAAAGTAAACAGGAACCCCCGCCGTGAGATGCGTCTCCCGGCGGGGTTCTTTTTTATTTCTCCAAAATGGTCTGGGCCAGCTCCTGGGCGGTGCTGTCCACCAGGGAGAAGTCCACATAGGGGTGGTAGATGGCCTCCAGGTCGTCGTGCATGGCCTTGGCCTGGGCCAGGGAGGCGACTGCCTCCTCCATGAGGGCATCCCCCACTTTCTGGGCAAAGCGGATGCGGGGGCGGCTGCGGCGCAGAAGGTCGCTGCCCACGCCGGTCTCGATGCGTACCCGCCGCCAGGGCTTTTCCGCCGGGGACTGTCCGGGGGCCACCGAGAGGAAGGCCAGCCCGGCCTGGGGGATGAGCAGGTGGGCCAGACGCTGGGGGGCCATGGGATCGGGGCAGGCCACCACGTCGTAGCCCTTGGCCACCGCCCCGGAGAGCAGATGGGTCAGTAAGCTGTGGGCCAGGCCGCAGCGGTCATGGAGCTCATAGACCTTGGGACACTGGAGAAGGGCCGTGTCGTAGAGGGTCATGACCCCCTTGTGGGTGACCGCGCCCAGGAAGCGCTGCTTTACCTGGCCGGGCAGGGCCAGGCGGGGCTTCAGCTCCCGGCTGAGGATGCCTCGGGCCCGCTTGGCCAGCCGCTCCTCCAGCGCTGGAGTGGTGAGGGTGGCGCGCACGTCCTCCTGGATGGAGGCCGCCGCCCCGAGACACCGGTAGGCCCGCTGGTAGCAGGCCTTGTAGCCGGTCATGCAGGACATGAGCTCTCCCTTTACCTCCTGCAATCCTTCTCTCTGATAGGCCCGGCCCAGGTTGACGTACTCCTCCACCGCGCCGGGGTACTTGGGTTCCACCACATGGGGAGCGGTGCCGTCCACGATGGCCACTCCCAGCCGGGGTAGAAGGATAGCGTCCAGGGAGTCAGGGTCGCCGGAACAGAGGATGTATTCCACCTCCTCGCCTGCCTCCTCGGCCTGGCGGGCTACCTGGCGCATGAGGGTGGACTTGCCGCAGCCGGGGCCGCCTTTCAGGATGTAGAACCGGCTGGCCCGCTCGGGGGGCAGCAGGTGGTCATAGAGGGAGTAAAAACCGGAGGGGGAGTTGGCCCCCAGAAAATACTGGATGTGTTTTTCATCCGCCATAAAAGCATCGCCGTCCTTTCCAAATCTGCCTCAGACTATGCTGGTTTGGCGGCATAGGTGAAAAACAAGCGGGGAAAACAGAAAAAATCCCGGCCGGACATGTGTCCGGCCGGGATCTATATTTTGGATTGGCGTATCAGGCGAGGAGAATCGTAATTCTCCTACCCGACTGCCCTGCGGGTGCAGAGGCGAAACGAAGTTTCGCACAAAGTTCTTTTGCCTACTTTTCTTTCAAGAAAAGTAGGTTAGCGGAGGACGGCGCCCAGATCCTTCTCCAGGGCGGCCAGGATGCTCTTCACATCCTCATCGGCCATTCCCACAAACGCAGGGCGTTTGTGGGGGCCCAAGGGCCGATTGGATTTGCGCGGCGGAAGTAAATTCCGCCTTGCGCCAAGATCCCGGCTAACGCCGGGATGCTTGTACGCGCTACCGCGCGCCCCGCTGTGCGGGGCCCCACGAGGAGGCCGCACGTTGCTTTAGCGCAATACGGCGCCCAGCTCTTTCTCCAGGGCGGCCAGGATGCTCTTCACATCCTCATCGGCCTCCTCGCTGGTCAGAGAGCGGTCGTCAGCGCGGAGCACCAGATTAAAGGCCACGGACTTCTTGCCCTCGTCCACGCCCTTGCCGCGATAGATGTCGAAGAGCTTACAGTCCTTTAACAGGCCCTTGGCGCCCTTGCGGATGCACTCCTCCAGCGCGCCAACGGTGACGGACTCGTCGCACACCACGGCGATGTCGCGGGTGACGGCGGGGAACTTGGGCAGGGGGACGTACTCGGGGTCAGCGCCCTTGGCGGCCATCAGGGCATTAAGCTCCAGCTCGGCGCAGTAGAACTGGGCGTCCACGCCGTAGTTCTGAGCCACCAGAGGATGGACCTGGCCCATCACGCCGATGCGCTGCTCGCCCACATACACGTCAGCCACACGGCCGGGATGGTAGGAGGGATTGGTCTCGCTGGGTACCACAAAGCGGATGTCAGAGGCGCGCAGGTCCTTCAGAATGGCCTCCACACAGCCCTTCAGGGTGTAGAAGTCCATATCCTCGCCGTAGGCGCCCATGGACAGGATCTTGTTCTCCACGGCCAGGCCGTCCTCGCCGCCGGGCAGGTAGATGCGGCCCACCTCGTAGAGGCGCACGTCCTGGTTGCGGTAGTTGTAGTTCCGGGTCAGGATCTCCAGCATGGAGGGCAGGACAGTGGTACGCATGATGGAAGTATCCTCGCCCAGGGGGTTGAGGATCTTGAAGGACTCCCGGCGGGCATCGTCGGCAGCCCAGCGGATCTTGTCGTAGCAGGTGGGGGAGATGAAGGAGTAGGTGATGATCTCATCAAAGCCCATGGAGCGGCACATGGAGCCCAGCTGGCGCTCCAGCTTCTCCTCCTCGGAGAAGCCGCCCAGGGTGGTCTGGCCACGCATGAGGGTGGTGGGGATGTTGTTGTAGCCGTGGAAACGGGCCACCTCCTCAGCCAGGTCGGCCATGCCGATGACGTCGCCGCGCCAGGAGGGAACAGTCACCTGATCGCCCTCCACCTGGAAGTCCAGCTTCTTGAGGATGGAGACCATCTCGGCCTCACCGATGTCGGTGCCCAGCAGGGCGTTGATCTTCTCAGGCTCCAGCTTGAGAACGCGGGGCTGGGGCACATAGTTGAGAATGTCGATGGTGCCGTCCAGCACTTCACCGGCGCCCAGCATCTCCACCAGCTCGCAGGCGCGGTTGACGGCGGGCAGGGTGTTCAGGGGGTCCAGGCCCTTCTCAAACTTGGCGGAAGCCTCGGTACGCATACCCAGGGCCAGCGCGCCCTTGCGGATGCAGGTGCCGTCGAAGCAGGCGGACTCAAAGACCACGTCCACGGTATCGTCTACGATCTCGCTGTTCTCGCCGCCCATAATGCCAGCCAGGCCCACGGCCCGGGTCTCGTCGGCGATGACCAGGTGGTTGGCGGTGAGCTTGCGCACCTGGCCGTCCAGGGTGGTGAGCTCCTCGCCCTCCTCGGCCCGGCGCACGATAATCTTGCCGCCCTTCACATAGCGGTAGTCAAAGGCGTGCATGGGCTGGCCGTACTCCAGCATGACGTAGTTGGTGATGTCCACGATGTTGTTGATGGGGCGCACGCCCATGGCCCGCAGCCGCTCCCGCATCCACTTTGGGGAGGGAGCGATCTTCACGTTGCGCACCATTCGGGCGGTGTATCGGGGGCACAGGTCGGCCGCCGGGGTCTCCACATCCAGCAGCTCCGGCAACACGCCGGGGCCGCCGCCCTTCACCACCGGCTGGTGGAAGGCCAGGGGTGCGTCAAAGGTGGCGGAGGCCTCCCGGGCCAGGCCGATGATGGAGAGGCAGTCGGGGCGGTTGGGGGTGATCTCGAACTCCACCACGTGGTCGTCCAGGCCCACCACCGGCTTCAGGTCGTCCCCGGGTTTACAGTCCTCGTGAAGGATGAAGATGCCGTCGGGGATGCAGTGGGGGAACTCCGCCTGCTGGGCGTGGAGGTCATCCAGGGTGCAGACGGCCCCTCGCTTGGTGTCATAGGCCACCAGGTCGCCGTTGTGGAGATTGGCACAGGTGGTGGTGACTGTCACGGACAGGGCCTCCTGGCCGGCCCAGAACAGGCGGCAGGTCCAGCCGGCCTCTCCGGCGGGCTCTACTCCCTCCACCAGGGCAGCTATCACCGGCCCATAAATCTTGTCCCCCGGCTGGATGTCCGCGGAGATAGAGGGCTTGTCCTTATCCAGGGGCTTGTAGTCCCCCAGGATGGCGGCAGGAGTGATGACGGCGTAGGGGAAGTCCCGGGTGTCCAGGCCCAGCTCACTCAGGCCGCACAGCATGCCGTTGGACACCACGCCCCGCAGCTTGCCCTTTTCGATCTTCTTGCCCCCAGGCAGGGTGGACTTGTGCATGGCCACAGGCACCAGGTCGTCTATGTGGACGTTCCAGGCCCCGGTGACGATCTGCACCGGCTCCTCCCGGCCCACGTCGATCTGGCACACCCACATGTGGTCGCTGTCCGGGTGGTGCTCCATGGACAGCACCTTGCCCACCACCACGTTCTGGATCTCGGCACCCAGGTCGTGGGTCAGCTCCACCTTGGAGCCGGACAGGGTCATGGACTCCGCAAACTCTTTATCATCGGCCTCAACGCTCACAAACTCGCTGAGCCACTTGCGAGATAGATTCATAGTATAAAACTCCCTTTGTTTGAATTAGGAATGAGGAGTTAGGAATTAGGAATTGTGGTGTCCGGTTTTGTCGGAATATTTGGAATTGAGCTGCGGAAGAAACCGCTTCAATTTCTAACTCCTAATTTCTAATTCCTAATTGATTTTTAGAGCAATCAGAATTGCTCTAAAAATCTAACGTCGTTCTCGAAAATCAGCCGCAGGTCAGCGATCTTGAAGCGGCGCATGGCGGTGCGCTCCAGCCCCATGCCGAAGGCCCAGCCGGAATATTCTTCCGGGTCGATGCCGCTCATGCGGAGCACGTTGGGGTGGATCATGCCCGCACCCAGCACTTCGATCCATCCCTCGCCCTTACAGGTAGGGCAGCCGTGGCCGCCGCATTTGTGGCACTGGATGTCCATTTCGCAGGAAGGTTCCGTGAAAGGGAAATGATGGGGACGGAAACGGGTTATAGTTCCTTCGCCGTAAAGCTTTTCGATTACCGTGTTCAGCGTGCCTTTCAAATCAGCCATGGTCACGCCCTTGTCAATGACCATGCCCTCTACCTGGTGGAACATGGGAGAATGGGTGGCATCCACCTCATCCTTGCGGTACACACGGCCCGGCGCGATGATACGGATGGGCAATTCCATGGTTTCCATGGCGCGTACCTGCATGGGACTTGTCTGGCTGCGCAGCATCACGCGGCTGTCTTTATCAAAATAAAAGGTGTCGGACCAATCACGGGACGGGTGGCCTTCTTCGGCGTTAAGCTTGTCAAAATTGTAGGAGGCCAGTTCGATCTCTGGTCCGTCGAGCACGGTGAATCCCATGCCTACAAAAATATCTTTGATCTCGTCCAG
>ENA-UPXC01005651-UPXC01005651.1-human-gut-metagenome-genome-assembly--contig:-NODE-5651-length-10146-cov-3.583673_pt1 | contig 10146 bp, 10 predicted proteins | sample MGYA00250047_ERZ773371 | MGnify/ENA primary metagenome ERZ773371 (study PRJEB29103, sample SAMN06111975) | human gut metagenome | biome: human gut; feature: ankylosing spondylitis patient; material... | reverse complement strand
AACCACTTTCACCAGCTTCAAGCCGAAAAATCCAATTAAAATACCGATTGCTATCACAGCCGCAAACACTCCCACGCTTAGCTTTCCGGCAAGGAACACTGAAGTCGGTCCATCCATGGATCCTATCGCACTTATGCCTTTCACCAATGTTGTCTCATTCATTCTATTATCTCCTTTACGTATTAATTATTTTCTCCCGTCTCATTCGTCTTTATTATATCAGTATCTGAAACACACGTAAAGTCTCTTTCTTGTACCCCTTATGCTTTCTTCCTGTTGATGATCAGACGTTCAATGATTTCTATCGTCTCTTTGATTCCGTAGTTAGCACTATTAATGCACAGGTCATAATTCTCAGGAGTTCCCCCAGATCGCTCATATGAAAGAAGATGGCATCTTCTCTGTTAAGTCCATGATAACGATACATATTCCGCAGCTTTGATTTCAATGGTTTCTCGTCTTTTTCCATATTTATCAAACTCTTTAAAGCACTCTTTCTCTTTAATATGAAATTTTTCTTCTTCCTGACGTTTTAGTACCTGCTCAAAAATCTCTGAATCATAATAATTGATATGCAGCTTATCTGCCAGCTCAAATCCAATATCATTTCCCGCACTTCCCTGTGTACGGCTGATACAGATAACGAGATGCGCATTTTCGTCCACTTCATCCCAGTGTGCAGCCGGATTCAGAGCCATTCTTTCTGCATTGACAATATCCGTTTCAGACATATCCGGAAGCTGCTCCATTGCTTTCAGAATCTCATTATATTCTGTCATCATACGGCTCTTATCTTCTTTATTCTTAATCGTACGAGCCATGTTACTGATCAGCGCCAGCTCACTTCGCAAGAGATGTCCGTCAGGCTTCGTATACATCAACATACTAAGTGCACGGATTGTATTCTCTCTGCTTCCTGTAAATGTTCTTCCAAGGGAAGATCCTACACATTTATATACTTCACCATCCAGATCATAAATCCGATTCGCAAGTTCTATATACATATCTTTATTATTTGCCATATCCGTAACCTCCTACAAAAAGAACACAAGCATATCCAGTATAAATACCGGAACTAAGAATGCAAGCGACCATAAGATATATCCAAAGAACGATGGCATATTGACACCATTTTCATCAGAAATCGCTTTTACCATAAAGTTCGGTGCATTTCCTATATATGTGTTTGCTCCCATAAATACAGCTCCACAGGAAATAGCCTCTAGAAGATTCACCGGAATCTGTCCAAGAGCCGTTGTAATACCTCCTGTTAATCCAAGTGTTCCCGCAGTTATCAGGAATACAAGATAGGTCGGTGTATTGTCAAGGAAGCTGGACAGTGCTCCTGTTGCCCAGAACATCTGGTACGGCTCGCTAATTCCAAGGTTTGGTCCAACAGATTTTAACAGCATCAGTGCCGGCTGCATAGTAATAAAAATTCCGATAAACAAAACTGCAACCTCTTTGATCGCTCCCCACGTAAAATGGTTCTTTGTACGGATGGAACGGTCTGTTGTCTTAAATGACAGAAATGCTGCAAGTAAAATAATATTGTGCAGTCCTTCGATATAAAATTCGGTTCCCGGTCTGCTGATATCCGGTTTTCTTCCTTCCGCAATATCTTTACGGTATGCCTTTTTATCCAGATGATAAAATACAAATAACAGAATCACCAGATTAAAAGTCAATATTGGCAATAAATGCATGCTCCAGAAAAATGGTACTCCACGCATAAATCCCATTAGAAGCGGCGGATCTCCGATTGGCGTAAGACAGCCACCCATAAATACGTCTTTTTCTTTTTCTCCATGAATTCATCTTAATGACCGGACGAACCATGAGCATACTGGCTCCCGTTGTTCCAATACAGCTGGAAAGCAGTGTACCCAATGCCAGCAGACATGCATTTACTCTCGGTGATCCTGCAAAATCTCCTCCAACTGTAATGTTACCAGATACACAGAATAATCCAAATAACAGAACAATAAATGTCAGATAATCATTCACGATACATTCCAATACTGTTTCAAATGTATCGCCTGCACCATAAACGATTGCAAATGGCACTACAAGTAATATGATCCACATAAACACCACAAGTGGCTGGTGTGCTTCCCACCACTCAGCACGTAACAGCGGCATGACCGCTATACATAACAAAAAGAAACAGATAGTAAAAGCCAGCTTTTACTATCTGTTTCTTTTTATCTTCCTACTCGAATTCTACAGCTCCTGTTTCTGTTCCGTTGATCACATAGTAGACCGCATTCTCTTCCGGTTTTATGTAAAGATCCATCTCTTTAATATCTCCGACTTTTTTACCAGATCTCGTCCATGCTTTTTTCACACGGGCAATGATGTCTTTCTCTTCTACCTGCTTACCATAATACTCAACAAATGCTTTTATTATAATGTCTTTCTTAGCAGCTTTCTTTACAGTCTTTGTCGCAGTCTTTGTTACAGCTTTTGCTACAGTCTTTGCCGCACCTGCACCTTTCACTGCTTTTCTCGTAATCTTTTCTACTGTATCTGCAGCAGCCTTCTCAACTTTAGCTTCTACTTTCTCTTTTGTCTGTGGCTTTATCTCGGTCTTAGCTTCTGCCTCTACTTTCTCTTTTGTCTGTGGCTTTATCTCGGTCTTAACTTCTGCCTTTGCTTTCTCTTCTGTCTTTATCGAATCAGCCATAACATTTGCAGCTATTTTTACATCTTTTGTCTTTTTTACAGGTGTCCCTTTTTTTGTTACCATAATAAATCCTCCTCACAAAAAGGTATATCTCAAGTGTGAACATATTTATTATAGCACATCAAAATAGAAAATCAATTTCGAATATGTTAACTTTTTGTCAATTCGTGTCGCTTATCAACAGCATTTTTCACAATTTGACAACTTAAAATCCGAAGATCTGTAAAACCATTCCTGCAATCACTGAAAGTGCATATAAAGTGAGTACAATCTTTATGTTCTCACGTTTATCCCGATTGACCTTAAAAAGTACAACCAATCCAATTCCTGCTCCGGTACAGAGACCGGAAATGGCAGATGCGAATGAAATTGCACCGCTGATATAAAGCTGCGTGATCACAACAGAAGCCGCACAGTTAGGTATCAATCCAATAAGTGCTGCAATCACTGGCTGGAAAATACTATCTGCCAGAAGATATTCAGATAATGTCTGAATCCCAATTACTTCTATAATAAAATTCAAAATTGCTGTAAATACAAAAAGATAGAGAAATATCTTAATTGTATGGCGAAGTGCTGGTTTTAAAAGTCCGGCGTGGTGATCATGACATCCACAGTGATCACAGAGATTTCCACACTCTTTTGGAGTTGCAATTTGTTTCTGCAGGAAAAGATCAATGATGTATCCTGCTACGACCGCAATCACAACTTTTACCGCAAGGAGTGTCAGAACTGTCTTTCCCTGATCCGGATTGCCAAGCAAGATCAATACTGCTTCATCTGATGTTGCAAGAAATACAGAAAGCAATGTTCCTACCGATATAATCCCTCCTGCGTAGAGGTTAGAAGCCATGACTGAAAATCCGCATTGTGGTACACAGCCCACGAGTGCCCCCACAACCGGACCTGCTTTATCTACATCTTCCAGTGCCTTTCTTGTCAATTTTGTCGAATAATGCTCCAATCCTTCAATTAATAAAAATGCTGTAAAAAGAAATGGAAGCATCTTTAAACAATCTGCCAACGCATCTGCAAGTACATCTATTATCATTTCCATATTATCACCTCTAATTCTATTATCTAGTTACTTATTATGTTCTATTCTTAGTAACACAATCCGCAATATTATATCTTATTCTTTTCAAAATTACAAGAACTCCTCTGCAAATTTACAGGAAATTCGAGGCAATACTGTGAGGTACGGTACAAATCAAATACCACTTCATCATTCTGTAAATTTGCAGGGGAGTCCCTTTTCGATATTATATTCGAAACTTTTTTATTTCTTTTTCAACATGTTAATGACTATATAAACAGTTTTATGTAATCTTATCTGTAATTATAACGGGCTTTTGATCTCTTCATGTGCTCTTCCATAGCTTCTGCAGCACCCTCTCCGTCTTTTGCGAGTATAAGACCATAAATTCTCTGATGCTCTTCATAAATTTCCTGAAGCTGCCGTCCGTCAATCATTCCCGTCTCACTGACATGACGCATCAGATTACTGATTGTCTGAAGCATACTGTAAATTACAGTATTCCCGGAACACTCTGCAATACTGCTGTGGAACTCCAAATCTGCATCCAGAAACTTCTTATAATTCTGTTCTACATATGCCTGATGGATTTTATGTGATACATCATACAGACGATTCAGAGCGCGATCATCTACGCAGTCAGCTGCCAGATAAGCGGCTTTCACTTCCAGAAGATCTCTCACTTCCAAAATAGACTCTGTCTGATTGCCATTCATAAATAAAGACCAGGAAAGTGGAATGACGAAAAAATTTGCTTCATTTCCACTAATATAAGTTCCCTGCCCCGGCCGGATATCAATCATGCCAAGCACATCCAGAACTTTCAATGCCTCACGTACTGCCGAACGTCCAACTCCAAGTTTTGCCGCAAGTACACGATCTGACTCTATCTTATCCCCTTTTTTCAGACTCTTATCAAACATCTGCTCTGCAAAATACATAGTCAGGCGATTCAAAAGTTGATTAATGCTGCCTTTTTTAGACTGAAGCTTTCCAAGCGCTTCCGGGCTTACATCATCCGGTAACAGAATATGTATCTTCTCGGCAAATTCTTCTGATGGCATAGAAAAATGCATAGAATCAATTCCAACCTGTTCTGAAACACTGATAATGACATCATTCATTCTGGGACCGTCTTTTGCCTCTAGGTTAGACAATGTCGCGATGCTCATAGTTGGCTTTCCTTCTTCATCCGACAGGAATCTGTCAATGAATTCTTTTTGAGTCAGCCTTAAAGCTCTTCTTAACAATCGTAAGTTTTCTCTTTTGTACATCGGATTTAATTCGCCCATATCTTTTTCCCCGTTTCTTTCTCGAAAGGCCGCAGGATATCTCTTCCTCCGGCCTTTCGAATCACCATTCATAAATAATTATTTTTTCGGATTACTCAGCAAGAAGCTTTTTAGCAAGACCTGTCATAACAACAGAAGCTTTTGCAAATTCACTATACTTTGTAAACTCTACCGGGCAGTGACTTCTTCCGTCTTTACTTGGAACGAAAATCATAACTGTCGGAAGTACCTGACCGATCTCAAGTGCATCATGTCCTGCTCCACTAGGAAGTCTCATATAAGAATATCCTCTTGCTTTGCAGTCTTCTTCCATGATGTCAAGCATACCTTCATCCAGCATAACTGGCTCGATCACAAGCTTTGTATCGATGTCATAGGATCCACCCATAGCCTTCACTTCACGGTCTAATGCTGCACGAATTCTGTTTGCGATATCATTAATATTGTCGTTGCTCTTAGAACGAATGTCAACTGTAAATTCACATTTTTCAGCTACAATGTTCATTCCACCAGGTATCGTGTTAATGTATCCGATTGTTGCAACTGTTCCGTCAGCTTTCTCTCTTGCCCAATCTGGGATTTTAGAAATAACCTTTGTTGCTGCATCAACAGCATCAAGACGCATGTCCATTGGAGTTGTTCCGGCATGGTCAGCTCTTCCGTTTACTGTTACCATATATCTCTGGATTCCAACGATACAATCTACAAGACCGATCTCAATATTCTTTGCATCCAGAACCGGTCCCTGCTCAATATGAAGCTCAAGGAATTTTCCGATAGAACCTTCCGGCCATTTTGCATCTTCAATCTTCTCTGGATCAAGTCCATATCCCTTCATGGCATCATAGATAGAAATTCCGTCTGTATCTTTGTAATGTTTGCAATACTCGACATCTCTGTGTCCAAGCATAGATCCGGATCCAAAATATCCTGTTCCGAAACGCATACCCTCTTCATCGCAGAAACCAACGATTGCAAAGTTTCTCTTTGGTGTAAATCCTTCATCTCTTAACTGTCTTGCAGCTTCGATTGCACATACAACTCCAGCGATTCCATCAAAGTCTCCACCGTTTACTACTGAATCATAGTGAGATCCCATCATAACACATGGAAGATCTGGATTCTCTCCTTTTAAGATACCGATTATATTTCCGGCCTCATCCTCATGTACTTCAAGACCAGCCTCTGTCATAACCTCTCTCAGGTAATTTACGGCATCTCTAGCCTCTTTTGTAAATGGAAGTCTTGTACATCCATCTCCTGGTGTTGCTGTAAAACGTTTTAAATACTCTAAGTTTTCAGCAATTCTTCCTGTTACTTCTTCAATTGCTACTGTTCCCATAGTCTTTTTTTCCTTTCTGGTTACAATAATTACTTATGTTTTGGTGTTAAGATAAACACTTTCACCGGTGAATAAAACATAGCTGCCATCACGATCACAAATCCAACTGCACAGGCTGCGGTTGTCCCGGTATATAAACCGAAAAGCATAATAGCAAATGCAATCATAATTACGATAAATGCTAATGTCAGTCCACCTTCTTTAGTTTTAAAAAAGCTATTCTTCTCCATTGTCAGCACTCCTTTTTCCAGATTCAAGACTTTCTTATAAAGCTGTCATAACAAACAATACTGCTCCTATCAAGATTGTAGCCGGTATTGTAATCGCCATAAGCTTTTTCATAACTTCGCCTTCGCTTCCGAGGATACTTGCTGTTGTCGTACCAAGAATAATCTTGCTCGGGCTGATTGCAGCTCCGATGGCACCACCGGCTGACTGCGCTCCAAGAATTGCAGCTGTATTAGCCCCAAGAAGCTTTGCGGTTGTCATCTGGAAACTTCCAAATAAAATATTGGAACTCATGTTACTTCCTGTCATAAATGTTCCAAGAAGTCCTACAAATGGTGCAAAGATAATGTAAACTTTTCCCAGCACATTCGCGATTCCGTTTGCAAGCACGACTGTCTGTCCTGTACCATCCATAATCTTTGACATAATAACAAGTCCGATTACGGCAATACCAGACGGCATTGTCATAGATACAGATTTCACAAACACTCTCTTCGTACCACCTTCACCGATCCAGCCATGCTTTTTGTAATAAACAAGACCAATGATCGCTGATACAAACAAGAACATACTTGCATGAGTAAATGGAGCTAATGGTGAAAAGCAATCTACTGCTTTATTTACATAACCATAACCCGTAGATGTCTCTGGAAAAGCAAATCCAAATTTAAACTGTCCAAGCACTGTATTTAATGGTTTTACAAGTAATACCACCAGTGTGATAATAGATAACGCAAAATATGGTACAAATGCCTGAACAAGTGTCATATCCGGAATTTCTTCTTCTCCATCGGCTGCAGCAAAATCACGATTCATGATCGGGCTGTCCTCAATGCACCACTCGTCCTTATACATTTTTGTTCTTCCAAGAAGAAGAATGACTACCAATGAAATAACTGCAGGGATGAAACAAGCCAATGTTGTGCTTACTTGTGTCAGCAGAAGTTCTCCGCCTCCCTGAATGACTGCCATAATTGCTACGGCTACAAATCCTTTTTTCAGTGCTTTTCCTTTACCGTAGAACCAGCATGTGGCAAAACCACCGATTGCTGTCCAGATAAATAAGAAAAATGCTGTCCACATAGCTGTTGTAAGATACTCACTGCTTCCTACAGCAAGTCCGGCTGACATAGCCAGAGAATCCCACGCAGCTCCAAGTGTACCGAATGTATTTCCCCACGCCTGACCGATAAGAGGGATAATAACTGCCCACAGCGGTTTCACACCAATACCGATCAAAAGAGGTGCTCCTACTGCAACAGGTACGCCGAATCCTGTGATTCCCTGAAGGAAACTCTCAAAAATCCAGCCCATTGCAAGTACAAGAAGCAATTCATTTGGCAAAAGTTTACGCATACCATTACGGATTACCAAAAATGCTTTTGCCTCATCTCCAACCTGATACATCAGAATTGCAGTCCATACAATGATCAATATGATCAGTGCATTCCACACACCTTTCGCACTTTCGGAAGCAAGAAGCGTAATGTCTGCTTTATAAAAAGCAACTCCAGTAACTACCGTTATCAGTAATCCTACCGGTGCCGCCTCGGTCGCTCCCCAGCCACACTTGATCATTAAGATCAGAAGTGCCGCAATTGGAAGGAACGCCATAATCCACATAAATAGATTTACTGGTATATTCATCTTGTTCCATCTCCTATTTTCTTCTCATTACTTACAGATGTGGGATAACTCCCACATCTGATATAACTATTATTGATGGATCACAGTTCCTGTCTTTCCGGCAATTCCTTCTGCCGCTTTGTCAAGAAGTGTAATCAATGTTCTTCTTCCTTCTCCTGACTCAGCAAAACGAATTGCTGCTTCAATCTTCGGAAGCATAGAACCTTTTGCAAACTGTTCCTCGGCGATATACTCTTTTGCCTGTTCTACAGTCAGATCTGAGAGCCATTCCTGATTCTCTTTGCCAAAGTTGATCGCAACTTTTTCTACGGCTGTCAAGATAACCAGATAGTCTGCTCCAAGCTGAGCTGCCAGAAGGCTGCTCGCATTATCTTTGTCAATAACTGCGTTGACTCCGACCAGTTTTCCGTTCTCACTGATTACCGGAATTCCACCGCCACCGCATGTAATCACGATGTGTCCTGCATTTACCAGTGTCTTGATCGTCTCAAGCTCACGGATTCTATGTGGCATCGGAGAAGCTACAACTACACGGTAGCCTCTTCCTGCATCTTCCATACAACGCACGCCATTTGCTTCATTTTCTTCCGCCTCTTCCTTAGTAAGGAACCTTCCGATTGGTTTTGTCGGATTTTCGAATGCCGGATCATTCTTATCTACTTCTACTTGTGAAAGGATTGTAGATACTTTTCCTTCAATGTTACGGCTGTAAAGCTCGTACTTAATTGCATTCTGAAGATCGATTCCGATATATCCCTGGCTCATTGCCACGCTTGTCGGAAGCGGAACCTGTTTATAATTCTCATGCATAACAACCAGATTGTCCATAGCATTCTGGATCATTCCGACCTGTGGACCATTTCCGTGTGTTACGATGATATCTAATCCCTGCTGTGCAAGGTCAACAATTACTTTTGCAGTCTTAGCCACTGCCTCTTTCTGCTCTTCTACATCTTTACCAAGTGCATTTCCGCCAAGAGCAATGACAACTTTTTTCTTTTCCATGGCTGCCTCCTATCTTCCGGACTTATGCCTCGAATCCAAGCTTCTTAGCGTATGCTACGATAGCTTTTTCGAAACACTCGATTGGCGGGTGAACTGTACCTGCTCCAATCTGTCCTTTTCCTGCTACTTTGTTAGCAATACCTGTGTTGATTACTGGTGTGATACCTTTCTCAACTACAAGTCTTGCATCGATTCCAAGACAAATTCCCTGGAAATTCCATGTAGGAACTGTGAAGTTCGGGTTTCTGTCTGTAACGATTTCCATCATCTCGTTACTTGTACGAAGAGCATCCTCGTATCCGCCAGCACCTACGAATCTTGTTACAGCCGGTGCTGCGATCATTGCCATACCACCGACACCAAATGTCTCTGTAATAGCACTGTCTCCCATATCCGGGCAAGCATCATCTGCATCATATCCTGTAAAGTACAGTCCCTGTGGTGTATTAACCGGACCTGTGAACCACTCGTCACCCATACCAGCAATACGGATACCGAACTCATATCCGTTACGGCACATTGCTGTAACGATTGTTCCGTCTGTTCCTTTACGTGCATCATCCATAACAGCCTTACCTGTAGCCATCATGATGTTCAGGAAGAACTGATCTGTATCAGCAAGGAATTTGATAACATCATAGCGGTCTTTCTCGCTGATGTCTTTCATCTCTGTAATAAGCGGAGCCATCTCTTTTAAGAATACAAGAGAAGCTGCAATATTTCTCTGGTGGAACTCGTCACCCATTGCGATTGCTTTTGCGATCAGTGGGTTAATTGCAAGTCCGTTCTCCATAGAACGAAGAGCTTTTCCAAGTGTTGGACCAAGAACATCTCTCATCCAGATCGGAAGAGCACACGTCTGAACTCCAGTCACAGTCAACAATCTCGTATGCCGTCTTCTGCTTGAAAA
>ENA-UPXC01005648-UPXC01005648.1-human-gut-metagenome-genome-assembly--contig:-NODE-5648-length-10152-cov-24.073945_pt1 | contig 10152 bp, 9 predicted proteins | sample MGYA00250047_ERZ773371 | MGnify/ENA primary metagenome ERZ773371 (study PRJEB29103, sample SAMN06111975) | human gut metagenome | biome: human gut; feature: ankylosing spondylitis patient; material... | reverse complement strand
CGGCACAGGCAAGATGGACAATCAGAGCGGCGCGGACAAGATGGCCGAGCAGGGCAGCATGCAGAAGTTCCCTGCCTTTGAGGGGAAAGATCTGGATGGCAACGCGGTGAAGAGCGACGAGCTGTTCTCCGGCAACGCCGTCACCGTAGTGAATTTCTGGTTCACCACCTGCAATCCCTGCGTGGGTGAGCTTGCCGAACTGGACGCGCTGAACAAGGAGCTTGCGGAGAAGGGCGGCGAGATCATCGGCATCAACGCCTTCACGCTGGACGGCAATGAAGCGGCAATTTCCGAGGCGAAGGATGTGCTGTCCAAGAAGGGCGCGACCTATAGGAACGTGTATTTTCCCTCCGGCGGCGAGGCGGGAAGATTTACCACAAACGTCTTTGCCTATCCCACCACCTATGTGGTAGACCGTAACGGCAACATCGTGGGCGACCCCATCGTAGGCGCCATCACCGGCAAGGCGCAGGCGGAGGCGCTGCAAGCTCAAATCGACAAGGCACTGTCCGCCGATATGGGCTGAGCGAGAACCTTTTTTACCTGTTGGAGAGGAGGACGACACCATGTATCGGAGAGTATTGCCGCTTCTTCTAACTGCGGTACTGATGCTGAGCGGCTGCACCGCGGGGCAGATGGGTATGCCGCAGAAAACGGAAAGGACCGGACAATCCACTGGTATGTCCGGTGAGGAGGGTATGTATATGGATACCACGGAGAATGTCATCTATCTGGCGGGCGGCTGCTTCTGGGGAATGGAACAGCTGATGCAGTCTATTCCCGGCGTCATCGATGCCGAGAGCGGCTATGCCAACGGCACCTGCGAGGCGGACGCCGATTACAAGACCGTCTGCAAGGGCGAGACCGGCTTTCGGGAGGCCGTGCGGGTGGAGTATGACCCCGGACAGGTGAGTCTCGACGCCCTGCTGCTGGCCTACTTCTATGTGATCGACCCCACGGTGGAGAACCGGCAGGGCAACGACCGGGGCAGCCAGTATCAGACCGGTGTCTATTACACCAACGAAAGCGCGAAGGAAACGGTGGAGCGCATCGCGGAGATCGAGCGGGGACGCAGTGAAAAGTTCTTCGTGGAGATAGGTCCACTCAAGAACTATTACCCCGCCGAGGAGTACCACCAGAACTACCTCGAAAAGAACCCGAACGGCTACTGCCACATCCCGCGCGCGGAGATGGAGCTGTTTTCCCGGCTGCGCATCGATCCGGGCGACTATCAGAAGCCCGCGGCGGAATCCATCCGGGACAAGCTGACGGCGGAGCAGTACCGTGTTACGCAGGAGAGCGGCACAGAGCGCCCTTTCACAGGCGAGTTCTGGGATAAGTTTGAAAAGGGCATCTATGTGGATGTCGTCACCGGCGAGCCGCTCTTTTCCTCCACGGATAAGTACGAGAGCGGCTGCGGCTGGCCCGCCTTTACAAAGCCTATCGAGGGCCCCGCTGTGGTGGAAAAAGAGGATTTGAGCCACGGAATGCGCCGTACAGAGGTCAGAAGCCGCGCCGGAGACTCCCATCTCGGTCATGTGTTCACCGGCGATCCGGAGTCGCCCAACGGCGTGCGCTACTGCATCAACAGCGCGGCCCTGCGCTTCGTCCCCTATGAAAAAATGGAGACCGAGGGCTACGGATACCTGCTGTACCTGTTTGAAAAATAGGACGCAAACGGTCGGCAGTTCTCATGCAAGGAACTATCAGCACATCACAGCATATCGGACTGCCCGGTGGCAGTCCGATATGCTGTGAATGGAACAGAGAAGCGCCCGTATCAGCATTTATGCTGGCACGGGCGCAAATCATTTAAGGCATGCTTTACACCCCTGTTTCTTTCATTATATCAGAATATCAGAAGCGGGGGTGATTTTGTGGTTTTTTGACAGGCTGAGGAAGGCTCCGGCGCTTTTGGCACCGGAGCCTTCCTTGAGTCTTACTTCGCTAGTACAACGGAAATTTTGATCTCCTTTTCCGCCTCGCTCAGGTCGAACGCACCGCCATCGGCAACGGTCACGCGCAGCTCGTACAGCGTGCCGGCGGTAAGCTCTGTTACGGTCTTGCCGTCCTCGTCCGTGATCGACCACAGCTCTTTGCTGACCTCCGCCAGCTTGCCGCCTGCGCCGTAGGCGTAGAGGGTCAGCGCGGAGGTGCTTCCGGACAGGTCGTTCATGCGGAAGGCGATGGTGGTGTTGGGGTGGACGTTTTCGACTGTCGCGGTATTGCGCCAGCTTGCAACAGTGCCTTCGCCGCCGTCCTGTTCAAACTGTGCCTGCGAGAGGACATTTCTTGCTGCCTGATCAAGATCGACCTTGCGGTAGGGCATTTCGGGCAGATAAACAAAGCGGTCCTGCAGGCGCAGCAGCTCCAGATAGCCGGTCGGGCAGTAGAGCGCGTTGCCGCTGTTTCCGGCATACATACCGATAGCCATGTTGTTGTAACCGTATTTATTGGAAACATCCATCGTGAAAACGGTCTCGCCGGTCTCAAAGTCCAGCACGATGTACTGCCACATGCCGCTTTCCAGATTCTGCACATAGCCGTAGATATAGCCCGTCGCGGTGGAGAGCTTGAGAATCGATGTATCGCTCAGGTCATTTCGAGACCAGATGCTCTTCATCTCATAGCCGCTATCGGTTTTCACGGTGTCCACGCGCTCGACGCCGGGCGCAATCATGCAGTTGCCCTTTGTCAGCCAGTTCATGTCATAGATGTTGGCGTAGCTCTGGATGGAGGAGTCGTTGTTGGGGTCTGCCAGACCTGCGTTGCCCGCGCCGAACCAGTTGCAGACGATGGTGCTTACGGTGCCTTCGCCGTCATCATAGACGATGGCAGAGTTCTCAACGGCTACCTGATAGCCCTCGGGCAGATCATCCAGCACCGGGGTGCTTGCCACCACCTCGCCGGTCTTCATATCGAGCGCAAGAAGGTTCACGGGGTCCTGATTGTCGGTGAACAGCACAAGGTTCGGCGTCAGGGTGGGAGAGCAGCCGCCGCCCCAGGCAAGACCGCCGCCGGTGGTCTTGTCGTTTTCGCCGCTGACCTTCGCGCCGACGCTCTCATACGGTGTGCACCAGACAGCCTCGACACCGTTATTGGCACGCAGCAGATAGCAGTTCTGGTCGGTCAGGATGACCGCGCCGTCCTTGGAGGCGGCGATGCCGTTTTCTGCACCCTCGCCGGGGGTCAGTTCGTGGACAAAGACCGCCTTGGAAAGGTCTGTCTGCTTGCCGTTCAAAATTGCATCAATGGCGGAATGGGCAATATAGCCGATAACGCCCTGCTGCTGGCGCTGCGGATAAATGCGGAAGCCGCCGGTTGCAAACCAGAGGTTTCCATCGTAGTCAAAAACCACGGACAGAAGATTCTGGGTCAGCTCCTTGCCAAGTGCAGCCTCGGCGGCAGCCTTGATGTCAATGTCCAGTACCTTTTCAAATTCAGGCAGGACGTTTCCTGCTTCATCGGTTGCCCGCAGCATCAGCACATGGTTGTTGCTGGTGGGGCAGACGATGCGGTTGGACGCATCTAAGAAGGTATAGGAGCTTTGGATAACGTAACCGCCGCCGTCATGCTTCTTCGGGGAGAAATAGCCGAGCGTCTTTGTTTCTTCGGCGTTCAGATCACGGATGGCGATGCCGCCAAGCAGCGGCACAACGGCATGACCGTAGCTGTCAAAGTAGATGGCGGGAGAAGCGTTTGCGTTCGTTTTCTCGTAGGAAACGTTGATCTCGGGGTAGATGCCCAGCGGCAGGATCTCATCCGTCGAGTCAGTATTGTAGCCGTCATGGTGGATGTTGGCATCGCTCTTTGCCATGTAGGGGTTCTCATCTACCTGCTTGGGGTGCAGGGCTTTCACGGGCAGTGCCGTGGAGGTGGGTTCCTCCGCCGCGGGCTGTACCGCAGCAGGCTGTGCGGGAGCTGCCGAAGCGGCGCTGCTGTCCGCAGGGGGCTGCGTTCCGCCGCAGGCAGCCATGGAAAGGCACAGGGCAGCTGTCAGGGACAGGCTTAACGCAGAATGGATGATATTTCTCTTTTTCATAAACCGTTCTCCTTGTTGTGTTCGTTGCGGTCAGACCGGAGCGGCGCTTTCTTGTCCAGCCAGCTGCAAAAGCCCTGCCGTAAAGCGTCTTCGGTCACCGGCTCGAGCAGAAAGTAGTCTGCGCGCAGCCGGAAGGCGTGGAGCGAAAAATTCAGGTCACTGCACCAGATGATGCGCGTTTGGGGACAAAGTGTGCGCAGATGCTCTACCGCGTTCAAGCCATCGACACCCGGCAGGGCGATCAAGGCATTGGTCAGCGGCTCGTTGTGTGCGGCTTCAAAAAAGCTTTCCTGATCGCGGTAACAATCCATTTGGGGAAACAAACAATGCTCGGCGCAGAACCGTAGGAGCTGCTCTGCTAAAAAGGCTTCCTGCGCCATGCTGTTTGTCAGCACGGCGATTCGATGCACAACACCCCTCCTTTCCTTCTGCCGTCGTTGGTTTTTTTCTGTCTTCAGTATACGGGCAGGCGCAGCCTTTTCAAGGCATTTGGCACGAAAGCCCGGTTTCCGGCACGAAATCCCGGTTTCTGCTGCGACAGAACCGGGCAACTGTGCTATAATCAGGATGAAAGATTTTATAAAGGAGGTTGGAAGCTGTTTGTAAGCAGCTTTCCGGTATAGCATGAGAATTGCAATTGTCGATGACCTCGATGCGGAGCGCGCGCAACTGAAGGAGCGCCTGGTGCGGCAGCTGCGCGCGCGCGGCACAGAGGCGGAGCTTCTGGAATTTGACAGCGGAGAGGCTTTTCTGGCGGCAGAAAACGAGCAGCGTTTTTCCGCCGCATTTCTGGACATTTACATGGAAGGCTTAAGCGGCATGGAGGCGGCAAAGGAGCTGCGAAAAACCGATGCAGACTGCCTTCTGGTTTTTACCACGACCTCGACAGACCATGCGCTGGAGGGCTTTCAGGTGCGGGCGCTTCATTATCTGGTCAAGCCCTTTTCCGAAGCCGAGCTTTCTGCCCTGCTGGATGAGATGCTCTCAAAGCTTCCGCGCCCCGAGCCGATTCTGACGGTGAAGGTCGATGGCAGTGACATCCGTTTGTGCTACCGGGATATCGTTTCCGCCGAGCATTTTGCCCACATGATCAGCATCCGCACCACCGCCGGCAAAACGCTTGCCACGCGCCAGAGCTTCAAGGCGTTCACAGAGCCGCTCAAAAAAGACCCTCGGTTTTTCGTCTGCGGTCGCGGTGCAATCGTCAATATGGAGAACGCTGCCGATTTTCAGGATGCCGCCTTTTGTATGACGGACGGCAGCCGCATCTATGTCAGTCAGGAGCTTTTAAAGGCAGCCCGGCAGGCATTTATGGAGTTTCTATTGCAAAGGGGGCGTGTGGGTTGAAGGACCTCCTGCGCCCGATTTTGGAGCTCACCGTGGTCTTTCCGGGTCTGCTGCTCGCGTATTTTCCGGTGCGCTCTTATTTGAAGCAGCCGCCCGCAAGGCTTGCGGCATGGGCAGTGCCGCTGCTGCTCGGGCTTTGCCTTGGCGGCGGACTGCTTTGCTATTGTTTCAACAGCCCGACTGCGCTCCCCCTGCTGGTTATCACACTTGCGGCGAGCCTTCTGTATGTCAAAACATTGCAGACCTCTCTCTGGAAGTCCGGAACGATTGCGTTGGCGGTCTGCGCGGTGTTCGCCTGCCTGAACAGCTTATCCCGCGCCATCGGCACGGCGATCACACTGCGGCAGCAGCTGCCGCCGGATAAGCCGTGGTTCTGTTTTGCTGCCTGCATTTTTTATAATGCGGTCTGCTGGCTGATCACTGCCGCAGCGTATTATCCCGCCACCCACGCAGTGCGCATGATGGTGGAGGATGATAACTTTGCGCAGACATGGTATGCGTTCTGGGTGCTGCCGCTTGTGTTCATTCTGCTGAACCTTTTCATGATCCCGCGTTACCCGACGACGCTTCAGACCGGGCGGGTCTTGCAGGTCTACATCGTTATGAGCATCGCGCTTTTGTTTTTGATGCTCTTCTTTAACGCGATCTTCCTTCTTATGGCGATCAGCATCAACCGGAACGCGAGATTGCAGCAGGAGAACCAGTTTCTTTCCATGCAGCAGCAGCGCTACGAAAGCCTGAAAGCCGCCATCGAGGAAGCCCGGCAGGCACGGCACGATATGCGCCACCAGATGAATCAGCTCTCCGCGCTGGCTGAAGCGGGAGATTTGGACGGTCTGAAGGCTTATCTTGCAAAAACCGTCTCCCGCATCCCGGAGCTGGATATGAGCTTTTGCGAAAACCGGGCGGCGGACAGTGTTGTAGGCTATTACTGTGCCCTTGCAAAGCGTGAGGGGATCCCCTTCTGTGCCAAGCTGGATCTGCCGCAGACGCTTCCCGTGGACGAGATCGATATGTGTCTGGTGCTGTCGAATCTTCTGGAAAACGCATTCGAAGCCAGCCTTCGCACCGCTCCCGCCCGGCGGAAGATCGAGGTCACCGCGTATGTCCATGCCGCGCGGCTCGTGCTGATCGAAACGGAAAACGCCTTTGACGGGGAGATCAACGAAAATAGCGGAGTTTTCCGCTCGTCCAAGCGCAAGGGAAACGGCATCGGAATCCAGTCCGTCCGCCATATCGCAGAAAAATCCGGCGGGGCAAGTACGGTTACCTATCAGGACGGCCTGTTCTGCGCAAAGGTCATGCTTCGTGGATAATTATGTCCAACCTTTCCAAAACGGCACGACTACAAATTTCAGCAGTCTCGCTTCCGGAAATCCCTGTATGTACCGGATCGCCGTTTTTGCAAAGATGTTGGACGTTGTCGTGTTCCAATCTGCCAGTTTTACTATCTCGGCTGTGCCGTTCTCAAAGTCAAACCGCAGCTCGCCCCATTCGCCATCGTTGTCTACCAGATATTCGTAGACAGCGGCGGTAATCGTTTCACCTGTTTTCCGACACTCCGTCTGCCGCAGAGAAATTGTGTGTGCGGGATTGATCTTCGTTGCTTTTGCCGTGCTCGTCGGAAGGGCGGGTTTTTCCGAAATCCCCATCTCAAACGGCACGACCACGGATTTCAGCAGCCTCGCTTCCGGTAAGCCCTGAACAAACCGGATCGCCGTTTTTGCAAAGATGTTAGATTTTACCGTATCCCAATCCGCCAGCTTTACGATCTCCGCTGTGCCGCTTTCAAAGTCAAACCGCAGATTACCCCATTCGCCGTCGTTGTCCGCCTGATACAGGTAGACAGCGGCGGCTATTTTTTTGTTCCTTTTGCGGCACTCGGTCTGTTTCAGCGTCACGGTATGGATCACACCGCTTCCCAGCATCTTCAGCCGTACTGCGTGCCACGAGCTGTTTTTCGTTCAACAGCGGAACGGACACTGTACGCCCATCAACGTGGAGGGCGCACTCTAGGACTGCACCAGTTTTCCGGCCACATCCGCCAGCTGCTGGCCAAAACTTTCGCTTTGAACGCCATAGTTTTCTGCCAACATAGACCTGACCGGCTCTTTCAGGGATTCATTGATCTGCCACAGGTCCGGGTACAGGGCGTTTCGCCGCGGTGCCGTATCAGACACATCAAAGACATAGTGCAGGCGCGGGTATCCGCCGGATTCATCCAGCAGCGCAATGCCCTTGGAACCACGCCGGACGTAACGGTTCATGCACCAGCTGACAAGATAACCGTTTCCCTCCCAATAGCCATCTTGGCGGTTTGTCGCACCGAGAACTTTTGCATAAGCAGCCCCGACTGAGGGCTTTTCTGCGATTACTAAGCGATAAGACAATAAGTATTCCTCCATTTCTTCTTGACTTTTTCGCAAAATTCACTTGAAAAAACATATTGCTTCGGCTAAAATGTAATCAGATGAAAAATCAGCCGAAACAATTGAAAGTAGGTGACGAACGTGAGCTATATTACCAGAAGTCTTGAGAAAGTTGTGCAGCAGGTCACGCAGGAATATTCGGTTGTGCTTGTGACCGGCCCCCGGCAGGTAGGAAAAACAACTATGCTGCAAAAACTCATGGAAGGAACTTCCCGTGGATATGTTTCACTGGACGATTTGAACGAGCGGGCACTCGCAAAAAATGATCCGGAATTGTTTTTGCAGCTGCATAAGCCGCCGGTTCTGATTGATGAGGTTCAATATGCACCGGAACTATTTACCTATATCAAAGTCTATGCAGATACTCACCATGAGCCGGGTGCCTTTTGGTTGACCGGGTCACAGGTGTTCAAGCTGATGCACGGGGTACAGGAATCACTTGCTGGGCGTGTTGCAGTGCTGTCAATGACTTCTCTTTCGCAGTCAGAAATAAACGGTGCAGATACCGAGCCATTCCGTGTAGATTTGGACGCTCTGCTGAACCGCGAGGAAAAAGCTGTGCCCGCAGATACCAAAGATATCTTTGAGCGTATCTATCGGGGCTCCATGCCCGCTATTGCAAGCGGAAAAAATACCAACAGCCAGATTTTTTACAGCAGCTACCTTTCTACCTATATAGAACGTGACGTAAAAGAGCTTTCCGATGCCATTGATGCGCTGAAATTTCTGCGTTTTATGACAGCGGTTGCCACCCGCTGCTCGCAGATGCTGAACGTTTCTGAGATTGCACAGGATGCGGACATCAACCAGAAGCAGGCAAAAGATTGGTTGCACATTCTGGAAACACTGGGTATCATCTTCTATCTGCACCCCTACTCCAATAACCTTCTGAAGCGTTTGGTAAAAACCCCCAAGCTCTATTTTTATGATACGGGATTGGTCTGCTATCTGACCAAGTGGAGCAGTGCAGAGGTTCTGGAGTATGGTGCCATGAACGGTGCAATCCTCGAAAACTATGTTGTTTCCGAAATTGCGAAGACCTATCTGAATACCGGCAGAGAGCCGTTTTTGTACTACTACCGCGACAAAGATGCAAAAGAGATTGATATTGTTCTGGAGCAGGATGGTGTTCTGAATCCCATCGAAATCAAAAAGACCTCGAATCCCGGCACCGAATTGACGAAGGTGTTCTCTTTGCTGGACAAAGCCTCTGTCCCACGCGGGAAAGGTGCTATCGTCTGCATGAAGCCAAAAGTCGGCATCATAGATCGAGATAACTATATCGTCCCGATTTGGATTATCTGAATTTCAATATGTAAGGCGGCAAACGCCGCCAGTAAAATTATTCTTCTGCGTTATCCCCCTCGCCGGGTTCCTCCGGCTCATCCTCCATCGGAATCTCAAAATCGCCCTTGTCCTCGGTGTAATCTGCATCGGGGTCAAGGGCTTCTTTTTCGGCCTGCTTTTTCTGTTTCTGCTTCATAAAAGCATAGATGCCGCCGCCCGCCGTCAAGCCGACCAATGCCAGCACACTCAAAAAGGCGGCTGCATACTTTGTAATTTTGTTTTCTTTCGGCTGCTCAGCACCGGATGCGGCTGCTTCTTCCGCTGCCTTTTTCGCTTCTTCCTCGGCCAGCTTCCGTTCCAGTTCGGCCTGCGCCACAGCTTCTTTTTCAGCAGTATAGGCTTCGGCATCCTCTTCTTCCATCAGGGTCAGAAGGTCGGCTTCATCCACCAGATTCATGAAGTGGACGGTCTGCTGTCCCTTGGCATTACGGTCAATGACCAGATAAAAAGTCGCACCCGACTTGCTGACCAGCGTGATGAACTGCTGCCCGCTGCCATCGGAATAGCTGGTGTGGTAAATAATTCTTAATCATTGGTTTTACCTCACTTTTAGAAAATGAAAATCGCAATATGGCGAACCATTTCCTAATGTGCCAGTTCGTTCAAAACGAATTTTGGGTAATAAACCTGAAAAAGAAATATCATCATTTTCACAATACACACAACATAACTCTGGACAATCATACATTTTTGTTAGTTCCCAATAAATGCAATTATGCAAATTGAAGTGTATCTCTTTGCCATTACATTTAACCCATTCCGTTGTCCAACCGTCATCGGGAAAATTTTTTCGCATATGCTTTTTTACACCTAACTGATAGATGGTATATGCAAAAGGCATACTTCCTAACTTTTTCATTTCTTCTTTTTGAACGTTTGCGGCTTTATGGGTTTCGTTTCTAACATATTCTAAACATCGGTGTACAAGGGGTACAAACAAGATAAAATAGAAATGAGGGGCGATAGAGCGGAAATGTCAGATTTTCC
>ENA-UPXC01005639-UPXC01005639.1-human-gut-metagenome-genome-assembly--contig:-NODE-5639-length-10160-cov-3.545869_pt1 | contig 10160 bp, 9 predicted proteins | sample MGYA00250047_ERZ773371 | MGnify/ENA primary metagenome ERZ773371 (study PRJEB29103, sample SAMN06111975) | human gut metagenome | biome: human gut; feature: ankylosing spondylitis patient; material... | reverse complement strand
GGAAGAAGTAAAAGAAAATAATATCAGTATCTGGCTTACTCCTGCTTGCAACATTCACAGAAGCCCTCTCTGTGGCCGTAACTTTGAGTATTATTCCGAAGACCCGCTCCTGACAGGAAAACTGGCGGGTGCTATGGTAAAGGGAATCCAGTCCCGGCATATCGCGGCCACGGTCAAACATTTTGCGTTAAATAATAAAGAGACAAACCGCAAAAACAGCGATTCGAGAGTTTCCGAGAGAGCGGTAAGGGAAATTTACCTAAAAGCATTTGAAATTATTGTAAAAGAGGCACATCCGTGGTGCATCATGACCGCCTACAACATTGTAAACGGACACCGGGCATCCGAAAACAAAGAACTCATTGATGGAATCCTGCGCGGAGAATGGAAGTTTGATGGTATGGTAACCACAGACTGGTGGACCTTCGGGGAACATTACAAAGAGGTAAAAGCCGGAAACGACCTGAAGATGGCATGCGGATATCCGGACAGACTGATGCAGGCAAAAGAGGCAGGGGCATTATCCAGAGAAGAAATGGAAACCTGTGCGAAACGTATCCTGCAGCTTATTTTAAAAATAGATTAAGATATTTTTATATTATAAAACTATAAGAACAGCGCCTTATTTTAACAGAGCAGGGCGCTGTTTTTTGTGTCAGATTATAAGCAGAAACAAGTTGTTATATAGAAAATTATAAAAAATTACTAGATATAATCAGGTGCTTGATTGCATAAAAAATAATAAAAATTAATATATTGCAAAACAAAAGAAAATATTATATAATATATTTGAAACAAATGAAGAAAAACAATAAACAGAAAGCAAACACTTGACAAAGCAGGAGAAAACAGGGAAAATAAAAAGGAGAGCAGAATATATGGGAAAAAAGAATATTATTACAAAAAACTATATTAGAAGACCTGAAATTTTTGCAGATATTTTTAATTACCGGTTATATGGTGGAAAAGATAGAATCCAGCCAGATCAGTTGAAAGAGATGGATATCGCAGAGAGTCTGGTGACAAATCAAAAAGGAAATGGAGGAAGATTTGGAAAAGCGGTAACCGTGGAAAAATACAGAGATATAAAGAAAATATTTAAAGAAGATAAAATCATTCCGGTTATTACAGTCGTATTGTATTTTGGGGAAAAGCCGTGGGATGGTCCACGCAGTTTAAAAGACATGATGGGATGGAAAGGAGAAGAAGCAGAGTCATATATCCAGGATTATAAAATGAATCTTCTGATTCCGTCTGAGATGAAAGATGCGGAAATTGAAACACTACAAAGTAGTCTGCGGGAAGTATTTTACTTTTTGAAATATGCTGGTGACTGGAAAAAACTGGAAAAGATTCTTGACAAAAATGAACGGTTCCGAAGCCTGGAAAAAGAAGCAGCAGTTGTAATAAGTACGTTAACAAACACAGAGATAAAAATCAAAGAAAGTGAGGAAAAACAGGATATGTGTGAAGCAATCGAACAGATGAAACAGGAATCCATGGAGATGGGATTGGAAAAAGCAGAATCAAAAATTATAATCAATATGTACCGGAAAGGATATAACTGCATGCAGATCACAGATATTACCGGGGTAGGGGAAGAAAAGGTAAGGGAGATTATACGCACAAAAGAGTGGGAAACACAGAACTCATAAAAGCAATTAACGAAAGGTACTTAATAAAAAACAGGAGAGTTATTCTCTCCTGTCCTTTTAAACATCCGGATAATGTGCCTGCTTGTGCATGATATTGCAGATACCGGATAACTCTTCGTAATCTTCATTAAAGGTATTAATATTAAATTCGATTAACGTGTTGCTGAATAATTCCACATAATATTTAAAATGATGCTGCGGAAGTCTTGAAAGATTAAGGTAACATCGTTTGGAATAATCTTCCCCATCGTATTTTTCAGCAAAAATCCATGTGATGATGATGGCAAGGTTTACATCATAAAAGGCAGATACATCACCCTTCAGATTGACGAAAGTATCAAGATAACTTCGCATCAGAACCATGTCATCCCGGCTTAACGGAATTTTTTCTGTAACATTGATTGCCGTACCATCATTTTTACAGTATTGTTCTAAAAGACGTTCCATCTCAGGAAGCGTCATATTTTGTTTAAACAGATTACTCATATCCAATCACCTCGTTTCCAGGAACTGTTAAAATTAACACGGACAAATCTTTAGAAATATTATAGTATAATTTTCTGTAAAAATCAATATTAAAACAATTTACTTCTAACTAAAAATGTGGTAATATGAAAGCGATGTTTCGTGGAAGGCTTAAACTAAAGAAAGGGAAAATGCATGCGCACACTTTTCTTCCACATTTGTGCGGACGTTTTACGTCATGCGTCATGCATAGGTAAAGTAATGGTAAGAGCAGTAGTAGGAGCTAACTGGGGAGACGAAGGAAAAGGTAAGATTACAGACATGCTTGCTGAAACATCTGATATTATTGTCAGATTTCAGGGCGGAAGTAATGCAGGTCATACCATTGTAAATAATTATGGAAAATTTGCACTTCATATTCTGCCATCAGGAGTATTTTACAATCATACCACAAGCATTATTGGAAACGGAGTAGCATTCAGTGTTCCGGCTTTATTTAATGAGATTAATGAACTGGTTAAGAGGGGCGTTCCAAAACCAAAGATTCTGGTGTCTGACAGGGCACAGATTGTTATGCCATATCATATTCTGTTTGATGAATGTGAAGAAGAAAGACTGGGCAAGAAGTCATTTGGTTCAACGAAATCAGGAATCGCACCGTTCTATTCAGATAAATATTCAAAAGTAGGTTTTCAGGTTTCTGAACTCTTCGATGAAGAATCTTTACAGGAACATGTGGAAAGGGTTCTTGAATCCAAGAATATCATACTGGAACATATGTATCACAAAGAACCGCTCAAGGTAGAAGATATTATGAGTACACTGCACGAATACAGGGATATGGTAGAACCATATGTATGTGATACGGCAGCATTTATCCAGCAGGCAATCAAAGAAGGCAAGAATGTTCTGTTAGAGGGACAGCTTGGAACATTAAAAGATCCGGATTTCGGTATTTACCCGATGGTTACATCTTCCTCCACATTAGCAGCTTATGGTGCAATCGGAGCAGGTATTCCGCCGTATGAAATCAAGAATATTACTGCAGTTGTAAAAGCATACTCAAGTGCAGTAGGAGCAGGAGAATTCGTCAGCGAACTTCATGGAGAAGAAGCAGATGAACTCAGAAGACGCGGTGGTGATGGCGGAGAATTCGGTGCAACTACAGGCCGTCCGAGAAGAGTGGGCTGGCTGGATACCGTTGCTTCAAGATACGGGGTGAGAATGCAGAGTGCAACAGAAGTAGCCCTTACCGTACTTGACGTACTCGGTTATCTGGATGAAATTCCGGTATGTACCGCATATGAAATCGATGGAGAGATCACAAAGGACTTCCCTGTAACTACAAAGCTTAAGAAAGCAAAACCTGTATTTACAAAGCTTCCGGGATGGAAATGCGATATCCGGGGAATTAAGAAGTACGAAGAACTTCCGGAAAACTGCAGAAAATACATTGAATTTGTAGAGAAGGAACTCGGAGTAAAGATCACTCTGGTATCCAATGGTCCGGAAAGACATGATATTATTCACAGATAACAGGTGAAACATGAAAAAAATGAAACAGATAGCAGCTATTATTGCGATTATACTACTGCTTGGTCTGTATGTGTGGTCCTTTATAGCTGCACTGCTTGCAAGACCAGAGTCAAATCAGGTATTCTGGGCAGCAGTGTTCTGCACCATATTTGTACCAATTATACTGTTTCTCTTCATCCGGATGAATGAATACAGAAAAAAAGGTACAACCATGGCAGATATACACAGACAGAAAAAACAGATGAAAGCTGCAGAAAAAGCAAAAAATAAGAAAGAAGATTAAGGAGAATAAAATGGCAGATCAGGAAAACAGAGAATACACATTACTGGAGATTTGGAGAGGTAATGCTTATTCCGCACAGAAGACACAGAAAGAAGCAAATGAATTCTGGGCAAAATATTTCACAATCGAAAAAGGAATCTATGAGAAGATTCTTGCTGAGCCGGACGTAGTTGTAGAAGGTACGGTAAAGGAACTTGCAGAAAAATATGGTGTTGATCCGCTTGTTATGGTAGGATTCCTTGACGGAATCAATGACAGTCTGAAGAATCCGAATCCAATTGAGACAATGACAGAAGATACGGTTGTAAATCTTGGATATGATACAGAACTGTTATACAAGAACATGGTAGAAGCCAAAGCAGAATGGCTGTACACACTTGATGCATGGAACACACTGATTCCGAGCGAAGAAAGAAGAAAAGAACTGTATAAAGAACAGAAGAGTTCTCATACAATTGTAAAAGATAAAAAAGTAGGAAGAAATGATCCGTGTCCATGCGGCAGTGGAAAGAAATATAAATATTGCTGCGGCAGATAGGAACACAGGAAATATCTGGAGGAATGCCTATGAAGAAGCTGTTATTTGTATATAATGCGAAGTCTGGGAAAGCAAGAATTAAAAGATATCTGTCAGATATCATAAATATATTTATCCAGTCAGGATATTATGTTGAGAGTTATCAGACACAGTCTGTCAGCGATGCGAAGAAACAGATTGCAGGAAGAGGACAGCATTTTGACCTGATCGTTGTAGCAGGAGGAGATGGCACATTGAATGAGGGTATCTCCGGAATGATGCATCTGGGAAGAAAAATTCCGATTGGCTATATTCCGTCCGGTTCAACGAATGATTTTGCAACAAGTCTCAAACTTCCAAAGGATATGCTGCAGGCAGCGAAGATAGCGGTGGATGGAAATCCGGCCTATGTTGATATAGGCGGATTTAACCGCAGTAATTTTGTTTATATTGCTGCATTTGGCGCATTTACGGATGTATCATACAGTACGCCACAGGATTTGAAAAATCTTCTGGGACATTCTGCTTATATTATCGAGGCCCTGAAACAGTTTGGAAATATCATGACAAGTTACCATTTCAGAATTGAACGGGAAAATGGGCAGATTATAGAGGATGATTTTATTTATGGCATGGTGACTAACTCGGTTTCGGCAGGTGGGTTCAAGGGAATTACCGGAAGAAACATTATTCTGGATGATGGACTGTTCGAAGTTACATTACTTAAGAAGCCGAAGAATCCGCTGGAATTGCAGGATATGATTAGCAGCATTATTACGCAGAAGAAATGCAAGAATATCATCTCTTTTAAAGCATCGAAGCTGAAATTTTATTCTGAAGAAAAAGTAAAATGGGTTCTGGATGGAGAATATGGCGGATGCCTCAAAAAAGTAATTATCCGGAATTATAAATGTGCGGTAAAAGTGATGACCGGACTGGATATCAGTAGAAAAGATAAAGTCATTGATAAAGTGAAAATGACTCTAAATTTAGACAAATAGCACAGATAATGAAGCAATAATTTAATAGTTTTTCACAAAAATAGATTTTTTTCGACAGCCATGTTTACATGGCTGTTGTTTTCGGTTATAATAACAAAGATACATATAATAGCCTTACTATCGGAATGGGAGATACACTATGAATGATATAGCAATGAACGAAGAGAAAATATTTTTGGAAAGCCTGGAACAACTGGTAGAACTTGCGAAATCAAAAAAGAATATGCTTGAAATTTCGGACATTGACAAATTTTTAAAAGATAAAAGTATTAGTGCGGAACATATAGATTTGATCTATCAGTATCTGGAGGAGAAAAAGATAGATGTAGTTCCGAATACGGAAGAAGCTTTTTTGGAAGAAGATGATCTTCTTTTAGAGCCTACCGATGATGATTTTGAAGATGAAGAGAATATTGATTTAGATGCTATAAATCTTCTGGAAGGGATCGGAACGGAAGATCCGGTTAGAATGTATTTGAAAGAAATTGGTACTGTACCTCTTTTATCTGCGGATGAAGAGTTACGTCTTGCCAGAGAAAAAGCAGAAGGCGGACCAAGAGGACAGAGAGCAAAAGAAAAACTCATAGAGGCCAATTTACGACTGGTAGTAAGTATTGCAAAGCGTTATACAGGAAGAGGTATGAGTTTTCTGGATCTTGTCCAGGAAGGAAACCTGGGACTGATCAAAGGTGTTGAGAAATTTGATCCGGATAAGGGATTCAAACTCAGTACTTATGCAACATGGTGGATTCGCCAGTCCGTTACAAGGGCACTTGCCGATCAGGCACGTACGATCCGTGTACCGGTGCATATGGTGGAAACCATCAACAGAATGTCCAAGATGCAGAGAAAGCTGACATTGGAGCTGGGATACGAACCGTCCACGGCAGAACTGGCCAATGCACTGGATATGCCGGAAGAAAAAGTACTTGAGATTATGCAGATTGCAAGAGAACCAGCTTCTCTGGAAACACCTATCGGTGAAGAGGATGATTCCAATCTGGGAGATTTTGTTGCAGATAACAATACAGTCACACCGGAACAGAATGTGGAATCTGTTATGCTGAGAGAACATATAGATATCCTGCTGCAGGATTTAAAAGACAGGGAAAAACAGGGCAGAATTAAAGGAGAGAAAATGATGGCAAATAAGTCAGGATGGAAAAATCAACAAAGCAAACATCAAAGAAGAAATCACCATTTAAGAGAGATTATCCTTGCTATTCTGGTGGTTTTGAGTGTAGCTGCAACTGTATGTCCGTATTCCGCACAGGCGGCGACACCGAAGGTATTGGTTTCCGGTTACAAAGTATCAGCCGCGACGATCTATTCCGGAGATAATTTTAATCTGACTCTGGAGATTCTGAATACTTCCAAGAACAAAGTCAAAAATATGAAAGTGACAGTCGCTTCGGAAGGTGGCGAGATCATCCCGGTTACTGGAACAGGAAGTGCTTATGTGGCAGAGATTGCTGGAAATGAAACCAGTGAGCAGACATTTTCCATGCAGGCGGCAGCGGGACTTGCAGAGAAGACGTACAAGCTTTCTGTGAAGATGGGGTACGAGAATACTTCCGGCGAGGCATTTGAGATGGAGGATACGTTGTATCTGCCAGTATATCTGAAGCAGCGCATATCTGTGACAGATGTTATGACAGATGATGCGAAGGTCGGTGACGAGGTGGAGATTACCGCGCAGGTCAACAACCTCGGCGAGGGCATGCTCTACAATGTAAATGCCCGCGTGGAAGGAAAACACGTGGAGAAGCAGGAGACATACATCGGCAATATTGACACAGGAAAAAGCGGCAACGTAGATCTTCTGGCAAAGGCAGTCATGGTAACTGATTTTGAAGAGATGGCAAAACCGGAGGATTGGATCATTGTGACCTACGAAGACCGGAATGGCAATAAGCACGAAGAAAAAGTGGATGTATCCTTCTACATTGAGACGGTCGATTACGAAGATCTGGAGGTCTTGAAGGAAGCACCGGAGAAGACCGGACCTGTCACATGGCAGATTCTCCTGATTTGCGCCTGCGTGCTTGCAGTCGGTGTATTCGTGGGTGTAACTATTAACAAAAAACGTTCACGATAAGGTGAAATGGAGAAATCGCAAATCCCCAAAAGTGTAAATTGAGTTGTTCAGAAATACATATTCTAAAGCAGACCATTGAAGCACGCTGGCACTTAGCGAACGGCAAACTTGTTTGACGTGAGTTTAGTACCATTGCGTGATGAAGTGAGCGAGAGTGTGTCTGCATAGAATTGTATTTCTGAACAACTCACGATAAACTATATGGATTTGCGAAAAGGAGGAATCCATGAAATTTATCATGCATTTAACAATTCAAAATATCAAGCGTAGAAGGGTGCGAACCATCCTGACTCTCCTTGGCGTGATGATCGGTGTGGTAGCAGTTGTCTCTTTGCTGTCGCTCGGAATGGGCGTGAAGCGGGAACTCCTGCAAGGCTATGGTGATGATGCTTCGATTCGGCAGATCACCGTGCAGACACCGGAGAACAACCAGAACAAGAAAATGCTTCTGACCGACCATACCATAGAGAAGCTTGCAAAGCTCGACAAGGTTGCGAATGTCTATCCGCGCTATGAAGTATTTACGAATATTCAGGTCGGTCAATATACCGCGTATACGAATCTGGTTGGTATCCCATCGGAGCAGTTATCCGCAATCGCGCTGACCGATACATCCAGCCTGTCGGAGCATGCGCGGAAACCAGAGCTGGTGATCGGAAATGCGATGGGTTACATGTTCTTCCACGAAGGATCTATGACCAGCTACCAAGACGGAAAAGGCGACCTGAACGCATGGATTGGCGAGAAGGCGAAGGTTTCACTGGGACTTGATGAAAATGAAATCACAGATCGGCTGACGATCGCGGGAGTGATGCAGGGGGACGCAGACGAGTTCAGTGAGCAGTCGCAGAGCATTTATTGCGATATTGATGTGCTGCGCGCATATCTGAAGAAACATGCAGCACAGGGAAATGTGCTTGGACAGCCACTCGACAAGAACGGAAATGCATACACCTCGTGGGTGTATTCAAGCGTGGTTGTCGAAGTCGGTAAGATGGAAGACGTTGAGTTTGTTGTCAAGAAATTACAGGATATGGGATATCAGACAACGAATATGAAGGAGTACCGTGATACAGCGATGCGTACAGTACGAATGCTGGAGTTGTTGCTGGGTGGCATCGGACTTATTTCGTTCCTTGTTGCGGCAATCGGTATCAGCAACACAATGACAACCGCTGTTTATGACCGGGTTGCGGAGATTGGAACCTTGAAGGTACTCGGCTGTGAGAAGCGGGAATTGATGGCAATGATCTTGCTGGAAGCAGGTATCTACGGACTTGTTGGTGGTGCGTGTGGCGTGGTATTGTCACTGCTTTTTGGGAAGATTATCAACCGAATCGCAGTATCTGCATTGCTTTTAGAAGCAGGTACGAAGATTGCTGTGATTACGCCAAAGCTTGCATTATCAGCAGTCGGAATGGCGATGCTGCTTGGAACAATTGCAGGTTATTTTCCATCACGATGGGCGGCAAAGCTTTCACCGCTTACAGCGATGCGGAGAGATTGATAAATAAGAGATGTGACGTATCATCTGAAATGGTGGTGCGTCTTTTTCATATTGATGGTATAATAAGCGTAAGAATACCAAGTAATATAGAAGGAATCGGTGATTATGGCACATAAGATATTGATGGTGGAGGACGATTTTGCCCTCGCAATGGGAACGGAATATGCGCTTACTTCGGAAGGCTATGCGGTGACAACCGCAGGAAATCTGGCACAGGCGCGTGAGAAATTCGACGATAGCATCGACCTTGTGCTGTTGGATGTGATGCTGTCGGATGGAACTGGATTTGAGTTTTGCAAGGAACTTCGGGAGAAGAACAGCGATGTCCCGATTATATTTCTGACGGCGGTTGCAGAGGAAGCAAATATTGTTCAAGGGCTGGAGCTTGGGGCGGATGATTATGTGACGAAACCGTATCGCGTGAAGGAATTGCTGGCGCGGGTAGCAGTGAATATTCGGCGTTATACGCAGGCACAGCAGACGAGCCAAGAAAATAGCAATCGTGTTGTGACGTTTGGAAATACAATCTTCGATGGGGAAGCATTTGTTCTCACACAGCATGGGGAGAAGCTTGATTGTACGACGAGTGAGCTGCGTTTGCTGCGGTTTTTATTGCAGCATCGTGGACTGGTGATCAGTCGGAGTGCGATCATGGAACAGCTCTATGATATTGATGGAGAGTTTTTCGAGGACAATACACTTTCGGTCTATATCAAACGGCTTCGACAGAAATTAGGGGAAGATGGAGCTTATATTGAGACTGTGCGTGGAATGGGGTACCGGTTCCGGAAGTGATAGCGATGCACAAATAACGTGGGTTATCGGTTCGGAAGCGATTGTAAAAATATAAATATGCAGGCAAAAAGTTACGAACTACAACAATTTCATAAACGATTTTTCATATACGGCGGAATTGCGTACCTTGTCTACGTTGTTTTTGCTGCATTGGTTTTGTGGCTGCGTGGCTGGCAGTTGTGGGTGACATTGTTGCTTGGATGTCTGCTGCTTGGAAGTGCTTACGTGGCAGGGCGTCGTTCAATCGGTACTATGAGCCGGGAGCTACGGGCAATCGTAGATATTATGAACCAGATTCTCGAA
>ENA-UPXC01005638-UPXC01005638.1-human-gut-metagenome-genome-assembly--contig:-NODE-5638-length-10162-cov-3.933961_pt1 | contig 10162 bp, 8 predicted proteins | sample MGYA00250047_ERZ773371 | MGnify/ENA primary metagenome ERZ773371 (study PRJEB29103, sample SAMN06111975) | human gut metagenome | biome: human gut; feature: ankylosing spondylitis patient; material... | reverse complement strand
AGTGGGTGATGCCCTCCAGGGCGTCCTGGATGGGGTGGGCAAAGTCGTACATGGGGAAGATGCACCACTTGGTGCCCTGGCGGTGGTGCTCGATATAGCGGATGCGGTAGAGCACCGGGTCGCGCATGTTGAAGTTGCCGCTCTCCAGGTCGATCTTGGCCCGGAGGGTGTACTTGCCCTCGGGGAACTCCCCGTTCTTCATCCGCTCAAACAGGTCCAGGCTCTCCTCGATGGGGCGGTCACGCCAGGGGGAGCGGGCGGGGGTGTTGGTGTCGCCACGGTACTCCTTGAACTGCTCGGGGGTGAGTTCGCACACATAGGCCAGGCCCTTCTTGATGAGGCCCACGGCCAGCTCATAGGTCTTTTCAAAGTAGTCGCTGCCGTAGAAGAAGCGGTCGCCCCAGTCAAAGCCCAGCCAGTGGATGTCCTCCTGGATGGCGTCCACAAACTCGGTGTCCTCCTTGGCGGGGTTGGTGTCGTCCATGCGCAGGTTGCAGATGCCGCCGAACTTCTCAGCAGAGCCGAAGTCGATGATCAGCGCCTTGCAGTGGCCGATGTGGAGATAGCCGTTGGGCTCGGGCGGGAAACGGGTGTGGACCTGCATCCCGGCAAAGCGTCCGCCGGGAGCGATGTCCTCCGCGATAAATTCATGAATAAAGTTCTGGCTGGGGGCGGGACCCTCGGTAGCGGGGGCTCCGGTCTTGATGTCGTCAGCCATGGTTGACCCTCCTGTCTCTTTCATGGGCAGACAGACTGCCCACGTGGGAATCTTAACTTCACTATTCTACACCAGAGGCGGTTGTCTTGCAAGGTTTTTTCCAGTTTTGCTCCCTCCTTGCAGGGACTGGGCCGGTGTGCTATACTCAGGTATCAAAGATCTGGTGCCCCAGGGCACAGAGAGGAGATATCATATGCGGCCCATGCGTCGATTTCGTCAGGAGCTGACGACGGAGGAGTGCGTCCAGGTGCTGGAGCGGGGCACCCACGGGGTGCTGGCCGTGCTGGGGGACGAGGGCTATCCCTATGCGGTCCCCCTGAGCTATGTGCACGGAGACGGGAAACTGTGGTTCCACTGCGCCCAGGCCGGGCATAAACTGGATGCCATCCGGAATTATAATAAGGTATCCTTCTGTGTGGTGGACCAGGACCAGATCGTGCCCGAGGAGTACACCACCTACTTCCGCAGCGTCATCGCCTTCGGCACTGTCCGGGTACTGGAGGACCCATGGGAGAAGCGCCAAGCCCTGGCCGCTCTGGCCGCCAAGTACTCTCCCGACCAGGAGGCGGGGCGCAGCGAGGAGATCCGCGCCCAGTTTGCCAATGTGACCATGGTGGAGCTCACCGTGGAGCACATGACGGGCAAAGAGGCCATCGAACTGGTGCGGCAGAAAAAATCTTCCTCTGTGTGACCCAGTCACAGTATACCCCCGAAAAATGGGGTATGATACCACCAGAACCAGAAAGAACCGCCAAAGGAGGCCGGAAATATGAAGTATGATATCATTGTGTTGGGCAGCGGCCCGGCGGGCCTCTCCGCGGCGGTGACCGCCCGGGGCCGAAATAAGAGCGTGCTGGTCATCGGCAACCGCTGGCAGGACAGTCCCCTGGCCCGGGCCGAGCGGGTAGACAACTACCTGGGGATGCCCGGGATGACCGGAATGGAGATGCTGGAGGCCTTCCAGCGCCACGCCCAGGAGATGGGAGTGGAACTGGTGACCGGCAAGGTGCTCTCCATTATGGAGTGGGAGGGCTTTAACCTCACCGTAGGCAGCCAGCTCTATCAGGGCTCCGCTTTGATTTTGGCCCCCGGCGTGGTGCGCCAGGCCAAGTTCCCCGGGGAGGAGACCTACCTGGGCCGGGGCGTGAGCTACTGCGCCACCTGCGACGGGATGCTCTACCGCAACAAGCCGGTGGCGGTGGTGGGCCGCAGCAAAGACGCCCCCCACGAGGCCGCCTACCTCAAGAGCATCGGCTGTCAGGTGGTCTACGTAGCCCCTAAACGGCCGGAGGAACTGGAGGAGGACATTCCCTTCATCCAGGCGGCCAAGCTGGCGGTAAAAGGCGAGCAGACCGTTACCGCCCTGGAGGCGGACGGAGCCGACATCCCGGTGAATGGAGTGTTCATCCTCCGGGAGGCGGTGGCCCCCGGCGACCTGCTCCCCGGCCTGACTCTGGAGAAGGGAGCCATCCAGGTGGACCGCTCCATGGCCACCAGCGTGCCCGGTGTCTTTGCTGCCGGAGACGCCACGGGAGCCCCCCTGCAAGTATCCAAGGCGGTGGGGGAGGGCCTGATCGCTGCCCTGTCCGCCTGTGAATATCTGGACCGCAATGGGTCAAAGTAAGAACATAAAAAATTTTTAGAAAGAAGGATTTGAATATGGCACTGCAGCATTACAACAAGGAGAGTTTTGACAAGAGCCTGAACGAGGGCAAGCTGATGATGGTGGACTTCTGGGCCACCTGGTGCGGCCCCTGCCGCATGCTGGGTCCTGTGATCGAGCAGCTGGCCGGTCAGTACGAGGGCAAGGCCGAGATCGGCAAGGTGGACGTGGATGAGCAGGGCGAGCTGGCCATGCGCTACGGCGTGATGTCCATCCCCACCGTGATCTTCTTCAAGGACGGCAAGGAGATCGACCGCAAGGTGGGTGTGATGCCCGCCGGCGCCTTCACCCAGGTGCTGGATCAGAACCTGTAAGAAACAAAAATCCCGCTGTTTTATAACAGCGGGATTTTTTATACCTTTTTCAAGAACAGCCGGAGCATCCGGAGCAGTCCCCACCGCCGGGACAGCCCGAGCAGGGGGAGGAAGGGGGCGCAGTCCGCTTTTTGCGGCGGCGCTGGGCCAGCAGGTCGGCGGCAATGAGAATCACGCACCAGAAGATCAGCAGGGCCAGAATCAAAATGGCGCAGTTGCGGAAAAAGTCCTCCGGCAGCAGCAGAATGATGGGGTCGGTGCGCCAGTCGAAGAGCCAGTTGGTCTTGCCTGGGAAGAACAGGGAGTGGAAGATCACAAAGGCCCGCTCAAAGTTAGTGGCCGCCAGACCGCCCACGATCAGGAACAGTCCCCCCAGACCGATGGCCGCCCAGAAGCCCGGGCCGTGGCCCATCAGGGGGGCAGGGGTAAGCTTTTTACGGCGGCTGATGATAAACAAAATCACCAGTGCAGCCAGGGAAATCACCGCTACCCACAGATCCAGCAGAAACAGTACCCGCACATCGGCAAAGTGGGAGGCTCCGGACTCTGAGAAGGGGAGCACTCCGGCGGCAAAGTCGGGGCGCAGTCCCAGGCAGTAGTCCATCACCTGGTCAAAGGCCTCCCGAATCTGCTCCACACTCAAGCCGGTATAGCCGTCCAGGTTCAGCGCCTCGATGTGGGCGTAGTAGAAGGGGCGGCACAGCAGAGGCACCGCAATGGAGGCGGAGAGCACCAGCAGGGCGGTGAACACTCCGGTAAAGAGAGAGAGCAGCTTACTTGGTTTCATGGGAAAAACCTCCGGAAGATGGATTTGCACCCGACAGGGCGATGAGTACCTGGGCGGGGAGATAGAACAGCCACATCCCCACCGACACAAAGGCGCTCACCGCCGGGGGGACCAGCTGGGGATTTTGAAACAGGCCCACGCACAGGTCGCAGCAGAGAAACAGCCAAAGACCGATGGAAAACAGGCGCATGGACCGCCCGGAACAGCTTAGGCTGGCCAGCGCGTTGCAGAAAAAGTTGGTGAAGTAGAACAGGGCCAGGATGTTCAGGGGGATGAGCAGGTCCAGCAGCTTTAAGACGACCAGGGAGAGCAGAAACAGAGTTAGCCGCAGGCCCCACAGGTTCCGGCCGCCGCCCCGGACGATACGGATAAAGTACAGCCCCTGCACCAGACAAAACAATGCGATGCCCAGGGCATAGTCTGCGTCCAGCAGCAGGAGAAATACATCGGCCAAAGCGGTGAGAGCCAAAGCGGCCGACACCAGGCGGCAGCCGCCCTGGCGGCTCAGATACAGAGAGTAGACCAGGCAGAGCAGGATGCCGGCAAACTTGATGGGATTGGAGCCCCGGCCTCCGATGGTCACATCCCAAATCAGAAAGGCGGCGTAGAGGATGGACTCCGGAATCAGAAACAGGGTCAGAGCCCGGCGGGATGAATGCAAGAAACCGCCTCCTTTCTGACTGCAGGTTCTATCATACCACAAAGGGGCAGAGAGAACAAGAAAGAGGGCCCGGCGTTTGCCGGACCCTCTTGTCTGGATGGATAAATGGAATTACTTCTGAGCAGGCTTCTTGCCAAAGAAGATGGTCTGAACGCCCTCCCAGGCCAGCACGATGGCCAGCACAAACAGCAGGGTGCCCAGGATAGCCTGCGCATAGGGGCCCCAGTCACCGGCAGTACCGGCGGCAATGGCGGACACCTTGGTGGTGACGGTCTGGAACAGAGAGACCAGAGTAACCACCAGCATGAAGGCCATGGGGATGTAGAACATCTTGTTGTTGCGGCCGATGTTGCCCAGCCAGGCACACACGGTCAGCAGAGCCAGAGCGGCCAGCAGCTGGTTGGCAGCGCCGAACAGAGGCCAAATCTTGGAGTAGCCGGTCATGCCCAGGCCAACGCCCAGCACCACGGTGATGGCGGTAGCTACCACGGGGTTGGTCAGGATAGCCTTGGCGCCGGTGGCGTCCTTATAGGTCTGGCCGGGCTTCAGCCAGAACTCCTGGAACATATACCGGGCCAGACGGGTGGCGGTATCCAGAGAGGTCAGGCAGAACACGGAAACGGTCAGCACCAGCAGGGAAGCGATGGTCTCCTGCGCGCCGGCCAGGCCGGGGATGGAAGCCACCATGCGGGAGATACCAACGGCAAACACCTGGGTGGGGGTTACGATCTCACCGGAGGCGTACTCGGTCCAGATGAAGGACACGGCGCTCAGGGAGATCAGAGCCAGGGCACACTCAATGAGCATGCCGCCGTAAGCGATGGGCTTAGCGTCGCGCTCGTGGTCCAGCTGCTTGGCGGTAGTGCCGGAGCCCACCAGGGAGTGGAAGCCGGAGATAGCGCCGCAGGCGATGGTAACGAACAGGGCGGGGAACACATAGCCCAGAGAGCTGCCGGTGGGAGCCAGGTTATCATACCAGCCGGTGAAGGCGGGCATATCCATGTGAGCCGCGTCCGCACCGGTAAGACCGGCGCCGATGACGCCCACAGCGGCAATGATCATCATGGCGTACAGCAGGAAGGAGCTGAGGTAGTCACGGGGCTGCAGCAGGATCCACACGGGAGCCACGGAGGCAACCAGAATGTAAGCACCGATGATCCACATCCAGACGGTGCTGGACAGGTAGATGGGGTGCCAGGCCAGGCCCAGAGCCAGGCAGATCACGATGCCGATGCAGCCGGCGATGGTGGCGATGGCCAGAGAGGCGCCCTTGCGGTAAACAAAGAAGCCGAACAGGATAGCCATCACGATGAACAGCAGAGAGATCATGGCCACGGAGGCGTTGGTCTCGTTCAGAGAGCCGTCCGCGTTGAAGCCCACGAAGGTGCTGGCCACGATGGAGGCAAAGGCGGCCACCACCAGCACCAGGGTCAGGTAAGAGAAGATCAGGAACAGCTTCTTGGCCCGGTCGCCGATGTTCAGGGCGACCACCTCGCCCAGGGACTGGCCCTTGTGGCGGATGGAGGCGAACAGAGCGCCGTAGTCATGGACCGCGCCGAAGAAGATACCGCCGATCAGGACCCACAGAACCACGGGGACCCAGCCGAAGACAGCGGCCTGAATGGGGCCGTTGATGGGGCCGGCGCCGGCGATGGAAGAAAAGTGGTGACCCATCAGCACAGGAGCCTTAGCGGGGACGTAGTCCATACCGTCCTCCAGCTCATGGGCGGGGGTGACTTTGGAGTCGTCAACGCCCCACTGCTTGGCAAGCCATCCGCCGTAGAAAATATAACCTACGATCAGAATGATAATGCCAACGATGACAACAAGCATTGCATTCATTGAGTTTTCTCCTCTCCTTTATAGTTTGCAATGACACGTTCCACCATCCGCTTCAGGTCCTTACCAAAGGGCTTGCCTGCGCGGTTGGTGGTAATTTCGCCGGTGGACAAGTCCACGGCGGCTATACGAAACTCCATCCATCCATGGAGCGATAGCTTAAATTCTCTGCGGTGCTTTTTCTTGGTCAAAGCGCGCAGAGCCTGCTCGTCGGCCTCGTCACACAGGACCAGAGCAGTAAGATAAGTATACATGTGCTGGGCGTGGGGCTTAACCAGAGGGGTGCCCAGCTCCAGGGTCTGCCGGCACGCCTCTTCCAGGGCGGCCTCGTCCAGCTTGGGAAGCGAATAGAGGTAGAGGTACTCATGGTGTTCGGCTGCCCACAGCTCCGCCTTTTTGCTCAGAACATACTGGGAATCCCGGGAGTGGAACGCACAGCAGGCCTTCAGGGCAGAACTGCCGCTGCGGGGCTCAATATCGTAATGGGAGGAGAAGATCGCCAGCAGGCGTTCCTCCAGGGCCTGGCGCAGGGAAGTCACGAAAAACCATCCTTTCACCCGCCAAGTGCGGGAGACAAAGTTGAAAGCAGCCGGAAAGGGCTGCTTTCTACAAAAGTTGCCGGAAAAAATTTAGGAAAAACTTAAGAAATGAAAATGGAAAAAATGTGAATAAATTATTAAGGATAATATAGCAGATTTCCCTGCTCAATGCAACCCTAAACTGTCTGCAAAAGGAAAAAATCTCGGCCATTTTGGCTGGAACGGCAATATGGAACAGGTTAAGCCGGAGAGAAAGCGTCAGGATGTATGAAAGAAAAGAATTAGAATGGGAATTGAGGGGTTAATGTGCGGGGGAGAGCTGGAAAAAAGGGCGAAGAAGTGATCGGCGGGGAGTTTGTTGACAGGTTAGGGCCAATCAGGTACAATGAGCCTGCATTCAAAGGTACAGAGTATGGGAAAGAGACCCGGGTGTGCCCGTACTGCGGGCGGAAAGGAGCTGCGGGATGGATCTGGCGGATCAGAAGAGGAAAAAAGGCGCTCTCCTTCTGTCCAAAATGGGCAGACGGAGGCTGCTTATGTCATCAGCCTTTTTCCTGGCCGTGATCTATTATGAAGAGCTGTTTATGAAGCTCTTTTGTTTCCACTCCCTTTCGCCAGCCGGAGTGTTTTTCACGCTGCTGTTCTCCATTCCGGCAGCGGTGCTGCTGGGACTGCTGTGCGGTGGCGTGAAGGAGCGGACGGGGCGGTGGCTGCTGGTGGTATGTACCGCCCTGCTCTCCCTGTGGATGGGCTCACAGATCGTCTATTTCCACCTGTTCAAGACGTTTTTGACCATCTTTTCCATTACAAAGATGGCCATGGTGGCCGGAGCCTTCGGCGATATGGCCGTGGGCCAGATTCTGATGAATTGGTTTCCCATCCTGATGATGGTGCTGCCTGTGGTGCTGGCCCTGGTGTTTCGGGAGCGGATCGTAAGCGGTGAACCCCTGGTGCGGGGAGACCGGCTGCGCTGGGCAGGTGTGGCCGTACTGGTACAAGTGGCGGGAATCGCGCTGGTGCTGCTGTGCGGCGGAGGCACCTTGTCCTTGCGGTATATCTATCTCCAGGCGGCAGTGCCGGAGCTGGAGGTACAGAATTTCGGCATGCTCACCCAGACCCAGCTGGAGATCCGGCGGGTCCTCTTCGGCATCGACCCGGACAATCAGATCCTGCCCAAACTGGCGGTGCGCACCTCCGCCCCCTACCAGCTGGAGGAGAAGGAAGAGCCGGGGCTGCATGTGATGGAGATCGACTTTGAGGCCCTGATGGAGCGGGATCAGGATCATCCGATGCTTACCAATATGCATGAATATTTTTCCAAAGTGGAGCCCACGGCGGAAAATGAGTGGACGGGCCGCTTTGCAGGGAAGAACCTGATCTGGGTGGTGGCTGAGGGCTTCTCCACCCTGGCAATGGACCCCCAGCGCACCCCTACTTTGTGGAAGCTGTCCCATGAGGGAATCATCTGCGACCACTTCTATACACCGCTGTGGGGCGTGTCCACCTCAGACGGAGAGTATGTGACCACCACGGGCCTGATCCCCAAGTCGGGGGTTTGGAGCTACTCCGAGTCGTCGGACAACTATATGCCCTTCGGCTTTGGCACCTTGTTCAAGAATCTGGGCTACCGCACCCTGGCCTACCACGACTACCTCTATGACTACTACGACCGCAACCTCTCCCACCCCAATATGGGATACGAGTATTACGGCATCGGCAACGGCCTGGATATGGAGATCGATGAGGAGAATTTCCCGCCCTCCGACCAGGAGATGATGGAGAAGATCGTGCCTCAATTTGTGAATGAGGACCAGTTTATGGTCTATTGCCTGACGGTGAGCGGCCATTTAAAGTACGACTACGAGAGCAACTCCATGGCCCGCCGCCACTGGAACCAGGTGTCCGACCTGGGCTATTCCGAGGCGGTGACCGCCTATCTGGCCTGCCAGATGGAGCTGGAGCTGGCCATGGAGAGCCTGGTCAATCAGCTGGAGGAGGCGGGCAAGCTGGACGACACCGTGATCGTCCTTTCCGCTGACCACTACCCCTACGGCCTGACAGATGAGGAATACAGCGAGCTGCTGGGTCATGAGGTGGACCCGGTGTTTGAGATCTATAAAAACACTCTGATTTTGTGGAGCGCAGATATCGATGAGCCCGTCCATGTAGATAAGTCCTGCTCCAGCCTGGATGTGATGCCCACCCTGGCCAACCTCTTTGGCCTGGAATACGACTCCCGGCTTATTATGGGGCGGGATATCCTCTCCGATGAGCCCGGACTGGTCATCTTCTCCAATTACAGCTTTATCACCGACAAGGGCCGCTATGACTCCACTACCGATACCTTTGAAATGTGGGACGGCAGTGAGCCCGACCCGGATTATGTGGCGGAGCGCCTCTCAGAGGTGCAGAATCGGGTGGCCTACTCGGCCTCCATTCTGGATAACGACTACTACCGGGTAGTGTTTGGTTCCTCGTGAGCAGCATAAAAAATGGCTGACATCCAACGATGTCAGCCATTTTCTTTTTGTTTTTACAATTCCAGACGAATGCCGTCCTTGGAGGACAGGCCGTCCTTGGAGAGCATCCGCTCCAGCACCTCCACATCGGTGGTGATGTCCAGGGCGTCCCCCTGGAACAGCTGGTCCAGCTGCTTTTCAAAGCCCTCGACCACCTTATCCATCATGCCCTCGATGCGCTCCATGGCGGCGGTGATGTTCTCACCCTCCACCTCCTGGTCCTCCAGCTGGGCGTAGGCCCGCAGGATCTTCAGGGTGGTGGGCAGGTAATAGCTCAAAAAGCTGTGCAGCTGAGGGGACTTATCCGGGTGCTGCCGCTGATAGTCCAGAATCTTGGCGGTGATGACGCCGATGCGGTCGATCTGCTGGCTGAGCCGGGGGTTGTCAATGGCGTCATTGACAGCACGGATCTCCTCCAGCACCGCGTCCTGGGGAGCCTCCTGCTTGGGCTGCTCCGGCTGCTTGGGTTCCTCCTTGGGAGAGTCATCCAGGCCGTCGCCGGAGACCACCAGCATTCCGCTGCCCAGATCCAGATAGCCGTTGGGGAATAGGTTCTCATCCAGCATATCCTCCAGGTCGTCCCGGATCTTGGCGGGAGAGGCCCCGGTGGCCGAGGCCAGGGAGGCCAGAGAAATGCTGGTGCGCCGGCCGATCATGGCCAGGTACTGCCGGAAGCGGCGTACCTTCTTCTGCCGGCGCAGGCCCACCAACAGGCACCCCGCGCCGCCGCCCAGAAAGCAAAAGACGGGCAGCAGGTTCATCATGTCCTCCACGAACCACATGACATCTCCGTGGAGCAGCCAGTAAAAGGCGTTGCTGACGCTGGAGATAGAGGCAAACAGAAACACTGCGGTAAGTACAGCGCCGATAATGGTCAGTGTGCGGCCTTTGCGCTCCAGCGCGGTCAGCTGAGCGTTGCGGGCCTCAGTGGTGGGTTCCGGTGCGGCTTTAGGGGAGGTGGTCCTGGCGCCTACCGGTCCGGCATCGGAGCGTCGGGTGTAGGTGGTGCCGCTGCGCCCGGAGCGCTTTTTCCCACTCAATAGCTTGGCCACGATCATCAAAAAGCCGATGGGGGCGGAGACGCCCATCATAATGAAAACAATGGCGATGATCCAATAGGTC
>ENA-UPXC01005637-UPXC01005637.1-human-gut-metagenome-genome-assembly--contig:-NODE-5637-length-10162-cov-32.535845_pt1 | contig 10162 bp, 9 predicted proteins | sample MGYA00250047_ERZ773371 | MGnify/ENA primary metagenome ERZ773371 (study PRJEB29103, sample SAMN06111975) | human gut metagenome | biome: human gut; feature: ankylosing spondylitis patient; material... | reverse complement strand
TTTCAGGCGGCGCTGGAGCATAGAGACCGACGCCTGTCCCGTCTCCAGGATCACCTCGGCTGCCGCGTCGATGAGCTCGTCGAACTCCTCCCCCACCTCCTCGGGGGCGGAGCCGCCCACGCCCTTGGCGCCCTTCTCCTTCTCGGCGGCGTGCTGCTCGATCTCCTGCATCACCTGGTCATCGTAGCTGGCGTCGCCGCTGTTCTGCTTGACAAAGTCCACCACTGCGGCCACCTCCTGGTCGGAGATGAGGCAGCCCTGGACCCGGGTGGGCTTGCCGGAGCCCAGGGGGAAGTAGAGCATGTCGCCCCGGCCAACGAGCTTCTCCGCACCGGTGGTGTCCAGGATGATGCGGGACTCCAGGCTGGAGGCCACCGCGAAGGCGATGCGGCTGGGGATATTGGCCTTCATCAGGCCGGTGATCACGTCGGCGGAGGGCCGCTGGGTGGCGATGATGAGGTGCATGCCGGAGGCGCGGCCCATCTGGGCCACCCGGCAGATGGACTCCTCCACCTCCTTGGCCGCCACCAGCATCAGGTCGGCCAGCTCGTCAATGACGATGACCACCTTGGGCATGGTGTCCACCCCCTCCTGTCCCTTGGCCCACTGGTTGTAGGAGGAGAGCTCCCGCACCCCGGCCTCCGCAAACAGGCGGTACCGCTTCATCATCTCCGTCACCGCCCATTGGAGGGCGCCGGCGGCCTTCTTGGGGTCGGTCACCACAGGGATCAGCAGATGGGGGATGCCGTTGTATCCCCCCAGCTCCACCATCTTGGGGTCCACCATAATCAGACGGAGTTCCTCCGGGGTGGATTTATAGAGCATACTGATGAGCAGGGAGTTAATGCACACCGACTTACCAGACCCTGTGGTGCCGGCAATGAGCATGTGGGGCAGCTTGGAGCAGTCCCCCACGATATAGTTGCCGCCGATGTCCTTGCCCACGGAGAAGGCCACACTGGACTTGTGCCGGCGGAAAGCCGGGGAATCCAGCACCTCCCGAATGGGTACCGGGATGACAACTTTGTTGGGCACCTCAATGCCCACCACAGAGATTTTCCCCGGCACTGGGGCAATCCGCACGCTGGAGACCCCCAGCGCCAGGGCCACATCGTCAGAGAGGTTGGTGAGCTTATTCAGCCGTACCCCCTGTTCCAGCGCCACCTCATACCGGGTCACTGAGGGCCCCTGCACCGCCCCGGTCACATGGCCGTCAATGCCGAAGGAGTTGAGCACGCTGGACAGCCGGTCCAGGGTCCCCTCCAGTTCCTCATGGGCCGCCCGGGCACTGTCGCCGCTGGGCTGGGTCAGCAGGTCCAGAGAGGGATAGACATAAAAAGACTACCGCATAAACACGACAGTCTATCTTCTGTTTTTATTAATTTTTTAATTTATCTAATTCCAATAAATCTATCCCCATAATATTAAGAATATCCTCAAAACTTACTGTTTTAAATCCATTTTTATATTGTTTAAAAATCGCATTCAACTCTGAATGAAATTTCTTATAGTAATCTTTATTAAGCAATATCTTAAGATATAATATTGCAACAACAATACGTCTATTATTATAATTTGTAATTTCTAAATAATTAGCTATGTTAGATACACGTATATTTTTATAATCAGAATTATAAAGACGTTCGTCATGTGCACACTGATTTCTTACTAAATTAAATATCTTTAATGCCGATTCCATATCCTTACTATTTATCCTAAGTATCTTGGAATTTTTATATTGTTTCATATATTTTTCAGCATAATATTTTGCGATAATATTTTTTTCTGAATCTTTTAATGCACCATACAAATATGAAAGATTTCCTATTGTAAGATAATTAACTAAAACCCATAACGGAACAGAACCATGATCCTCAATATAATGTTTTATTGCTCCTTTAGCACCAACGTTATCATGTATAGTCTTGGTAAGAATAGAAATTTGTTTCAATACGCCTTTCGGATCGTCTTCTCTATAATTCGCAATATCCAAATATGAATTAGCTTTTGGATATTTTCTTGAAAATTCATGTGAAATAACCGTTTTAAACGAATTTTCAAAAATAAGTAAGTATTTCAAAAATAAAAATCTTAATTCCCTATCAAACAAAAATAATGTTTTTAACTCATTAAAATGCGCATTGGACAAATATGTTTCTGGCTCAACAGGTTTTCCATGTGTATCCTTAAGTAAAAACAAATCTTTATATCCATTTATGACATTATAATAATTTTCCTGTTCCAAAAAACGTTTAGGTTTTCCATCTGTTGGAACAATCAAACCTCTATTACGCAGTATAGTTAGTTGTTGATTAAACGTCTTATACTCTTTCATTCTTTTGTATCTCCTAAACAAAATGGCCAGGGCGCCGTACGCTTCCTGACCTAATCTTATGCTACTATTATATTCGCATATTTTTATTTTGTCAACATTATTGCCAATTATTCATTAAGTTATTTTCCACCAAATTTTAATATATGCTATTTCCATTTTATACGTTAAATGTGTATTTTGTTTGGAATATTTTTAATAATTGTGTTTAATGTTGCAATTTATTTTATATGCCGATTTCTTAAGACCCCTGGGACTTAAGTAGCTGTCTCCTAATCGTCTAATTACTAATTACTCAATTACTAATTGATCACTTAGTATAACATAATACTTTCTTCTTATCTACTCTGAAATAACTTGATAAATCAGTATTATTATCTTCCAAGGATATTGTTCGTGATATCTCCCACCCTTGTTTTCTTTGTAAAAATCCTGCGATCTTGTCAACACTCTTGCTTTTTTATTTTTTCCAATCTTCCTTTGTTTCTTCTAGTTTTCTTTGATTTCCTGTAAAGCTTTCCATGCAAGTTCAATTGTAAGATTGAACTGTCCGATCACACCTGTTCTGTATATGTCATTATTATCTGCTAAATCAAAATCTGCATTTTTCAATACATTTAAGCAATTCGAAAAATTTTCAAGCTTTTTCATAAATCACTACACCATCCTTTTTTATTTCTTTCCTCAATTCTTCTGAAATTCCTGCATCTATTTCCACAACATCAAACATTAAAAGAGAATGTACTTTCTCCTTAATATCCCAGTAAAAAGAATCAAAGTCTCCACCATAGACAGCAATGTCTATATCACTTCTCTCCGTATTTGTTCCTCTTGCACGAGAGCCAAATAAGATAACTTTCTCAACTGAATGTTTTTTTGCAAATGTCGAAATGTCTCTTATAACTCTCTCTGGAAGATTATATTTCATATTTTGCTGCCTCCCAATCATACATTTGCAAATATTATATCATAGAAAAAAAGAAATATTCACGTATTGCTGAATATTTCTTTTTCTATCATTATTTTACCTTAACCGTCACATATTTCACCGCTTTCTGATACTTCAATGTTTTTGCTGCCGTGATCCGGATCTTGTATGTTCCTTTCTTGGCTTTCTTCTTTAATGTAACTTTTCCACTCTTAGTTACGGTCATACATTTTTTTGCTTTCTTTGGATATTTGGTCACTTTATAGGTCAGTTTTGCTTTCCCCAAAGATTGCGCTTTTAGGTTAAATGTTGCCTTTTTACGTTTTAATTTTTTTGCCTTGTAAGTTTTTATTTTTGCTGTTTTTATTATCTGTTTCTTTAATTTTAATGGTTTTACGATGTTTGGTTTTATTACTTCTGGTTTACTTTGTGCATTATTTCCAGAGATATCATTTCCATTGCCGTTTCCTGTATTGCCATTCCCTTTATTATCTTCTCCTTGATCTGGGATTGCAGGATCTTTCTTATCAAGTTCCTCTACTACAAGATCAGAACCTTTGACTTCTTCTCTCTCATCAACGATATCTGCTGAAAAATCAACATATTTTGTTACCTTAACATTATTTCCCTTATCAGCAAATTGAATGGATGTGTTTGTGTTGTTATCTAAAATCGTACTGTTTCCTTGCACTTTGGCATTGACCTCTACAATTCCTTCCTCGGAATTCTTGGATTGCATCGCAGCTGACAGATTATAATAATCTCCTTCCACTTTGATCTTCCCAGAAGTAATCGTTACTTTGTCTGCTCCATCGGCGGTTACTGCATATCCTTTGTTGTTATCATCACAAAGGAACTGGCAGCCTTCCTCTGCTTTCGTCAATTCAAATGAATTGCTTGCCGCCACTCTAAGATTCCAGATTGGATGCTCACTTTCCCAATCACTTTGTTCGCAGGAATAAACTTTCATATCTCCTGTATAATTATTTCCATCGTATTCGAGATACTTTCCTTCTTCATTTTGTAATCGGAATCGCTTATTTGCTGATATCTGAATCGTCGTCTGATCCTGATCATCTTCCTGATATGCTGATGCCGCCATCCTGCTTTTCATTTTTAAGGTCTGGATCCCGCCATTATATATTTTATCAACGCCATAATAGTTCAGGTTCTTCCACAGATCTTCTACACATACATCATCAAATCTTGAATTTGAATCTGCAAAATGGAAGCTCTTGAAATCAGAAGAGACTTTCATTGTCAGGTATCCCCCATAACTTCCAGGGTGATAAGAATTTTCATCATAGATCGTAATCTCATGATTCCCATCCATGTCCTTCTTATAACCACAAGCAACAACACTATGTCCGCCCTCTGGTACCATGAAGGAGAAAACAAATGGTTTTTTCACTCTTTTTGCATACTGGGCTTCTGCTACAAATTTCTTAAGAAAAATTTCCAGATCTCCATTTCCCCAACCTGAATTTTTACTGATTCCATACGTTGAGCTTCCACTGTCCAGACACTGTGTCATCTGATAATATAAGATCATGTCTTTCATTTTGGAATTCTCATATGGGCTTCCCAGTGTCCAATAATCATGTGCGCCACTTGTAATATCATCAAAATCAATATAACCTTGGTTTCCATAACACATACTCAAAGCGATCCCATGGCATACACCTGTATGTTCTCCATGAAAATACGTGATCATTCTCCATTTACTCTGAAAATCGCTACACTGCTTCACCAATTTATTTAGATATACAGGATTTGAAATGAAAGCTCTCATCCCTATATGCTTAAACTGGTTCGTATCCTTGCCTGTTTTAAAGTAACTGGACATTCCTCCTTCGATCACTTCTCCATGAAATTGATCTTCATTCAGATAAAATGCGGCTCTCACTCCATGATTCGAATTATTTGCTCTTGCATGTGTGATTCTGTTTGCTCCTATTGATCGTGCTACATTTTCGTAAGATTGTCCTGTGTTACAAGGCAGTCTTAACCAGTAGGAATCGTCCGGAGCCATATAATCCAAACCAATATTATTGGTTCCCATCAGCAACTGCTCTGGTCCTATCAAGAAGAACTGATCCGTTGTATTCTCATACCATTTATCGGTTGCCTCTGCTAAAGTTTCAAACAGCTTACGATGGTATCCATTTGCATCAAAATCAAATTTGGAAGATCCTCCATCCGCTTTGTCTGCATCCAGATTATTCAAATATGTTTTCTGTGTGACCGTCTTTACACACTGAAGCTCCGAATCAGTAAAAGAAGATAAAAATCCATGCTCCTCATCATAAGCACCCTCTCCATCAAGATTTGCTGCGGAAGGTACAGATCGATTGCTCCAATCAACCTCTCCGGCAGAATTCATCCAATGTCTCAAGGCTGATTCTGTCCAGCGATTGGATCCTCTTTCAGACCTGATGTAGTTTTTATACCCAGAATATTTTGCGTCATAACTCTTCTTACACAGGATTTGATCACTCAGCATCAATTTTCCATTCGAATCCTCCCCGATGCATCTCCATTTTATCTTCTTACCCTGATAAGTTCCAAGGTAAATGTAATCTCCAATATTTACTTTGCCATCCCCAGCATGTACTATTTTGTTGTTCACTGGCAGTAACGTAAATACCATACTGAATACGACCAGTAATGTTAATATTTTGCTGATGATTCTCTTTTTCATACCTTTTCCTTTCCTCATATTTTCTGAACTACTACTTTACATCTCTTTTTACAACACACCGTTTCTTATAAAAAGAAATCCCATAGCAGATCACCTCATCATAACTATCCTCAAATTCCTTTGCATACATCCTATGATCGATCTGCTGAATAGCTTTTTCGCAATCCTCTTCTAATTTCTTCACTTCTTTTGAATATTTCGCTTCAAAAACTGCAACCTTTCCTTCACATTCATTAAAAATAACAAGATCACTTCGACCTTCTCCATGTTCTTTATTCGATTCAACACTATATCCAGCCCCAGCAAATATTCCTGCAAGAAATGCATGATAAAAATCTTCTCTATAATCATGATAACTGATCGTTATTCGCAACAACCTACTGATTTCCTGTGTCAAAGTCTGCTCATCACCATTCCATACTGCATCAAATAAATGCTTTCGATCTTGTAGTTTCGCTGTATCACTAAACCAATCCTGTACTGTTGTCTCAAAAATCTCTCGTATCTCTTTGTTTGGAATCTTCAATGTGATCTTTCCATCTGCACTTTCCTTCTCTTCCTTATCTCTTGTCAGATATCCTGTTAAATACAAAATACTCCAAAAATTCTCTTCTGACGAATGTAAATAATCATACGTAAGATTTTCTTCTATTTTCTGATCAATCGTGTCTCCTGCCATCAATTTTTCCATCTTTTTTTGAATTCCGCTGCCTGCGTAGTCTATGAAAGATCGTATGATCGCATTATCACTTGTATTCTTCCAGTAACTTGCTGGCTTCATGTCTGGATCGATCCGTAGATCTCTTACATAGTTCATAACATCCCATGGACAATATACATCGATCTTTCCAAAATTATACCCATCATACCATTCTTTGATTTCTTTAAAATGCTCTTGCAGTCCAATATCTTTTAAGATATCTTTTACTTCCTGATCGGTAAATCCAAAATATTCATTTAAATGTGTTGCTATGATCGTATCTGAGATAAAATTATTGGTTCCTGTAAATATACTTTCCTTTGCAATTTTCAAGCAACCTGTAACTACTGCGAACTGAAGATGAGAATTATCTTTTAGAGATGTGCTCATCATCGTTTTCATCACATCCAGCATTTCTTTATAGTAGCCATTGCTGCTTGCTTTCGCTAATGGTACATCATATTCATCCAATAATAAAATAACCGGCTTTCCGTAATGCACATTCATCATTCTTATGATGGTAGCCACACTAATTTTTATCAAATCTTCTGACAAATTTTCTTCACTTATATCTTGTAACTTCAAAAAGATCTTTTTATCATTCTCATTTACCTTATCGCTATCTGATAAATAATCATGCTCATTGCAGATCCATGAAATCTGATTTCTTAACATCTTCATAGCTGATTGAAAATTCAATCCATCTACATCTTTGAAGGAAATAAATAATGTTGGATACTGATTCATCCATTTTTGACATAATTCTATATCTCTTGAGATCTTCAGATCTTCAAATAGTTTCCTGCTGTCTTTTCGTATATCAAAGAAATACGCCAACATACTCATGCCGATCGTCTTTCCAAAACGTCTTGGTCTCGTGATCAATGTAACTTCTGCGATTCTTGATTCCAGTAATTCTTTGATCAAATTCGTTTTATCTACATAATAATATTCATTTTGTCTTAACTTATGAAAATCAGAAATTCCTACTGGTAATTTCACATTGTTCATTGCCAACACCACCTTCTTAGATTTTATCTAATCACAAAACATCCTCTTCCATTTGCTTTAGCTTCATATAAGATCTCATCGGTCTTTGTCAGAAGTTCCTTGATCGTTTTTGGATATTTAAAACGATATACTCCTATACTGCTGCTTACTGTGACTTCCTTCTGAATTCCTGAGATATTTTGAAAGAATTGTTCCAGTTCCTTTTCTAACACTTCCTGGCTCATCTCTTCTTCGATCATCACAGCAAACTCATCTCCGCCAACTCTTCCGACTGCTCCATATGGCTCAAATTGTTCTTTTAAAAACATCGCAAATTTCTTTAAGGTTTCATCTCCTGCTATATGTCCCAGTTTATCATTGATCTGCTTAAACCAATCCACATCCAAGAATAAAAACCATCCTTGATGGCCATGAACCCTCTGATCACTTTGAATATTTTGGCAATGCTGCAAAAACAGTCTTCTTCCCATCACCCCAGTAAAGGAATCAATCTCCCCTTGATATTCCCGATACTTCATATATTGGTAGATCACAAGCATCGTCAATATTAAGATAAAATCCAATGCAAGCATTGCGATCAAAAACTGTACCTGTAAATGTAGCAGATCAATCTCTATTGTTCTTGTTACATGAACTCTGTGCTGTTTCAACATACATGTAGACCGATTTGCAAAATATCCAGTAGAAAATATCGCTATACAAATGATCAAAAAACTGATCCCTGATGATATAGCGACTATCTTAGAAGACAGATATGGATCATCCAAAGATTGATTTACCGCATCCTTGTATTTTTGAATGCGTTCCTTGTGATAAATCTTATATGCCACCTCTACCCAGAAAAGACAACATAGTGCAATAAGTGCATCATTGATCCCCATATGAAATGTTGACATTCCAGTATAGCCAAGTTGTGGAAAACAGGCTCCCATAACAGTGAACACTAAGAAAGCATGTATCCACTGTGAGATCAAAGAAAGAATCCAGATTCCTATTTTCTCATACTTTCGTCCTTTTATGATGGAAAACAGATATCCGATCACAAAGCCAAACAAAACTCTTGACCCAACACTTAGTAAAATGCTTCCTATTGGATTACCACTATATAGCGGCGAAAATATCTTATCATCTGATACAACATAAAGTGCTGACGCCTTATACATACTTGCTAGTCCAAATACCAATCCGATCAGTGTCGATTCCAAAGGTCCAAGCAAACATCCCGCAACTACGATCGGGATATATGCTGTTGTAAGTGAAATTGGATCAATATGAATGAATCCTAAAAAAGTAAATGACATAATAAGCTCGATCGCCAATAATAACACAAAAACATATTTTTCAAATTTTAAATGCTTCCATTTGTTTTGCTTCATATCTCTAATCTTCCTTTGCTTTTGGGTCTCTTAAACTTCTTCCCAATTCTTCTTTGCTTACTTACATCATATCATAAAAACAAAGTATCAACGACACCTGAATGCCCAAAATCAAAGGTATCCCTAATCTAAAATACCATTTTCTTGTCTTATGATGAAATACTGTCATACCGATCAGTGCTCCAATGGAGCCTCCGATCAGTGCAAGTATGATCAATTTTTTCTCTCTGACCCTCCACTGTCTTGTCATCGCTCTCCATTTGTCTAGTCCATACAATGCAAATGTTATAACGTTGATCATGATCAGATATAAGTGAATATATGCTGATTGCATTTGTAGGTTTCCTCCCCATAGCCTTTTATTTTAATCTGTATTTTCGATTTTTATTATTGCCTATTTGTTCTATATCTTGTGTCAAAGCTTTTAATAACTCTTTCGTTCTGGAGGGTTTTAAATTTAACAAATTACAAAAATCCTGAATCGTATATTCTTTACCCTCTTCCATAAATTCAAGTATTTTTTTATAATTTTGTATTGTCTTTTTTGAAATCTTTTTATCGCCGTTTTTTTATCGCCGTTTTTTACATTATCATATGAATAATCTTCATTTAATGGCACAATAAGCCTAAATACATCCCCTTCAATGAATTCTGGTTCTTTTCCAGAGTAATACTTTGAATATTTAAATATATTTCTCACTCCTGAACCTAATCGATCTGACCATCCTATATTTCTAAAAAATGATGCAATAATCGGATTCTTTGGATTTGGTTCCATATTATCAGGTGTAATAATTCCATCTCCTGATGACCGATTCGCATTTTCTGTATACATCCTATCTTTTTCTATTACAAATTTAGCTGTATATGAACTCGTAAATTCTCTATGAATCAATGTATTTGCAATCATTTCCCAATAACATAACTGCTGCCAGATTATATCCACTTTCTCCTGTCGCTCTGTCCTTTCCATATAATCCCGCACTTCTCAATAATTCCTCATCACTCATACTTTCCCAACTATGCACACCGTTACCGAAAACTTATAAAAAGTTATAAACCTTTATGTTTCATTCCTACTTCAACGAGTATGCTTTTGTAACGAATCAATTCA
>ENA-UPXC01005625-UPXC01005625.1-human-gut-metagenome-genome-assembly--contig:-NODE-5625-length-10179-cov-4.702534_pt1 | contig 10179 bp, 11 predicted proteins | sample MGYA00250047_ERZ773371 | MGnify/ENA primary metagenome ERZ773371 (study PRJEB29103, sample SAMN06111975) | human gut metagenome | biome: human gut; feature: ankylosing spondylitis patient; material... | reverse complement strand
TCTGACACAACTGAAGAATCAAAAGACAAGTGAGTTCTGTGCATCAAGTTTTTCTTGCTGTCATACGACGTTTTTTTGAAAGCAAATTTCAGAAAATCTATAGTGTTGAGTTATGACAAAAAGTCCGCGAAATCATAGGATTTCGCGGGCTTTTTTCTGTCTGTCAAAGAGCCAGTCTCAGCATAAAAGGCACGCAAAAGCGTGCCTTTTATGCCTGCCATATCAAATTTCACTTCCTGATAATGAGCGCGATGAACACCAGATCATCCGCCCCGGTGTTGCGGATGCCGTGTCCGCCGCCATCGTCACAGAAAAACGTGTCACCGGCGTGAATGGCACGCTCCGCGCCGTTGTCGCTGTATACGCCCTCGCCGGCGATGATGTGATAGGTTTCGGTTTCGCCGTGGTGCTCATGATAGTCGATCTCCCTGCCGGGGAAAACAGTAACGCGGGCAAAGAGACCATTGCCTCCCAGCCGCTCCTCCGGCAGCAGCTTCTCCACTTTTCTGTTGGGATTTTCCACCATTTTGGACGACTCCTTTCCGCTGCGCTCCAAGACACAGCACGTCATAATTTGCCGGTTCTGTGGGCCTCAGATGGCCAGCGCTGCCTCCAGGGCGTCGCCGGTGGCCAGAACGGCATTGCCGGGGGCCTTGGCGCCGGGCTGCAGCAGCACATGGTTCTCCCCGAAGTTCCGGAACATATAGCGGCGGTTTTCCGGAGTCACGTCGGCGGCGATGACGTCCTTCATCTCCACGATGGCCACCTGATGGCCCCGCTCGGCCAGATACTCGGCGGCCTCACAGCCCACCATGCCGCCGCCCACCACCAGGGCGCGCCTGCCTGCGGCGGTCTTGCCCAGCAGCAGGTCCTGAGCGGTGACATAGCCGCATTCGGCCAGCCCCGGAATGGGCAGCACCAGCGGCACGGATCCGGTGGCCAGGATCACGGCGTCGGGAGCCAGGGCCCGCAGGGACTCCTCCGTGGCCTCGGTGTTCAGCCGGATGTTCACCCCGGCCTGCTTCGCCCGGACGATCATGGAGCGGATGGCCTCGGAGATCTGCCCCTTGCCGGTGGGATAGGAGGCAATGCGGAAGTTGCCGCCCAGCTCGCTGTCCTTCTCCACCGTGGACTCGATGGTGATCAGGCCGAAGCCGCCCTTGGCCCGGGCCTGGTAATAGGAGAGGGAGCGCTCACTGAGGGAGCCGTCGGTGTTGGCCAGATCGTTGCCCATGGGGGGCACCACAAAGCGATTGGGAACCGTCACCGTGCCGATCTGCACGGGGGAAAACATGTTGGGGAATTTCATCGTCGCAACTCACTTTCTCGTTGTCAGGAGAGGAACTTCTCCAGCACTTCCTGGGCGGGCATATCCTTGCCGGTGAACAGCTTGAAGGCGGCCACGCCCTGCCACAGCAGCATACCGATACCGCCCACGGCGGCCTGGCAGCCTGTGGCCTTGGCTTCCCGGATCATCCGGGTCTCACGGGGATTATACACCGTGTCCGCCACCACCAGATCGGCGCGGAACAGGGCGGGATCAACCAACGTCTCGCCGTCCAGGGGCTTCATGCCCACACGGGTGGCATTTACCAGGATGTCGCAGTGACGCACCGCATCGGCCAGGGCTGCGCCGTCCTCCAGCAGGGTGATGGATGCCTTGCAGCCGGGCACGGCCTGGGCCAGCTTCTCCACGGTGTGCCGTCCGTTGGCGAAAAATTCGTCATCACGGTTGAAGATGGCGATCTCCGCCGCGCCGTCCAAAGCGGCCTGCACGCAGATAGCGGTAGCCGCGCCGCCTGCGTCCAGCACCACCAGACGCTTGCCCCGGACCTCCACGCCGTTTTCGTGGAGATTGCGGACAAAGCCGATGCCGTCGGTGTTGTGACCGGTGAGTCTGCCGTCCTGGCTGACGGTAACGGTGTTGCAGGCGCCGATGAGTCTGGCGGCGGGGGACAGCTCGGCCACCAGCCCCGCCACGGCGGTCTTGCAGGGCATGGTGACGTTGAAGCCGCCGACGCCCAGGGTTTTCAGCGCAGCCAGGCCCTGCTCCACCTGCTCCAGGGGAATGTCAAAGGCCAGATAGGCGGCGTCCTCGCCGGTGCGGGCGAAGCTGTAGCATCGCAGGGCCATGCTGTCAACTGTCAGCAAAAACGGAGACGGCAACAGCGGGGGCAACTTTTCCGCCGCGTGCGGGCGTATCCGAAGGGAGATGATGCAAATGCCTGAAATCAAGATCAAAATTCGGGACAAGCGGGCCGGAGGCACAGGGACCGTGATCTGCGGCAACAGCGACTACACGGTGGTGTGGGCCCTGGACAACGAGTGGACCCCCTATGGCACCAAAACCATGCGGGTAAACCTGGCGGACGGGAGCTATCAGGACGTGGTGTTCACCGGTAGTACGGCGGCCCTGCCGGTGCTCAGCACACCGGGGTGGGCGTCCGTGGGCCTGTACGCCGGGGACCTGCACACCAGCCGGGCGGCGGACCTGCGGGTGCTGCCGTCTGTCACCACCCCCGGCGGCGCTCCGGCAGACCCGGCGGAGGATGTGTACGATCAGCTCACGGAAAAGCTCAATCGGCTGATTGCGGTGCAGCCGGAGAGCGTCGCCCAGGCGGTGGCGGATTATCTGACGGAGCACCCGGCGGTCTCGTCCATGCGGGTGGAGGGCGGATACATCCAGTTTTCCGGCGATGGGAAAAACTGGGACAATGTGGTGGCTCTGGCCAATCTGAAGGGACCCAAGGGCGATACCGGCCCGCGAGGCCCCGCCGGGTCCGACGCCAGCGTGACGGCTTCCTCCATTGCCGATGCAATGGGGTTGTCGGGGCTGTCCGCAGGCGACCAGATTGCGGTGGATACCGTCGGGGCGGACGGACGCCCTGCCAGCTGGAAGAAAAAAGCCGGAGGCATCCTGAACGTCCGGGACTTCGGGGCCAAGGGCGACGGCAGCGCGGACGATACGGCGGCCATTCAGGCGGCCATCGACAGGGCTGCATCGACGCTGGCCATGGCCGTGTATGTCCCGGCGGGCACCTACATCATCACCGCGCCGCTGGTCATTCAGACCTACAGCGATGCGGTGACCACCATCGACGGCGTCAAATGGTGGGAGGGCCGCAGTCCGTCGCTGATCGGCGAGAATCCGTCCACCGCCATCATCAAGAAAACCGGCAACGCCGCCAAAACCATGCCTACAGTGGACAGCTGATCCGGCGGCTGGCGGACCTGTATCTTGTGTGCGCCTCCAATGCCGTCCACATCGACTACGGCACCAGTACCGTCCTGGAACGGGTCTATTGCAGCGGCGCGGCCAACCCGTATATCATCCAGTCCGCCTACAGCACCCTGTCACAGGTGTGCTGCGACGGCGGCACAGGGACGATTTTCAGCATCACCGGCAATGGCGTGGTGCTCAACGGGTGCGGGGCCGAGTCCAAGGACGCGGCGGTGTATGTCTCCGCCGGGGTAGACAGCAATCTCACCATTAACGGTTTTTACGGCTGGCGGCAGACGGCAGGCGTGCCCATCATGATGGCCAACCGCGCAACGGTCACCGTGTGCGGGCTCCAGTTCTACGAGCGCAGCGCCGACACCTACACCAACACGGCGCTTGTGGACGTAACCGGCCCCACCGCGCAGATTGCGCTGTCTCTGATCGGGTTTTCCATCATCCGGTCCGCCGGGCGCACCGGGCAGCTGCCCGACCTGCTGGCCACGATCCCCAGCGCGGACAGTAAAATCTTTCTGGCCACGGACGGCTTGAACGGTTACTTCTATCCTACCCCTTCCGGGCTGGTGCCCTACAATGGCTACGCCAGCGGAAACCGGCAGTATCTGGCGGATACCGTTGCCCTGCCTGGCCAGGGCGGAACGCTGGACGCGGATAAGTATTACCCGGGTATGTCCGTCTGGGACAGCAGCCTGGGCAAGCCCAAGTGGTGGACCGGCTCCGGATGGTGGCAGCCTGTCGCCGCGCCCATCACCCCGGCGGATACCTCGTTCGTCCAGGCCGCCGAGGGTGAATACCAGCAGCAGCCGAATTTTACGAATGCATTAAATACGGCTGACCCAGATTTTAAGCCCAACACTAGACTCAATGGCTCCGGCGGAGAAAGCACGGACGTGCGGAACTACACCATGTGGACAAGCGGTTACATCGGGTGCAAGGCCGGGGACGTGATCCGGGTGCGCTGCCCGGATGGCACCTTTGAGAGCGGCGGCGGCTCCATCTGGCCCATTGCCGTGCAGTACAACGCCATGAAGGAGTCTACTGGCGCTGTGACATACAAAGCCACCTCCGGGACCTCCTACGATGCAGTATTCGACAGCGACGGCAAGGGCTTTAGTATTACCATTAACGATCTCAGTGTGGCGTTCATTCGTATCGTGGGCAACGGTGATGCCGCCGGGGCCATCATCACCAAGAACCAGGAGATCGCCTATAAGCAGGTGTGGGTGGGCACCCCCATGCAGTTTGGTGATGAGGTCAAGCAGAACATGGCCAACGTATTTGTGCAGGCCCCCAACGGCACCCTGTACACCATCGCCGTGGACAACAGCGGCAATCTGTCGGCCGAGGCATTCACGCAGTAATCACGCCGCCCAAAGCGGCAGGAAAGGAGATTTTACATGAAAGAAAACACGATCAAGGCCGCGCTGGCGGCTGCGCTGGGAGCGCTGTGCGCTTACGGCATCCAGCTGCTGGTGCCGGTGCTGGTGCTGCTGGTGGTGATGGTCCTGGACTACATCACCGGCATGACCAAGGCCTGGCACGCCGGGGAGCTGTCCTCCCGGGTGGGCCTGTGGGGCATCCTGAAAAAGGTGGGCTACCTGGTCATCGTCGGGGTGGCCTGCGTGGTGGACTGGCTGCTGCGCTACGGGGCGGACAGCCTGGGCTGGAACTGGCCGGTGGACTTCCTGTTTGCCAGCATCGTCATCATCTGGCTGGTCATCAACGAGCTGCTGTCCATCCTGGAGAACGTTTCGGCCATCGGCGCACCGGTGCCGGGCTTTATGCAGGCCCTGCTGAAAAAACTGAAGGTACACACTGAAGACACGGCAGAGGAGAACCTGCCGGGAGAGGAGAATAGCGATGAGTAAGAAGGTCTACATTAGCCCCAGCGACCAGGTGAGCAACGCTTATGCCTGGGGCAACACCAACGAGCACGTTCAGTGCCAGAAGATCGCCGAGGCGGAGGCGGCGGCCCTGCGCCGCAGCGGCGTGGAGGTGCAGGTGGCGGCTCTGGGCTCCACCATGGCCCAGCGCTGCGCCCAGTCCAACGCTTTCAAGGCGGACATCCACAACTGCGTCCACACCAACGCCTGCAACAAGCAGGTCATGGGCACCCGGCTGTTCTGCTACGCCATCCCCGGCAAGGGGTACGACGCCTGCAAGGCGGTGTTCAACGAGCTGGCCCCGCTGACGCCGGGAACGTCCGAGAACGTGCAGAAGAACCCCAACCTTTACGAGGTGCGGACTCCGGCGGCTCCCACGGTGTACTGTGAGTGCGAATTCCACGACACGGTGGAGGGCGCCAAGTGGATCGTAGAGCACACCACGGAGATCGGAGAGGCCATCGCCAAGGGCCTGTGCAAGTACCTGGGCGTGACCTTCGTCCCGGCTCAGACGCAGAAGCCTGCCGAAGAACCCAAGGCAGACACCGGCGACGTGCTGTACCGGGTCCAGGTGGGAGCCTTCGCCGTCCGCGCCAACGCCGACAGGATGCTGGAAAAGCTGAAAGCGGCGGGGTTCACCGGGTTCGTGGTGAAGGGGGAAAAGTAAGACTATAATTGCCCCTAAATTTAAAAAGTTTAGGTGATAAAGGTGAGTAATCGGGCGTTTTTCCTATAAACTATTCTATATACGCGCGTACTAAGAAGAAGTTATAGGGATTTTAGCCCGATTACTCACCTAACTCACCTAAGGTGCCTTATATGCAAAGAAAACACCCCCTGCCATTACGGTAAGGAGTGTCTTTTTGTTTGGACAAATACCGTTCCCCACGCAATGTAGGGTTCGGATATACGTCCAATGGTGGAGTAGCCCCATCAAAATCCGAACTCAGCGCCGATTCGATCTCGTCAAGCGAAATTGTCTGCGTCCCATGTTGATAGTTGTAGGTCAAGACCAGTTTATCATCGAACACATACACGGCGTTTACAAATGTATCAATCAAGCGTTTCTGAAACTCACGGTTTGCTGGATCGCCATGACGGAACTGCTCAAACCATGCCGTCATCTGTTCGCGGGTAAGCTTTGGCTTTTGCAGTTCAGCAGTCTGGATATTCATAAGGATTTCTTCTTTTCGTGCTTCCAGCTCATCAAGCCGCTGTTTGGTGGACGGCGTGAAAATGCCCTGCTCGATTGCTTTCAGAATGTTTCCAATGGAGGACTCGGTTTCCGCAAGCTGTGAGCGAAGCGCAGGGATTGTTGTGTCTTCCTGCTCCTGCATAACAAGAATTGCGTCAATGAGCCTGTTGATCTTTTCTTCATCCATGACGCGCTGCATGATCAGGCGAACAACAACACGCTCAATCCAGTCTTTGCGAACAGCCTTCTTGTCGCAATCCTTCAGGCGCTTCGCACCGCTGCATTTGTAATAATAGTGCATAGCGCCGGTATGGCTCTTGCCGCTTTCACCAACCATCATGCGCTCACACTTACCGCAGAACAGCTTTGTTGTCAGCAGATAGTCCTCTTTTGCTTTTACCATTGCGGGAGCATGGCGGTTCTTCTCCATGCGTTCCTGCACACGGTTGAACAGGTCTTCCGGAACGATAGCAGGAACGCCGCCCTCAATTACAACATCCTGATAGCGATACTCGCCAATGTATTTGCGGTTTTTCAGTAGAGAGCTGAAACTATTGATATTGAAGGGCTGTCCCCTTTTCGTTTTAAGTCCGCGGGCATTGAAATCCTCAACAATGGAACGAACCGATTTGCCATCAGCATACTTTTCAAATATCTCAACCACTAATGGTGCAGTCACGGGATCAATCACAAGCTTCTGTGCTTTCTTGTCCAACAGATAGCCGAGAGGAACGCCACCGCCGTTGTTTTTCCCTTTCAGAGCATTCTCTTTCTGTCCGCGATGGATTTTCTCTGATAACTCAGCAGAATAGAACTCGGCATAGCCTTCCAGCATCGCTTCCAGAATGATTCCTTCCGGACCTTCGGAGATATGCTCTTTCGCAGAAACAACCTTTACACCATTCTTTTTCAAAATGTGCTTGTAGTGTGCGCTGTCGTAACGGTCGCGGGAAAAGCGGTCGAGTTTCCATACAAGCACAATCTCGAACAACTCTTTTGCGCTGTCCTTGATCATGTGCTGGAACTCCGGTCGATCTGCTGTTTTTGCAGATAATGCCCGGTCAATATACGTTCCAACGATGGTCATATTATTGCGTTCAGCATATTCCCGGCACTCGCGGAGCTGACCTTCAATGGATTCCTCGCGCTGGCTGTCTGAGGAATAGCGGGCATAGATGACAGCGTTCATTCTTCATCACCCTCGTTGCCTTCGCCACTTTCCAAAGCAAGTTCTGTCAATTCACGCAGCTTGTTTTGTAGAAGCGTCTTGTCGGGAAGACAAAGCCGATAATCTGCGACAAGGCTTTCACGCACATCATGCGAAACGGATTCAGGCATCGGCTTCTTGGCAGAAATCATTGAACGCTCATAGTACGATGTGCCGATCTGACGCTCCAACTCGCGTTTGGAATAATGTTCCTTCGCACAGAGCGCCATGTAAAAATGCCGTTCATCTGCCGTCTTGGAGCCAGACATAATAAGCAGATGGTTTGTCCAGCTGATTTGTGTCACCAGTGGTGTCACAAATTCATCGTCCTTGTAGGTCTCGTAGAATTGCTTCATACGATAGAGACCGCGACGATTGAAACCTTTGATGTTGGGGTTCTCTTGCGCAATGTATGCGGCAACTTCGTCAATGATCTTATCGCCAAAGCTTGATGCAGAACAAAGCTCTGACAAATACGCACCGACGCTCCAATACATCTGAATAAGCTCTGCATTGACTGCTTTCATGGCGCGGCTGCGGGCGTTGTCGATGATATGGATGACTTCATCGAACTGTCCCGGATTATGGGTTAATTCATTGCTCATATCTTCGCCTCCCCAAGCATTTTCAGCATTGCCTCTTTCAGCTTTTCGTTCATCGGTGATTCCGGATCAAAACACATTTCAACGAACTTTCTCAGTTCAGGATTGTTCGCGTCAACCGGAGGTTTTGCCTCATACAGCTTGCCGTGCGGATCATCGCAGCGGGCAAAAATATAGTCCATTGAAACGTCAAAATAGTCCGCATACTTGCGCAGAAGCTCAACTGTCGGCGTTGCCTGACCGTTTTCATAGCGGTTGATGCTGGACTGTGTAGAGCCGATCACATCGGCGAATTTTGATTGGGATAAACCAATGCCTTCCCGCAATGCGCGAAGGCGCATACCCAGTTGTTTCATGTTATTCAACCTCCAATTCGGGTTAGGCATAGTATAATCAAAATCTGAGCAGATGTCAACCCGGATTTTGAAGAGTTTGTGTAAGCATTGACTGAGTGGCTATTATATAGATTACTGCGGCGGCTGATCCTCCTGCTGAGACTTAAGAATTTTTGTTATATCTATAATAGTCGCAGAACTTGGCTGAACTGCAAGATTTTTTGCAGCAGTAGCAAGAGGCTCCGCGTAAGCGTCCACAGAGGAAAGTTGAAGTCTTCGCATAGTTTCGATATTCTCGAGTTTCTGCTTCAATGCCTGTTGCTCTGCCAAATCAGCCTCTGCGGACAGCTTTCTCAGTTCGATTTTTTTCTTGTCTTCGTCATATTTATGATTGATAATTCCTTTGATGACGCCGATTATAGAGTGAAATTCATAATCTCTCGCTTTTCCACCAAAAATAGCCATATAGCATATTAAAAGAGGAAACGCATTTTCCTGTGCAAAATTCCATATTTGAAGAATTACGTCACCAGGGGAATGAAGAGTGGTTTTGACCTGAACTGTTTCCGGCTTATCGTCCGATAATAATCGCGCAGCACACAGAACAAAATTAGCGAGGTCAAGAACGTTAATTTCTTCTTTTCGCTTTACACGAAAAGTAACAGTAAGCTTATCCTTAAATAGAACTGTATCGAAGCATCCGCTCAACACCAGTTCTGCGTATTCGTTCAAATCACTTAAACTATGCCAGTTTCTCGCAATAGCACTCTGTAAATACGGACTTATTGTATCATCAGCAGTCAGCACCTTAATCAGTGTGATTTTCCTTCGTTTAATATACGGGCAGGTAAATGTATCAGTATTTGGATTTGCCTTTTCGATCTGCTGATGAACCTCTTTTTCTAATTCGACTGTAAGGGTTGGAGATTGTTCTTCGTAATACTCTCCAATGTATGCAAAAGCAACCCTGTTGTTATCTACAATAACTGCAATGTCTCCCGCTTTGAGTTCGTAGCAAAAACGAATACACTTATTGAGTGACGTTCCGGGCTTATTTTCATCATATGTAGCTTTTATCGAGGCTTTTAATCTGTCTGACTGACTTCGAGTAAGATTTTGACTAATCATAGCCTTTGTCACTGAGTTCCAACCTATCGCAATAAACTCATTCCTTATGAACTCGTCAAAGAAAAAGCCTCGCTTAGCTCTTACCATCCAGAAGTTTGTATCATTTTTAATGGAGGGAATGTCTAAAATCTGAGTCATCTTATCCATATCTGCTTCTCCTTTGAATCAGTCTCTTTATAATTGTGGCTTGTCTAACACATACATCAACTGGCTTGCCAGCATGATTTGCTCCATAGCCTCACGTTTTTCATATTGAAGATTAGCATGAGCTGCAGGGTTGCGATAGGCTGCCACGATTCCTTCAAACAGAGAGTGGATTCCGCGTCGGTAGTCCTTGCCGCTGGTAGTAGTTGTGTCACAGAATTTGAAAGCGCCGTTCTCGCTCATAAGTGCGCCAATCACATCACCAATCTTCGGCAGAACTGCTGTACCGGGTTTTAGCTCTGAAAACTTTTCACGCAGACGAGATTCTACTTCTTTGACCGCCTTTTCTGCTGCGGTTGAGTAGTGACCATCGGGAACGAGTTTGTCAAGATGATTTTTGTAAGTTTTCTAAATTCAAATATTTATCCGCTGAAAAATCTCCCAACA
>ENA-UPXC01005621-UPXC01005621.1-human-gut-metagenome-genome-assembly--contig:-NODE-5621-length-10191-cov-5.229879_pt1 | contig 10191 bp, 16 predicted proteins | sample MGYA00250047_ERZ773371 | MGnify/ENA primary metagenome ERZ773371 (study PRJEB29103, sample SAMN06111975) | human gut metagenome | biome: human gut; feature: ankylosing spondylitis patient; material... | reverse complement strand
TTTGGTTCGGAATAGTGTAGTGCTGGCGGTCTATCTCTTGTTTTCGGTTGCTTGCTTCCTTACCGTACATGAGCATTCAACGCCGGGATGATTCAGGCGATATGTTTCCTGCATATAAGGGCTGTTCTCAAACGCTACCTTGATATCATATTTTCTCGTCTGCATAAAGCCGAGGCTCAGGCCTCCTGCTCCTGCAAACAAGTCCACAACTTTGTACACAACACATTCCTCTTTCTCTTGTTAAAGGTTAAAACCCTCGGATAATGCTCGATCAAGGAGCGCAAGGAGTCGTTGGCTCTGGTATCCACTCGGCATTTTGTTGGGGATTTGGCATGCATATTTCAACGCCATATTTTCATCGGGCGATGCCATGCGTTTCTGCATCGCAAACGCAGATAGCTTTTTCCATTGATCTGCAGAATACTGAAGCACTTTAACCTGTGCTTCCGTTTCGGAAAGCACTTTTTGGTCTTTCCTTGCTTCTTTTTCTGCTGCCCTCACTTCAGTTTTTCCAATCAATACACTAGAAAATTCTGCTGGCAGAGTTAGATTAATTTCTTGAACACTGTTCCAGCATCCCTCGCGCTTGCACCACTGCGTGACATTGATTGTAGGTCTATTTGGATCAGTTATCCTATAGAAGACCTGCTCAGCTATCTGTTCCAAAGCTTTTGTAACGCTTTCTGGAACGCTTTGGCGCTGCCAAATACTCTGTAAATCCAACTCCATATTTTTGAACTGCTTCCGAATTAACTGATGAAGCAGTGCCAATGAATAAGTAACGATGTTCGCGCGGTAGCCCTGTTCATACCACTCCTGCCTCGGTATCAACGCTTCGAGATGCTTAAATAAGATAACCAGCGCCACGCTTTCCGTAAAGTATCGCTCATTAAACTGTGAATCGTTGGCCGTCCAAGCTTCATCAATCAATTCAGCAAACTTCATGAAGTTTGTCTGAGCGCCCTTGCTGACGATGTGCGGCATTTCACTCCACGTGTTGCGTACTTTGGCCAAATCCGTTTTAGTGATGACTTTATTCTTGGGATTCTGCAGCAGGAATTGCCGCTTCTTGGCCGGTGTAAGGCGCATCTGTGCCTGCAGAAATTGACCCTTGGCACGCTCATAAAACCATTTTGTTTCATACTGCGCACCAGATTCTGCAGGAGCAAAAATTCTGCGGGAATGCTGCTCCATGCGTATATGGAATGGGTGAGTAGAGAAGAAATCTGCATCTGTAACTTTGTTTTGGCTATTTGAAGACAGATATATTTCGTACCAACTCCGTTGAACGGTCCATGTCACTTTCATCAATCTCAGTCAGCTTCATCTGTACGTAGATGCCTTCCAAATCAGCTTTATCCTTATGACGGGTATTGGAAAGGGATGCTGTCGTCTGGCCGCCGTTAATAATCTGAAAATCTCTGGCACTGACAATGTGTGTCCCGCCTGCTGTACGCTCAAGCTGGACATCCATTGCGGTTGCAGATATTTTGCATGGATGGCAAAGGAACCCGGTGCTTTCTCAAAAATCATCGCCGCAGGAATCGCAGCTGTGTCGGTCATGAGCAGCGTCCTGCTTTTTGACCATTTGCGCCTTTACGATTTCGTCATTGACGGGGTGCTGATTTACATTCTGTTCTTCAAAAAAATCAAGCGATCACAGAAAAGAAAGGATTGGAACGAATGAAACCGGAGGAATTATATCCATACATAGAGAAAAACCAGCCGAATATCTGCCAGATCAGCGTCCTGCAAAACGGGCAGGAGCCTTGAGGTGAGGCGTGGAACGGATTGAGAATGCGCTGCTTCCGGCACTGCGGCAAAACGAAAGGGTTGAGATGATATGAACTATATCCGAATCACGGAAGAAAACATCGACAAGGAGCACATCTGCTGCGCCATGTCCGGCAAACAGAGCCTTGTGAAAAAAGAGTGGCTGAAACGGCGCTTTCCCGAGGGGCTTGTCTTTTACCGCAGTGAGGAGCGGGGCAAGTGCTTTATCGAGTACATTCCGGCAGAAAACGCCTGGGTGCCCATTGAAGCGGCGGGGTATCTCTATATCAACTGCCTGTGGGTCTCCGGCTCCATGAAGGGGCACGGCTACTCCACAGATTTGCTGGACGAGTGCATCCGGGATGCCAAAGCGCAGGGGAAAAAGGGCCTGTGCATCCTGTGCGCCGAGGGACGCAAGCGGGAGTTCCTTGCAGACCCGCAGTTTCTTGCGCATAAGGGCTTTCTGCTGGCGGACACTTCGGATTGCGGCATTACGCTTATGTATCTGCCGCTTGCAGAGGACGCCGAACCGCCGGAATTCAAGGCCTGCGCCAGGCATCCGCAGGCTAACGGGAATGGCTTTGTAATTTACTATACCGATCAGTGTCCCTACACCCACTACTGGGTCCCGAGAGTGGAGCAGGCGGCCAAGGAGCACGGTATTCCCCTGAAAACCATTCACATCACCACAAAGGAAGCAGCGCAGAATGTACCGGCTCCAGTGACCACCTACGCCCTGTTCCGGGATGGGAAATTTGTGACCCAGGGCATCCAGTCGGATAAAAAGCTTCTGGCGCTGGCGGGCGTGAAGGAGTGAGATTGACAGTGGAAATCAGACCTTTGGAAAAAGAATCAATGCCTGATACAATGACGGTAAACGACGCGGAATACCGCGTCGTCAAGCTCCTGGGGAAAGGAAAAGGCGGCTACTCCTATCTTGTGACGGACGGAACAGCGCAATATGTTCTGAAACAGATCCACCACGAGCCCTGCGCCTACTACACCTTCGGGGACAAGCTGCGCTCCGAGCTGCGGGACTATGAAACGCTGCGGAAGCTGGGCATCCCCATGCCCCGGCTTCTGGCGGCGGACATCCCGCAGGAGCGCATTCTGAAGGAATACATCGCCGGGCAGACGGTGGCGGAGCTGCTCAAAGAGGGACGGATGAACCCCGGCTGGCTCAGACAGGTGCAGGCCATGTGCGGCCGCCTGTACCCGGCGGGGCTGAACATCGACTACTATCCCACCAACTTTGTCCCCTGCGGCGGAACGCTTTACTACATCGACTACGAGTGCAATGCCTATATGCCGGAGTGGGACTTTGCCCATTGGGGCGCCCGGTATTGGACGATACAGGCACCGGAAAGGCCGGATGGGGCATGAATCATCCTCTGTATGAAGGACAGCTGGCAGGCCGGTGTTCCCGGCAGGGACGAAATGTCAAACCGCCCTTTCCGCGAACATAGAGCAGGATTTCTTTCATTCACCCGCACTTTCTTCGTCACGGCGCTCGATCTCAGCAGAGCGGTCGAAGTCGATCTGCAGGATGTCATCCATGGGGATCCTCACACCGCTGCGCATGATTACCAGCCGCTGGTACTCGTCAATTTTTCCGATCTTACCCGTCTCAGTCAGATACGCGCCCCCGTCCTTCCGCTGGTCCGGCTTGAAGTAGGTGACGGAGGCCTCCGGTTCTTCGTCTATAGCTTTCATAAGGAGCTGGAATTTCATATCCAGCGCCGTCAGGGCCTCCTCATCCAGCTCAATCTTCTCATCCGTCAGACGCCCGGTTTCTCTGATGGCGGAGTCATACCCGGTCAGCGCGGCGAAAGGAGCAAACTGTGCCGCACGGTCAGACATCGGCATCCGCGGGCGCGTCCTGGAGACGTGGTGCGGGAGATTCACAATGGAATCGTATTTACTGTTCGTGTGCATTTGCAATCCCTTTCCCAGACAAACTGGAATTTGTCTGATTAACTTCCGGTTTTTCGGTTCATTGCTGTTTCAAAAAGTGTTCGATATAAACGGAGAGATCGTCGGGGAATTTATGATTCATAATCTCTTTAGTCAGTGATCTGACAACTGTTTCCTCAAAAGCATTGAGTACTCCGGAATCGCTTCCTGCCAAATAGTACGATTGATCCAGTTGGTCGTTGACCTGCCGATGCTTTAGAATCATATCCTTCTGTTCCGCCACAGTCGGATGTACCACATGATGCAGGAATTCATGGATAACGGAATCTGTCCGGAATGCCCCGGAGGAGAAAACAAAGCAGTCTTCCGTCAGATGGTAGTCCGATGCATAAACGCATTTAACAGGATTGAGGCAGATCCGGATCTCCCGTACCGGGGAATGATACCGGCTGGTACAGATTTCTAGACATTCCTGAATCAAGTGCATCTCTTCCCGGTAAATCTTTTCCTGTCCAGCGATCCATTCTCCCTCCCATTCTAGGTATCCTGCAAAAGAGTTGTCTGATAGAACCGCAACAATCGCCCGGGGAAAACCTTCCAGCCAGCACCAAAGGGATTCGCCACGTTCGCTTTCCGAGATGTTTCCCGCAGTCAGGATCTTCCGGCGTAGCGTTCCAAAATCCTGAAAGCCGGTATTGTTGTCGTTGAGAAAAAAAGACGCCGATTCCATCATGAACGCACGTGGCCAGTAAGGATATACGTCGCAGGTGTCCTGCTTGGCTCCGGAAAAGAAAGTATCCTGATGTTTCCGGTTCCTATACTTCATAATATGCCGGATGTGTTCAGCAGAACGTTCCGGGATATAAAAGTCATACCCAGCCTGTAGTAACCCGTAATAGATTGCTGATATCTTTGGAAACTGGACGATCATATCAGTTTCCCATAGTTGAGTCAATTCAAATTCACTTTCCATAAAACAAATTCCAATTTATTCCATTCTCTACGCCTTATGCCCGCCGATCTGCGCATTGCGGTCCTTGGCCGTTGCGCCCTCCTGCAAATTCATTCCCTTGAGGATGGCGTTCTTTCCGTACTTCTTCTTGATGGCAAGTGCCGCCTTCTGAATTTTTCGTTCCCGTTCCAGCGCAGCATCCTCCGCCTTCTGCTTTTCCTCCTGGGCGGCGTAGTCCGTAAAAAGGTCCAGCTGAACGGCGCCGTCGTTCTTCTTCGGTGCGTCCGCTTCCGGCAGGACATGATTTGCAACGACATACATGCGCCGCACCAGCAGATTCCTGTCCACGATCCGGTCAAACAGCTCTGACACGGCGCACATTATTTTCTTCGTAGATGATGTGTGACCGTCAAGGTTAATAGAGCCGTGGGCCTGCTTCGGGATCCGGCGGCCATAGCGGTCGGTTTCCACCGGGCCGTGATACCTGGCCCGCCGCGCCGGATCGGTCAAGTTTTCAACATCATAGCCCACGGTCAGCACCATCTGATCGGTGACAAGTCCCTTATCCACCAAATCCAGCACCAGCAGGTCCGTCATCTCCCGGACGACCAGCTTTGCCTTGTCCGCCTCATAGGGGCAGTGCAGGACCTGACCGGAGCTGAGACTGTTGGAGCTGGGGCGGTACGCCTTGATGGCCGCAATGGTGGTGGGCTCCCAGCCCCACGCATGGTCGATGAGCAGTTCCGCGTTCTTGCCGAAGAGCTTATAAAGCAGGTCCTCATTCCGCTCCGAGCAGAGGGCAACATCGCCCATGGTGAACATCCCGTTCTCCTCCAGCTTCTTTGCGATGCCCCGGCCCACCCGCCAGAAATCGGTGAGAGGCCGGTGTGACCACAGCTCACGGCGAAACTTCATCTCGTCCAGCTCTGCGATGCGGACGCCGTTTTTATCGGCGGGGATGTGCTTCGCTACAATGTCCATTGCTACCTTGCAGAGAAAGAGGTTTGTCCCGATTCCGGCAGTTGCCGTGATGCCGGTGGATTCCAGCACGTCGAGAATGATCTTCATGGCAAGCTCCCGGGCCGTCAGCCGGTAGGTGCTGAGATAGTCGGTGACGTCCATGAACACCTCGTCGATGGAGTAGACCACCATGTCCTCCGGCGCGATGTACTTGAGGTAAATCTGATAAATGCGGGTGCTGTACTCCATGTAGTACGCCATTCTCGGCGGCGCGATGAGGAAGTCCACGGCAAGGGCTGGGTCAGCCTGCAACCGGGAGAAAAAGTGGGATGAACCCTCCAACTTTCGCCCCGGGGCCTTCTGCTGCCGCCGGGCGTTCACCTCCCGGACCCGCTGGTTCACCTCGAAAAGCCGGCTGCGCCCGGAGATGCCGTAGCTTTTGAGGGAGGGCGTCACCGCCAGACAGATGGTTTTCTCCGTCCGGCTCTCATCCGCAACGACAAGGTTGGTGTCCAGCGGATCCAACCCCCGCTCCCGGCACTCCACGGAGGCATAGAAGGATTTCAGGTCAATGGCAATATAGGTGCGTTGTTTCAACTTCTGTGCCTCCTTTCAAGCAAAATTTACAGACATCCCGCCTCAAGGTCTTGACTTAAAGTCGGGTTCAGGTGTTATCATGAGTATAGCAAAAACCAAAGCGCCGCGCAAGAGCGCGGGCCGGAATAATCGAGGTAAAGAAAATGTCTGTGAAACAAACCGCTCCTTCGGGCGACAGCGCCATGGCCCGGCATGCCGCGTCCATGGTCTTCCCCATCGGTGCGCCCAACGACGGCTTTGCGCAGTATTTTACGGGCAGGAGCTTTCTTGCGCCCGTTTCCACGGAACAGGTCGGTATTTTCAATGTGACCTTTGAGCCGGGCTGCCGCAACAACTGGCACATCCATCACGCCAAAAGCGGCGGCCAGATCCTGATCTGCGTGGCCGGACGCGGCTTCTATCAGGAGTGAGGCCGGGCCGCCGTGCGGCGGGCCGGAGGGACGCGGCGTGTACGTCACAAAAAACACTTCTCAGTCTGCAAGCCTTTTGGAACAAAAAAATCAGGTCCGTTTCCGGACCTGATTTTTTTGTCGTATGTTCCGCGTATCCGTTTACGCCTTCTTGGCGATGTCGCACAGGGCGGTGAAAGCCACGGCGTCGTTGATGGCCATCTCAGAGAGCATCTTGCGGTTGATCTGGATGCCGGCCACCTTCAGACCGTGCATAAAGGTGGAGTAGTTCATGCCGTTGAGCTTGCAGGCGGCGGAGATGCGGGTGATCCACAGCTGGCGGAAATCCCGCTTCTTCAGCCGGCGGCCCACATAGGCGTAGGTCAGGGACTTCATGACCTGCTCGTTGGCCATCTTGAAGTGCTTGGACTTGGCGCCCCAGTAGCCCTTGGCCAGCTTCAGAGTCTTATTTCTTCTTTTACGCGCCATCATAGCGCCTTTAACACGTGCCATTTCTTAATTGCCTCCTATTTCTAACGATATCCGTCTCTTATTTGTAGGGGATCATCTTGCGGATGGTGGCCTCATTGGTGCAGTCGGCATAGGTGCCGCTGCGCAGGCGACGACCGCGCTTGGTGTCCTTCTTGGTGAGGATGTGGCTCTTGAAAGCGTGCGCTCTCTTGACCTTGCCGGACTTCGTCAGATTGAAGCGCTTCTTGGCGCCGCTGTGGGTCTTCAGTTTAGGCATAATATTACTCCTTCCATCTATTCTCCCGCCGGGGCGGGAAGAACTCGTGTGTTATTTTCCGGCCTTCTGGGCCTTGGGGGACAGGAACATGGACATGAGCCGGCCCTCCATCTTGGCGGACTTATCCATGGTGGCCACGTCGGCGCAAAGCTCCGCGAACTTCTTCAGCAGATCCCGGCCGATATCCGTATGCGCCATCTCGCGGCCGCGGAAGCGGACGGAGACCTTCACCCGGTTGCCGTCAGCCAGGAACTTCTGCGCATTTTTCAGCTTGGTGTTGAAGTCGCCGACATCGATGCCCGGAGACATGCGAATTTCCTTGATCTCCACCACGTGCTGGTTCTTTCTGGCTTCCTTCTCCTTCTTGCTGCGCTCGAACTTGAACTTGCCATAGTTCATGAGCTTGCACACAGGCGGCGTCGCCTGGGGGGAAATCTTCACCAGGTCCAGTCCCTTTTCCTCGGCGATGTGCAGGCCCTCCGCAGAGGACACAATGCCCAGCTGCTCGCCGTCTTCGCCGATGAGGCGGATCTCCTTATCCCGGATCTCTTCATTGAGTTCATGCTCTACCTTGCTAATAACCGTCGCACCTCCATTCGATAAATAAAAAACGCGAATGCATCCCTTGCATCCGCGCAGCGGCACGGCCCCCATAACGGAAGCCCTGACGAAAATCGCTGTTGACCTCTTTGCCTGGGGCGGGAGGTGAGGCGGATGCATCCAGCCTTCTTTGTTTTCCAGGATAGTATACCAGACCCTCCCTCCCCTGTCAAGGACTTTTTCCTGAAAATATCGTTGAAATCTGCCCACCTACCGTGGTAACATAGGGAGAGAAAATTGCGGAAGGAGGGTCCGCCCTATGTCCCATCCCATGCTGCCGCTGCTGGAGCGGACGCCGGTGATCCCGGCGGTGAAGGAGCCGGAGACCCTGGACCTGGCCCTGGCCCACGACGGAGCGGCGGTGTTCCTGCTGTGCGGCGACATTCTGAATATCGCGGGTCTGGTGGACCGGGTCCACCGGGCCGGGAAGCAGGCGGTGGTCCATGGGGACCTGGTGGCGGGACTGGCCCCCAGGGAGATCGCCGTGGACTATCTGCGCTCCTGCGGAGCCGACGGGATCATCTCCACCCGGCCCCATATCATCCGCCGGGGCCGGGAGCTGGGCATGCTGACGGTGCTGCGGGTGTTCGCCATCGACTCCAAGGCCGTCAGCAACCTGGGGAAGGAGACCGGCATGGGGATGCCGGACCTGATCGAGGTGCTGCCCGGTACCATTTACAGGGTCATCGCCCGGCTGTCCCGGGAGCTGCCGGTGCCCCTGATCGCCGGGGGCCTGCTGGCGGACAAGGCCGATGTCACGGCGGCGCTGAGCGCCGGGGCCCTGTGCGTCTCCGCCAGCGACCCGCAGCTGTGGGACCTGTGACGGCGGCCTTTCTGGGGCTGGAGGCGGCCCTGTACGCGGCGTTCATGGCCCTGGACCTTACCGGCGGCAGCGGCGACCCGGTGAAATACGCCTCCATCGCCGTGTGTCTGGTGTTTTCCGTGCTGTTTGCCTGCCGGGGCGGCAGCCGCCTGATGGCCGCCGCCATGGCCCTGACCCTGGGGGCCGACACCTTTCTTCTGCTGCTGAACGACTGGTACGGCGCAGGGTTGGCCCTGTTCTGCGGGGTCCAGGGGCTGTATCTGATCCGTATCCTCCGCCGGTGCGGCCGTTCCCTGTGGGGACTGCGGCTGTTCCTGGTGGGTGCGGCCTGGGCGGGGCTGTGGGCCCTGGGCCTGCTGTCGCCGCTGAACCTGCTGGCGGCGGTGTATTTCGCCAATTTCCTGGTGAACGCCTGTCAGGCACTTTCCCTTTCCATGCCGCTGTTTGCCTGGGGACTGTGGCTGTTCCTGCTGTGCGACGTGTGCGTGGGCGTTCATAACCAGCCGGAGCTGTTTCCCGAGTGGCTTGCCGCCTTTGCCCAGGTGGGTATGTGGCTGTTTTACCTGCCGGGCCAGGTGCTGCTGGTGCTGTCCGGCCGGAAAAAGGAGGATATTTCATGAAAAAGCTGCTGTCCGTTTTCGCGGCCTTTGCCATGGCCCTGACCATCCTGACCGGGTCCATCGCCCTGCCGCTGGTGATCCGGCCCTTCTACCGGGCCCAGATCGAGCCTCTGGGCATCCCCGCCCGCAGCGGCCTGACGGCGGAGCAGATCGGGGCGGCCTTTGACGACGTGATGGATTACTGCCTGGGCAAGCGCCCGGACTTTGCCGCCGGTGTGCTGTCCTTCTCCCCGGAGGGGGCCAGCCACTTCGCCGATGTGCGGCGGCTGTTTCTGCTGGACCTTCGGGTGCTGGCGGTGTGCATGGCGGTGCTGCTGGTGCTGTACGCTCTGCGGCGGAAAAAGGGCCTGACCCTGTGTCCCCTGGCGGGCCACAGTCCCGGCTTCTGGGCCGGCTGCGGCCTGGGCGGGGCGCTGGCCATAGCCGGCGTCCTGGCGGCCCTGGACTTCGACCAGGCCTTCACGGTGTTCCACACCATCTTCTTTCCCGGCAAGGACAACTGGCTCTTTGACCCGGCCACGGACCCGGTGATCCTGATCCTGCCGGAGGCGTTCTTCCGCAGCTGCGCCATTCTCATTCTGGCGGCGGTGCTGCTGTGCTGCGCCGCGCTCATCATCGCGGACCTGTGCCGCCGCAGACGGGCCCCATAAATGGGCACAAAAAAAGCGCCTTGCGGCGCATATTGTCTGTCAAAAAAGCCTCGCAGAGTTTGCCGCCCGCAGGCGGCAAAGCAAGTTTAATCCGTTTTTTGCGGCGGCGTGTACGTCGCAAAAAACACTTCTCAGTCTGCAAGTGTGGAATTTGTTCGCTTTCAG
>ENA-UPXC01005619-UPXC01005619.1-human-gut-metagenome-genome-assembly--contig:-NODE-5619-length-10195-cov-4.228405_pt1 | contig 10195 bp, 4 predicted proteins | sample MGYA00250047_ERZ773371 | MGnify/ENA primary metagenome ERZ773371 (study PRJEB29103, sample SAMN06111975) | human gut metagenome | biome: human gut; feature: ankylosing spondylitis patient; material... | reverse complement strand
AAAAATGTACCGAGTATCAATAGGATATAAATCAGGTATGCCCATACGGATAAATAAAACGGGGGCAATATCCTGATCCCCAATGTGCGTACATCTGGATTCCATACACCATCACTATTCGCACCTTTCACGCGTAACATGTATGTCCCATAAGGTAAATTGGAATACGTAATAGGGCCCTTACCCGCTGTATGCCATTCGGAATCATACCCTTCCAGTCTATATAGCAGTGTATTCATGCTCGGTGACTGATAACTTATCGCAGCTATCCTGAAGGAGAACGAATTCTGATTTGACTGAAGTTCGATATGGTTTGACAAAGTGATACTTTGTTTCAATGGAGAGCCTTTTTCTCCGACTACCACCTTTTTATTAAAGAGCATAAAATCGGTAATCAAAACAGAGGGTAAAAAATCATTATCAATAAAGGAGGAGGGGGCAAAGGAGATGAAACCGTTAATACAGCCAAAATAAATCCGTCCATTCTTATCCTTATAGCTGGACTGGTAATTAAACTGGTTACTCAGCAACCCATTAGCAACTGTATACACTTTAAAACTGGAATTCTTCGGGTTAAAATGCACCAGCCCTTTATTGGTTGAAACCCAGAACAATCCCTTTTCATCTTCTTCAATCCGATAAATGACGTTGCTTGGCAGACCGATACCGTCATAACGGACAAAGGTGTTGGCGGAAGGCACAAAGCGGCAGAAGCCACCTCCTTGTGTGGTAAACCATAGCTGATTTTGACTGTCTTCAAAAATACTCAGCACCTTATTGGATGGAAGGGTGGACGAGTCTGCTTCCTCATGTACGAAATGTTCCCAACCACCTGTACGGACATTCTTTTTATAGACGCCATCGGCATAAGTTGCCAGCCATAAATTCCCCTGCTTATCCTCCTTTATATAATAAACAAACGTCCACCCAAGTTCGGGGACGCGTTTAAAACGTTCCGTATCTGGGTTGTACCGAAACAATCCTATTGTTGTTCCAAGATACAGATCGCCCGCAGTTATCCGGCAGATAGAAAAGATATCACTTGCAATATTATCATAGTGCTTTACAGCGTATGTCCTCAAATCAATACGCTTCAATCCTTTTGCAAAATTCCCAACCCACAGATAATCTCCGTCCAAATACAATCCGTGAACATTATGATAAATATCCGGATGAATGAACGGTTCGATTTTTCCAGTACTAGGATAATAATGGAAAAGCCCCTTATCTTCTGTACCTATCCAGAGTGTGCCGTCATGGGCGGCACAAAACTCCCGCACCCTTTTTCCCATTTTGTTTGATTCTTTCTGGGGATAGACTTTATCAAAGTAGGTATATTGCCGGGGGTAATAATTCACACCCCCAAAATAAGTCCCTATCCACATTCCGCCTTCACGGTCTTTGAGAATCGAATAGATGGCATTGTCAGAGATTGAATAGGGATCACCGTTGACGTTCTGCAAGTGGATGATTTTTGCCGTGTGCAGATTATAGATATAAAGTCCCGATTCGGTTCCTATCCATAATTCGTCATCTGAATAAAATGCAAGTTCCCTGACATAAACATCACCTCCCAATTCATCCTTGGAAAGAAGGGTACGGATAGTCTTATTAGTTAGGTTCACTTCTTTAAGTCCGAATACAGTTCCCACATACATGCAATTATAGGGTCCGGGGAGCAATTTATAGATGTATTCATCTCTGAAAGACACTTTTGAATCTTCTGGAAAAATCGGAGTTAAAGTTTTAAGCTTGTCTTTTGAATAATACAGATTTCCATCACGTATGTCCAACCAGCAGACATCGTCCGAATCAAAATAGAGTTGGCCGGAAGTTTTAAGGTTCAGAGTACCGGACCCGTCCGACTGATAATTAACCAACTGGCTATCCTGGGGATTGTAATAGAAGATTCCCCGCGTCTGAGTTACAACCCAGATACCTCCTTTCTGGTCCCCAGTTATCAGATTGACCGTACAGTCTATATCTATGTTTGAATTACTTATCAGAGTAAAATGCCTGACCTTTTCCATTTGTGGGCAATAGACATATAGGCCTACGTCTGTCCCAATCCATATTTGCCCAAGATTGTCTTCATACAAAGAAGTGATGAAATTATTGCCCAAGGTTCCGGATTCTTTCATGAAAGTCCGAAAAGAGATACCATCATACCGGTCAAGACCATCCTTCGTCCCAAACCACATAAATCCTTGTTTATCCTGAAGGATGGCATGGACCGTATTCTGGGATAATCCATTATTGATATCAAGTGAACGGAATGCATATTGTCCTTCATTCAGAACGGCAAGGGAATAAAGAGGCATCAAAGAAAGAAGTATTAATATAACTAAAATACGTAGTCTCTGCATTGTCTTAATTGTTAGTTTCATTAATTAACATACAACAGGATATAAGAATATCCTGAAAAGTGGATATCAGAGCTATTTCAACAGTATATTCTCAGTACGTCCCGGTGTCAGCAATTCCCAAAGGGATGCTACCGTCCAACCGGGAGCAAACATGTCATTATAATATCCTTTTCCATTCCTTCCATAATCCCAGTTGGTGTGCTGGATCACTTCCGGATAATAACCAACTTTTATCACTCCACACATATGTCCTTTATAAGGAAGTAACTGGCACATGGAAGTAGAAATGACTTCAGCAAAATCAGAGAAACGAGGTTCATTATACTCTTTGGAAAGCCAACGGAGCACATCGGCAAATTCAAAAATAAATACATCAATATGATTATTCTCCACCGAGACATTTCCCCAGCCGCGAGTTTTCAGACCGATATCACCCAACATCTGCCCGGGAGCAAACGGAACGTCCCAGACGTAATACCAGGACAAGGCAAAATAAGCCGCTTTTCGTGTCAGAGAGGCATAGTGGTTATGTTCCGTACCATTTGTTATCAATGATAAATAGTAAGTTGCCGTAGCGGTATAGAGGGAAGCTTCCTTATCCTCACAGTTTGCATCCAGCGTAGAGGAGAAATAGTCAGCCTTTGATATAAGCTCTTTTTCCAGATATTCCGCAGTACGCCGGGCAGCGGACAGATAGCGTTTGTCCTTAAAATATTTATATCCCATAACCAGAGGTAATGTAGCGGATGGAGTACTTCCTCCACTTCCGTCAACAACTGTAAAGTCATCATGGAATTTACGTGGAAAACTTCCATCTGGATTTTGCAGTTGCAAGAACATATCGAGCATTTTCTTTAAGCGTTGTTCCCAATCAGGATGGTGACGTTTATACTTCTGTTCATAATTCAGATAATGAAACATGGCATAAATTCCTTCCGACTGACGACGTATGCTATGCACTGGGCGTTCTTCTTTCACATCACTATCATTTTCCAGATTTACCCATTCACGCAAATAACCGGTTTCCGTAAAGCCATTTTCTAAGTAACTATCAAATATCTTTTTACTGCTAGCTGCAAGGTCATCACGTCCATTCTCATTGCCAAACTCCCATGCATTGAAAGCGTTTAGAAGTACGCGACCGACAAAACCTATCTCTGCTACATTCATGTTGGCACAGGCTGCCACTTTCATTTCAGGGCTGGAGTAATAGGCAAGAGCTTTGTCCCCAACAAAACTTTCCACAAAATAATTGCTCAGCACTCCTTTTATCTCTTCTGGAGAAAAAGGTATTTTCACAGGTTGGGGACGGTATGTATCATAACAATATTCCCAGGTATGGCGCACAAAATCAGAATAGTCTTTGGCTTCACCTTCAACAATTTGCCAGGTCAACAAAATAGTTTCTCCTTTTTTCAGAAGCTGATAAGCAGTCACAGCCGGAGCTAATGTCAATTTACGAATATAACTTTTGGGAGCTTCCCGATAAGGAAAACCGAAAGAAAGAGTAGCAACACCACCTTTATTTTCAAATCCGGTATATCCCAAAGATGTCTTATCCGAAAGAATAATCTCACCTTCCCGATGCGTGGCCAAAGTGCTGTTTACAAACTTATCCAGTCTGTTGACAGTCATAAAACGTTGTGTCTTCTCACAGAAAATTCCCGTAAGAGGTGCACTTAACCTGTCTTCGCTTACAATCCAACTATCTGATGTATGGAATGAAGGAGCCTCTTTGGGTGAACGTAGATTACGTCGATACCAGAACCCCGGCATATAGAACAGGCAGTCATCATGACGGAAGCCGGTTGCCATCTGTTGATTGTAATTAAAATAGACATCTTCCAATGCAGTGATAGATACACTAATACGTAGCCCATCATTACCAGTAACTATATTTTGAGACACAGTCAACGGCATCTTTTCCGAATTCTCCAAATAATAAGTGCCATTATTATTCTGCGATTTCTGAAAAGTCAATGGATAGTGTTTCGCTCCATTTCCTGGTACCTTCAAAGAAATAGATGCAGAAATCGATTCCGGCACATTATCAAAAGCTTCAGCAATAGTGGCACATGCCACAAAAGCCATCCCACAAAGTAAATATTTCAAACTCATATAAAACATGATTGCGAATCAGCCTGTCTGATTCCGTTTGTACTAAATTGTTGAACCAAAGTTAAGGAACATCCTTCACATTGAATAAAAGAAATTGAGCTATAAATAAAAAAATTATCCAAATCAAAAGAAATATCTCCCAAAAGCCTCAATTACTACTCAATACCGGAACAATTACTTTTCCATTAGAGCGGCAGCACACCACAGATAAGGTCCTTGCCCATGATAATCACCCGTGCGGCGTGGACGGTCATAATAATACTGTTTACTGTTCTTCTTATTCGTGCCCACGCAAATTTCTCTCACTTGATTTTTATCATTAAGATATGAGACTAAAGCTATCCACGCCTTACGAGCAGCAGGAGCATATTCTTCAGCATTCAACCATCCATTCTTAACTCCCTTGATAAAAGCAAAAGTGAACATAGCCGATCCTGATGTTTCAGTCCAACAGTCAGACTGGTCAATCAACTGATTCCACAAGCCCTCCGGATTCTGATATTTCTTCAGACTTTCCATCATTATCCGATAGCCCTGCAAAATACGAGGACGGTCTTTGTGATTTTTAGGCAAACACTGAAGTAATTCCGTCATTCCGGCAGCCATCCAGCCATTTCCGCGCCCCCAATAATAAGGTACATCCGGTGCATGATAGAAAAGACCGTTCGGACGTTGCAACTCATCCAGATACATCACCATCTCTTTAGCTGCACGATCAATATATTTTTTATCCTTCGTCACTTTATAAGCACGAGTCTGCACGATTGTAATCATATACATATCATCAATCCACAAACGTGTTTGCCAGGAATATCCTTTTTCAGCCCATTCCTTTTCCTCCGGTTTCGCATTTGCAGGCACTTTCCATTGAGAATCAGCATAGGGTAACCCCAAATACCAATATTTCTTATCTTTCGTCACAAGATATAACTCAAGAGGCAAGCTGCCAAACATATTCACATCAACATGATTCATAATAGGTTGCAACGCTTTTTCCTCGGTAAACAGAGGTTCAAACTTATCTTGCAAACGATTGAGAAGTTCCTTATCTTTTGCAAGATAAGCATATCGCAAAGCCCCGTTCCAATAAAAAGTCTCCGGATAACCAATCCATTTTCCGATATGGAGTGCATGTTTCTCTGTCAGAAAACGATAAGCCAATCGCTTACCAATTTCCTCCGGAGTAGAGCCTTCTGGAAAGTCTTTCAACATACTTTTTTGAGCAAACAACAACTGAAAAGGAATAAAAAATAATAATATTAATACCTTCTTATACATAAATACCTAATTTTTATTTATTCAACAATATATCTTTCGATTCAACATTATATCCATCCACCCGCAAAAGCATCTTATCAACACCTTCTTTACAATCTACCTGAAAACGAATTTCTTTCGATTCGCCGGGCATCAAATAAAAGTATCCGTCATCAAAATAAACAGGACGAATGGGCGCATCCGTTTTTGCATCCCTCAAAGTCAAGGCTATTGCAGCTGCCAGATATTGTCCTGGATTTTTCACAATAAGTTTACCCTCATAATGATTTGCTTTTTTCGCAAAATTCTTCACAGATACATTCACCGAAGCAACTGGTAAATCAGTCAAAACCTTTCCATCCCATTCCTTTTGATTGAGCCAATAGACATTATCATCCAACAACTTTCCATTATTTGTTGTCAATACCAGCTTTACCCAACTGAAATCAGGAAGACCTTTTATATCCTCTAATTGTGCTACAGGAGTCAGTGCATTAGCTGTCACATGACTTACCTTCTGTTGTGAGGAGCGTATCTTTTTTCCTAGTTTATCGTAAACCACGACTTCCACTTTCAAATTCCGATATTCCTTCAGCGTAGTATTAATAATATCCACTTTATGTTGACTATTAAGACCCATCTGAATATGAAGAGGACGGCACGCCTTTTGAGTGCCATAATAGGCACCGGCAGTTTCGCCATTTGAACTGTAATTCTGCCAAACCATACTGGGCCATGCAGGATGACTCATCCACAATAGCACCCCGGAAGCATCATTCCACATCTTACTATTCCACGCTTCAAAAATAGCCCGATGGCTTTCGTAATTAATTAATTGTGCTTTCTTGCAGAAATCATCCAAGTTATCAGAAGGTCCCAGTTTACGATCCATTCCTTCCTTATAAAGCTCACTAAAAGTCTTACTACCATATCTATGATTATGCCAGTCATGGTAATACCAAACATCACTAATGGGCCATGTATCCTCTTCCGCCATAAACTCACGAACAGTTTCAGCCGTAGGCAGAGAAGGAGTACCCACTTCGGATCGGAATCCTCCTGCTAAAGAACGGTAGTACCAGCCTGCATCAAACTGATAACGCCAAGGCCCGCTTCCTGAACTATTCAATGAACGGGAATTTCCTGTATAATGCCTGCTGCCGTCCTCTTTAGCTAAAGTGGCGGCCAACATGTACTCAAGTTCATTGGTTGCAAATCCTTCATTACGTGCACACCATAAAGCGATAGAGGGATGATTGCGGAAACGACGTACTGTTTCGGTCACATTTCTAACGAACAGGCAGTTATCCAGCGGATTGAGGTTAAACCCATCTGTCGAAAGCCAAAAATCATTCATAACCAACATTCCGTACTCATCACAAAGCTCATAAAATACTTCTTCCGTACTCTCACCCGTCCAGTTACGAATCATATTATAATTCATATTCTTATGCAACTTCAAGGCAGGTTCCAGTCGTTCCCGGGAAACTCGCTTCATACCATCATCCATTCCCCAGTTACCTCCTTTACAAAAAATCCGTTGTCCGTTCACCTTTATAACCATATATTCTTTCATCAGTGAATCTTTTATCAACTCTATTCCTTGTGAAGATACTGGTTTTAATAAATAGGGGACAAACTCTCCATCGTAATTCGTATAGCGAACTTTATTATCTGTTTTCTTACGTTTCACAGTATCAAAAGCGGGTTTTCCATCCTGCAAAGCAGCAGTCGGATTATAGTTCAAACGCACTATAGGAGAGTTATCCTCGTATGCAGACAATTCATACTCCAACTCACGGATACCGATACGCATCTTCTTTACGTCAAGTGTGTCCTTACCTGATGAAATCAGACTTAAAGATGCATCATATAAATACTGTTCTCCATACCCATTCGGCCACCAGAGACGTGGATTCTTCATTTGCAGTTCTTTACACTCATTAGAAGTCAGCTTAATCATCCTCTTTTCATTTGCATTCAAAGAAACCGGATAAACAGCTGACACTCCGCCAATATTAAAATGCAAATTAGCAGTACGAGTCGTTTTAGAAGAATTATAAATCTCCGTCTGAACGATAAAATTGACAGAAGTAGTGTCAGGCAAAGGCAAATCCGTAATCACATGTGTATCAACAATTTCCAATTCATTTCCAAATTTGACTCTGACATCCTGCCAAATACCCACGTTTCGGTCGCGTATGCCGGGAATCCAATCCCAGCCTTCTGAAGAGATAAAAGTAGGACCATCCAGGCACAATGCTCCACCATTGGGACCAATTCCTTCTTTCCTATTTGCCTCGTGAGGAATACCGGGATTATTAGGCGGAAGAATACGAATGGCCAACAGATTCTTTTTATCATAATCCACCCAAGGAGTTATATCAAAAATACCTCTCTCAAAAGCACCGGTCATCGTTCCTAATAATTGCCTATTGAACCAGATCTCCGCTTTATAATTGATTCCATTCAGAATCAACTTCACTTTCTCTCCCTTTTTATTACGAGGAATATTAAAAGAATTGCGATACCACCAGTCCATCCGGCAAAGCGTATCGGGAATCAATAAATTATTAAGTCCCCAGTAAGGATCAGGGTACACACCCTGATCCACCAATGTAGTTAAGACTGTACCTGGAACTGTTGCCGAATACCATTCACTTGTATCTAAATCTTGCGCAACTACTGATTTTTCGGCAGCTCTAGCTTTATACCCTTCTATCATTTCCCATCCTTTGGATAGTTGATACTCCCAATCGGAAAGCGGACTCAATTCTCCGGGTTCTATAACCTTCTTTTTAAGTTTAGCTGTCTGAAACGAATATTTTGAATGAGGTATCACTTCGGAACTTTGCCTACGTGATAAACCAAAATTCCATTTCAATTTTTGCGAATAGATGCATTCTATAGAAGAACACAGAAAAATAGCAATACAAGCAATATATGTATCCAGCTTTATTCTCATTGTTTTATAATCTACTATTTTATCTTCAGCTTCTTTACATCATCACATACAGCGACTGCTACCCGAGAATCAGCACAACCATAATAGAGGTATAATTTCCTTTTGTGATATGCAAGTCCCTCAATAAATACTGTTCCATCTTTGTACTGTCCGCTCTTCTCAAAAGGAGCCTCGGGAGCAAAGAAAGGCTTATCCAAACGATCCAATACTTTATAAGGATCGTCACCATCCAATAACAGCTGTCCGGCACAATAAGCATTGGCTGGATAGTCAGCATCTCCAGTTTTACCACTATTCTTACCATTATACATAAGAACAATACCATGTTTGGTACGAACAGCCGGAGGACCACATTCTGTCAGCAAACTATCAAAATGCCCTTTACGAGGTTGTATAATTTTCATTAGCTCATTCTTCTCATCCAAAACCGGATACCAGTCAATCAGGTTATCAGAAGTAGCAGCATATACCGCATACTCTCCCCAATACATCAAATACTTACCGTCAACTTTATCAATGACCAATTGATTTCCTTTCAATTTTGTTAGAATAGAACCTGACTTGCAGAAAAGATTATTAAATCGACCGTTATATGCCTTATCAAAGGCAAGTCCATGTTTTGTCCAATTCTTCAAATCTCGGGAAGTAGCTACAGCAAGACGCGCTTTTTTTCGATTCCATGCCGTATAAAGCATCACATACAATCCGTCTTCGGTCATAGCCACACGGGGATCTTCGCAGCCCCCCGGCCAATCTTGATCTTTAAAATTATCTTCGGCAGGAAAAAGAACAGGGCTAGCCATCCTCTTCATCTCAATCCCATCCTTACTTTCAGCATAACCAACACGTGAAGTTCTTTTACCTATGCCTTGAGCCGAATTATCTTCTGCGCGGTAAAGTACAATAATTTTTCCGTCTTTTGTAGTAGCAGCCGGATTAAATGTATCACTTTCTTCCCACTTCACTTGCTGTTTCCGCATCGGACAATAAAATTCTGTCGGTTGCGGTGATATGACAGGATTAACTCCTTCCGGACGATGGAACGGACCAATCACCCAATTATTATCCTGTTCTTCCTGAGTAGTATCTAAAGAAGGTGCATTAGTAAATCCACATGCTGATAATATACCGACTACACCTATGATAAACTTAAGTTTCATCTCACTTCTTTTTAATGATTAAAATGATTTCTCTACAATATCAATGATTGATTCCACAATCTACCGAAACAAAGAAAGCAGAATCAATTCATATTCTTACTTTTTTACTTCAATTTATATTCTTGCTTATTTATATTCCAGCCTTTCAGTGCCAACACAGCTCCATCTTTCAACTTTCCTTTTGCGGTTTCAATGGTTACCGTTTTCTTTTCACCCGGCATCAAGGAGAAGAAATTGTCTGTATAGAATGAAGGACGTATCGGACTCATTTTTGAATTCAGGAATTGCAACTGATTAAAGAAAGCAATCTGCCCGGAGGTATTTCTCAA